>WNGG01005917.1_pt1 | contig 16126 bp, 17 predicted proteins | sample 5400661 | NCBI WGS metagenome assembly WNGG01 (sample SAMN13153372, study PRJNA577476) | soil metagenome | isolation source: 100 cm soil or saprolite under Garry oak tree replicate 1 | place: USA:California | collected 2016-06-15 | reverse complement strand
TCGACCACCATCGTCCCGACCATGGTCGATCCCCGCATGAACTTCTCCAGGATCGTTCTCTTCACCAACGATCAGCCGGTGACCCCGGAGCCGCTGAAGGAGATGCCCCCGCCCAGCCCGTCGCGCGCCGCGGTGACCGCGTGGCAGCCCGGACGGATGACCATCAAGCTCGACCCGGCGCCCCCGAAACCGAGCTACCTGGTCGTGGCGGAGAACTGGTACCCGGACTGGCAGGTCTCGGTCGACGGCCGGCGCGGCCAGCTGCTACGGGGAGACTACAGCCTCATCACCGTCCCGCTGCCCGCGGGCGCCCGCACCGTGGACCTCATGTTTCACTCGAGGTTGTACGAGATCGGGAAAGCCATTACCGTGGCGTCCCTCGCGTTGCTTCTCATCGCCCTGCTCGCGTCCCTCGCGAGCCGGCGTGCGCGAAATGCGTGAGCGGGGGCTCGTCGTCATCCCCACGTACAACGAGGTCGGCAATCTCACGCCCCTCGCGGAGCAGGTGCTGGCACAGGACGCGCGGCTCGAGATCCTCGTGGTCGACGACCGCTCCCCGGACGGCACCGGCCAGCTGGCCGAGGCCCTGGCCCAGAAGGAGCCGCGGCTCCACGTGCTGCACCGCGAAGCAAAGCTCGGTCTGGGAACCGCTTACATCACCGGGTTCAAGTGGGCTCTCGAGCGGGGATACGACTTTGTGTTCGAGATGGACGCCGATTTCTCCCATGACCCGGCGCACTTAAAGGACTTTCTCAAGGCCATCGCCGACGCCGACCTGGTGCTCGGCTCCCGCTACCTCGGCGGCAAAGTGACCGTGGTCAACTGGCCGATGGGCCGACTTGTGCTATCGTATGGCGCCAACATTTATGCCCGCTGGATCACGGGCCTCCGGATCTGGGACCTGACCGGGGGGTTCAAGTGTTTTCGCAGGCGAGTGCTCGAAGCGATCGACCTGTCGCAGGTCCGGTCCAACGGCTACGCGTTTCAGATCGAAATGAGCGTGCGCGCATGGCGCAAAGGGTTCACGCTGAAGGAAACCCCGATCGTGTTCGTCGACCGAACCGAGGGGCAAAGCAAGATGAATCGGTCGATCGTGCGGGAAGCCGTGTGGATGGTGCCGCGGCTGAGACTCATGACGTTATTCGGCCGCATCTAGTCGGCACGGCGATCTACAAGATGACGGGGTCGGGCAACGACTTCGTCATGGTGGACGCACGTCACACGACGCCGGAGCAATGGGCCACCGGAGACATCCGGGCCGTGTGCGCGCGCGGGACTGGGATCGGGGCCGATGGGCTCGTGTTCGTCGGCCCCGGCACGCGCCCCGACAGCGTCCGCATGATCTACTTCAACTCGGACGGCTCCCGCGCCGCCATGTGCGGCAACGCCGCGCTCTGCAGCACCCGGCTGGCCGCGCGGCTGGGGCTGGGGCGCCCCCAGGGTATGACGCTCGAGACCGACGCCGGCACCTACGAGAGCCGCTGTGTCTCTGCTGACGAGCGCGCCGAGCTGCACCTCGCGCCCGTGGCGCCGCCCGCGCCGGTGCCGGGCCTGATACTCGCTCCGGATGAAGAACGCGCCGTCCTCGGGACGGTAGGCGTGCCGCACCTCGTCGTGCTCGTCGGGGACGTGTCTCGCGTGGAGGTCGTGGCGCGTGGTCGCGCGCTCCGCTCGAACCCCTGCGTCGGGCCGGCGGGGGCAAACGTGAACTTCGTGTCGCGCGATGGCGCCGGCGAATGGCACATGCGGACGTACGAGCGCGGAGTGGAAGCGGAAACGCTGGCCTGCGGCACCGGCGCGGTGGCCGCGGTGTGCGCGCTGGCCGAATGGGGCTTGGCAGAGCCCCCGGTCACGATCTGGACCTGGAGCGAGCGCCCGCTCGCCATCCGGGCCAGGAAGGGCCCGCAGGGTGCCTACGACGATGTGTGGCTAGGCGGACAGGCCAGGCTCGTGGTGCGGGGTGTGATTAACTGAGGGGCTTCTCCACATCGCCGCCCGCTTCAACTTAACATAACACATCTTATACGAAGTACCTGAGCACAAAAGGCGTGGTCACTTCGCCACATCTGTCGCACCTTTGGTCAACTCTCCGATCCGTACTTTCGCCTCGCCGACCGCGCCGGTCGAGTCGAGTTGCTGCACGATCGTGCGATACGCCGCGAGCGCCCTGGCCGTGTCCGCGGCGGCGATCCACGCCCGTCCCGCGTCGGCCAGGAACTGGGCTCGCAGAAACGGATACTGGGCCGCTGCCGCCGCTTGCTCGTACGCGACGCCCGCGTCCTTGGGCTTGAGCGCGTTTTCGCACGCCGCGCCCAGCAGGCCGTACGCCTGCGCCCGGAAGTCTTTGTCGGCCTTGGGTGCGTAGCGCTGCAACACGTCGATCGCCTGCTGCGTCTGCCCCTGCGCCAGCCGGACTTGGGCGAGGAGAATAGCGCCCTCCTGCGCGGCGTGCGTGCCGGAGTAGTTCTCCACGACCTGCGCGAGCACGCTCGCCGCAAGTGGATAATTCCTGGAATCGAGCGCCAACCCGAACAATCCCGCGGCGAGGGCGAGCACCACGCCGACATATGTCGCCGCCTGACGGTGGCCCTTGATCCACTCGGTGAGCCAACGCAGGGCATTCGTCTCTGCAGCAGCCGGCTGTGCCGGGCCCGACACCGTCGTCGCCATGCGAGATAAACCCGTTCTGGAGGTTCTGGAGGTTGGGGAGGTTGGGGAGGTTGTTGGAGCGCGCGGAGAGTGTACCTCCACAACCTCCCGAACCTCCCAAACCTCCACAACCTGCTGTTCGCCGTGCCCCTGGGGTGACTCGAACACCCGGCCAACGGTTTAGGAAACCGCTGCTCTATCCACCTGAGCTACAGGGGCGTAAGCCTCGCAATGTAGGGGGGTTACGTATAGTGTAGCAAGGCCTCGACTCGCTCGCCCTGCAACCGCTCGCGGCCTTTCAGGAAGTCCAGCTCGATCAAGAAGGTGAACCCGACCACTTCCGCCCCATGTGTCCGCACCAGCTTGGCCGCCGCTTCGGCCGTGCCGCCCGTGGCCAACACATCGTCCACGATCAGCACGCGGTCGGCCCGGCCCACCGCGTCCCGGTGCATCTCGAGCGCGTCCGTGCCGTACTCGAGCGCATACTCGACACGCTCGCGTGCCGCCGGCAGCTTGCCGGGCTTGCGGATGGGCACGAGGCCGGCTTCGAGCGTCAGCGCGACCGGCGCACCCAGCAGGAACCCGCGGGACTCGATCGATACGACACGCGTAACCCGGACGCCGGCGAACGGCGTCGCCATCAGCTCCACCGCCCGGCGGAACACTCTCGGGTCGAGCAGCAACGGCGTGATGTCCTTGAACAGGATGCCCGGTTTGGGGAAATCGGGCACGTCGCGGATGACGCGATAGATGTCCTGGACCGTGACAGTCATGGTCACCGGCGAGTCTCGTAACTACCTGATATCGAAGTCGTTCGGGATCACGAGCTCATGTGGAACATCGCTTCTTTCCACACGCTCGACCTGCGCGTGCGCCGGACCCTGCTCGAGCGAACGCGCGAGCTCCTCGAGTGCCTGCGGCGTACCCGCGGCGATCACTTCCACGGACCCGTCGCACAGGTTGCGCGCGAACCCGCGCAATCCCCGGCGTTCGGCTTCGCGCAACACGAACCAGCGGAACCCCACCCCCTGGACCCGGCCGTACACGAGAAACCGTAGCGCGACCATGCCGGCGGCCCCCCATCACCCCTGCCGCCCCTGTGACGCGCGCCGCCGGTACCACCAGGCGTACGCGACCGCGATGAGCGCCAGGATCGGCACCACGATGAGCACCGCCCGTCCCGTGTAGCGCCGCGCTTCCTGGTCCAGTACCTCGAGGATCACGTCTTCCCGGCTCCCGATGAACCAGCCGATCCACGTGAGGATCGCGCACCACACGAGGGCTCCGAGCCCCGTGAACAGGACGAACCGGCTCGGTTTCATCCGGGCAATGCCGGCCGGGATCGAGATCAGGTGGCGCACCACGGGCAGCATCCGCCCCATGAAGACACTGATCTCACCGTGGGCGGCAAAGTAGCGTTCCGAGCGATCGAGCCCCTTCTCGGTGATCAACACGTACTTCCCCAGGCGCAGAAAGAACGCGCGGCCCAGCCAGCGGGCGAGCCCGTAGTTGGCGAGCGAGCCGAGGATGCTCCCGAGCACGCCGCACGCCAGTGCGACCGCGAAGTCCATCTCGCCTTTGGCGACGAGGTAGCCCGCCGGCGGCATGACGAGCTCGCTGGGCAGCGGCAGAATCGACGACTCCACCGCCATGAGGACCACGATCCCGGGGTAGCCGAGGTCGCGGAACCGATCGAGTAGCCAGGTGACGAAGGACTCAAGCATCGAAGCCGTGCTCTCCCAGCAGGGGGACGAATCGCGCCGTGCCGAGCGGGGTGTGACGCAGCTCATCCCCCGCCCCGACGCGCTCGATCAGCGTGAGCGTCTGGGCGCCGCGCACGCCCAGCGGGATCAGGAGCCGGCCCCCGGGGGCGAGCTGCGCCACGAGCGGCGGCGGCACGTCGGGACCGCCCGCGGTCACGAGGATGGCATCGTACGGCGCGTAGGCGCTCCAGCCCAGCGTCCCGTCGCCCAGCAGCACCGAGACGTTGGTGACCAGGGCCTCGCGCAGCGCGCGCTGGGCCGCGACGGCCAGCGCCTGCACCCGCTCCACCGAGAACACCGTGGCGGCGAGGGCGCCGAGCAGGGCCGTCTGATATCCCGAGCCGGTTCCGATCTCGAGCACGCGCTCCTTTCCCCGGAGCCCCAGGGCCTCGAGATAACGGGCCTGGGTGTACGGCTGCGAGATGGTCTGCCCCTCGCCGATCGGCAGCGCGGTATCCTCGTACGCGCGGTGCCGCACGGCGTCGGGGACGAACAGGTGGCGCGGCGTTTCGGCGAACGCCTTGAGGACGGCCAGGTCGCGGATGCCCTTGGCGCGCAGGCTCTCGACCAGTCGCGCCCGATAACCGGCGAACGTATCGCCCGGTGCGCTCAGTCGCCGGGAAACCACTTCCGCACCACCTCGATGAGGCTGTAGTTGGTCATATCCATGTGGAGCGGCGTCACGGAGATGTAGCCGTCACTCGTGGCCCGAAAGTCGGAGTCGGCGCCTCCGGTCCACGTGATGCGGCCGCCGCCGATCCAGTAGATCTCCTTCCCCCACGGGTCTTTCATGAGGGCGATTTCCTCGCTGAACACGCGACTGCCGAGGTGGGTCACCTTGACGCCCTTCACGTCGCTCCCGGGGATGGCGGGAAGATTGATGTTCAAGAGCGTCTCCTTCGGGAAGTCCTTCACCGCGACGATGCGCTGCAGCAGCTCGCGCAACCCGTCCTTGTGCGTGCCGAGCGTGTCCAGGTCCGAGCCGGCGTACGAGACCGCGATGCTCGGGATGCCGGCCACCAGGCCTTCCATCGCCGCGGCCACGGTGCCCGAGTAGAACACGTCTTCGCCCATGTTCTGGCCGTGGTTGATCCCGGAGATCACGAAGTCCGGCTTGTCGCGCATCAACGCCCCGATAGCGAGCAGCACGCAATCGGTCGGGGTGCCGTCCAACTGGAAGGCGCCGTCCGGTCGCCGCGTGGCCCGCACCGGCCGGTGCAGCGTGAGCGAGTGAGACGTGCCGCTCTGCTCCCGATCGGGAGCGACGACCGTCACCTGGCCGAGCGTGGCGCACACCTCGCCCAGGACCGCCAGGCCGCGTGCCAGGATGCCGTCGTCGTTCGAGATCAGGATGTTCATCGCGCCCCGAGAATGATCCGGCGCCCGTAGCGCGTGAAGACCCGCACCTGGCGCCACGTATCCGCCCACGAGCGAAAATGGCTGCCCCTCCCCCTCCCCTGCACCTCGTAGATCGTGGGCACGCGCACGGACCGCACGCGCACGCCCTGGGCCAGCGCCGCGAGCAGGAATGCGGTCTCGAAGTCGTAGCCGTGCTCGGCGGGCCGGATGGCCTCGGCCAGCGACCGCGCGATGGCCCGGAACCCGGTCTGCGCGTCGGGCACACGCACCCCCCCGACTCGGGATGCGAGCGCGGCCGATAGCCAATTGGTGCAGCGCCGCCCCAGGGGCATCGTCCTGCTGCGGGCACGGGCGCCCAGCACCAGATCCGCTTCACCGCTCCGGACCGGCTCCATGATCCGCGGGATGTCCTCGGGAGCGTGCTGCCCGTCGCCGTCGATCGTGACGATGACCCGACCCCCGTCCGCGAGCGCGCGCTCGATCCCGGTCCGCAGCGCCGCCCCCTTACCGTGATTGCGTCGGTGCACCAGCACGACCACTCCCGCCCCCTCCCCAGCCCCCTGCTCCCGCGCCGCGGCCCCCGTCCCATCGGTCGAGCCATCGTCTACAACGTACACGTTTGCGTCCGGCACGGCACGACGGATCCGGACGACGACGTCGTGAATGGTGGCAGCCACCTGGTAGGCGGGAACGACGACCGCCACCCCCCGACCGAGGGGCGGCTCAGCGCGCCCCGGCATTCGGCGGGGCGCTCCCTTCGAGGATGGCGAGAATCGACTTGAGCTCGGCGCGCAGGTCCTTGACGGTCTGGGTCGCGAGTGCGCGACGTGCCTCGGGCTTGAGCTCGCCCGAGCGGCGATACTGCTCGATCTTCTGGCGGGCGCCCTCGATGGTGTACTTCTCCGTGTAGAGCAGGTGCTTGACCAGCATGATCAGCTCGATCTCGCGCCGCTGGTACACGCGGTTGCCGGAGCGATTCTTGGCGGGGTTGAGGAAGCGGAACTGACTTTCCCAGTAGCGCAGCACGTGCGGCTTGAGATCGGTGAGCTGACACACCTCGCCGATCGAAAAGAACTCCTGGACCGGTTGCGGCGCGCTCATCGCCCCCCCCACTGCTCCGGTTTGAGATCGCGCTCCATCAGGTCGGCCACGGCCCGCCCGGGCGACTTGCCGTGGAACAGCACGGCCGCCACCTCGCGCGCGATCGGGAGCTCCACCCCGTGACGCTCCCCGAGCGTCACCGCCGAGCGGGCCGTGTTCACCCCTTCGGCCACACTGGCGCGCCCCGCCAGCGCCTCCTCCAGCCGCTTACCGCTGCCGAGCTCGACGCCCAGCTGATGGTTGCGCGACAGCGGGCCCGTGGCGGTGAGGATGAGGTCGCCCATTCCCGCGAGCCCCGCGAACGTGGCGGGCTCGGCTCCCAGCGCCACGCCGAGCCGCGTGATCTCGGCCAGCCCCCGCGTGATCAGGGCGGCGCGCGTGTTGTGCCCGAGCCCCAGCCCCTCGAGAATCCCGGCGGCGAGCGCGATCACGTTCTTGAGCGCGCCCGCGAGCTCGACCCCGATTACGTCCGTCGCGGAATACACGCGGAAGTAGGCCGTCGAGAACACCTGCTGCACGCGCTGGGCCACCGCGTGGTCCCGGGCGGCCGCCACGACGGCCGTGGGCTGGTGCGTGTAGACCTCCTGCGCGAACGACGGACCCGACAGCACGGCAACGGGCGTGCCCTGCGGCAGTACTTCGCCGAGCACACAGGACAGGGTGGTGAGCCGCTCGGGCTCGAGCCCCTTGGACACGCTCACCACCAGTGCGCCCCGGCCCAAGTGGGCGCTCGCCCGCGTCATGACCTCGCGCACCGCGTGCGAGGGACCGGCGGAAACGACCACCTCGGCGTCGTGGATCGCCGTGCCGACGTCGGCCTGCGCCGTGAGCGTGGGGGCGAGGCGCGCGCCCGGCAGGAACATCTGATTCAGATGCTCGCGGTTCACGCTCTCGACCACCTCGGGCTCCCGCGCCCACAGCGTCACGGCGGCAAACTCCCCCTTGCGGGCGAGCAGGTCCGCGAGCGCCGTGCCCCAGGCGCCGCCGCCGACCACGGCGACCCTCGTCACGCCGCGACCCCCTTCCTCGTTCGGAACCGATTCTCCGTCCCATCCCGCAGCCGCCGGATGTTCGCCCGGTGCGCGTACACGAGCAGCAGCGCCAGTACGATCGCCGCCCACAGCGTGTACGGCTCGCCCGGCGCGGTGACCCGCACCCACAGAGGGAACAGCACGGCCGCCACGAGCGACGCGACGGAGACGTACCCGGAAAGCCACAGCGTCGCGCCCCAGATGACGAGCGAGATCAGCACCGCCAGCGGCGCCAGCGCCAGGAACACGCCGGCCGCGGTCGCGACGCCCTTGCCACCGCGCAAGCGCACGTAGGGAGAGAACATGTGTCCGAGCACCGCCGCGATCCCCAGGGCGACCGTGAACCACGCGGGCCCGTTGGACCAGGGACCGAGAATCGCGACCGGGACGACGCCTTTGGCCACGTCGATGAGGCCGACCGGGATCGCGTAGCGCCAGCCGAGCACGCGATATACGTTCGTGGCGCCGAGGTTGTGGGAGCCGTGCTGGCGCAGGTCGATCCCCCGCCCCAGCCGCCCGGCGACGTAGCTGGTCGGCGTGGCGCCGAGCAGGTAGGCGAGCACCAGCATCGCGGCCAGCCCGTAGTCGTTCATCGGCGCGCCGCCTCGCGCTTGCGGCGGAACTTGAGGTTCAAGGGCGACCCGGTGAAGCGCCACGCTTCCCGGAAGCCGTTGGCCAGGTAGCGCGTGTACGATTCGGGGATGGCGTCCGGCCGGTTCGAGACGATCGCGAACCGCGGCGGCGCCGTGCCGATCTGGGACGCGTACAGCAGGCGCACCGATTCCCCCACGGGTTGGGGCGGCTGCTGGCGATCCACCAGGGCTTCGAGCACGCGATTCACCTCCGCCGTAGGCACCCGCTTGTCGCGCTCCCGGGCCACCTCCACGATGAGCGCAAGCAGTTTCTGCACCCGCAGCCCGGTCTTGGCCGAGAGGTAGAGAAACGGGATGAACTCGAGGAACGGCGCCCGATCCTTGAGCTCGCGCTCGCCCCGCACCGCGGTGTTCGTATCCTTCTCCTCGATCAAGTCCCACTTGTTGACGGCGACGATGATGGCCGCCCCGCGCTCCCAGGCGTCGTTGGCGATCTTCAGGTCCTGGACGTGCATCCCGTCCAACGCGTCCACCACGAGCACGCAGACATCGGCGCGCTCCATGGCGCGCGCCGTCCGCAGCGTCGAGTAGAACTCGATGTCGTCTTCCACCTTGCTGCGCTTGCGCAGCCCGGCGGTGTCGATGAACACCAGCGTGTGCCCTTCGTAGCCGAGCGGCGTGTCGATCGCGTCGCGGGTCGTGCCGGGCTCGTCCGCCACGACCAGCCGCTCCTCGCCGAGCAGGCGGTTCACCAGGCTGGACTTGCCGACGTTCGGCTTGCCCACCACCGCCACCTGGACCGCACCCCCGTCAACCCCGGGCTCGCGCCCGGAGTCAGTGTTGAGAACCTCCACCACCCGGTCCAACAGGTCCCCCGAGCTCTTGCCGACCGCGGCGGACACCGGAAACGGATCGCCCAGGCCGAGCTCGTAGAACGCGAGGTGCCGCGTGTCCCGGGGCAGCTGGTCGGCCTTGTTGGCCACCAGGATCACCGGACGGCGTGCTGTCCGCAGATACTGCGCGATCTCCAGGTCGGCGGGGTGCACGCCCGCTGCGACGTCGACCAGGAACAACACGACATCGCTCGCGGCCACCGCCGCCTCGACCTGGGTGCGGATCGCACGGTTCAGCTGATCGTGCGCGCCCGGCACCATCCCGCCCGTGTCCACCAGCCAGAACCGCCGCCCGTTCCACTCGGCCGCGCCGAAATGCCGATCGCGCGTGACCCCGGGGCGGGCATCGACGATCGCGTCTCGACCGCCGACCAGCCGGTTGAACAGCGTCGACTTGCCGACGTTAGGGCGGCCGACGATCGCGACCGTCGGGGCTGCGCCCTTCATCCCTGCCCCACCCCGAACGCGGAACGCAGAAGTGGGAACGCGGAACGAGAGGCAGGTGCGTCTGTTCCGCGTTCCGCGTTCCGCGTTCCGAGTTCACCCAACGCGTCCGCAAAGTCATATGACAGGCGCACGGGCATTGGTACCCGGGCCGCCAGCTCGTCGGCGCTCAGGTCGTCCACGAACACCAGGTCATCGTTCACGGCCTCGGCGGGGAGCAGCACGAAGTCCAGGTCCCCTCGCTCCGCGAGCGCCCCTTCGACTGCGGCTCCGGGAAGGAGTCCCGCCGTGGTGACCGACGATCCGAACAAGGTGTTCTCGACCACGATGAGCTCGAACGAGCCGCCGGTAGTCGACGCGACGTCGGCCAGCACCTGCGGCATCAAGGGGCCCATGGCCCTCCCCGTGACGACCCCGATCCGCTTCCCCGCCAGGTCGGGAAGCCGATCGACGGCTGCCGCGATCCTGGTCTGGAGATACCGCACCGCGCCCACGCCGTTCTCGCGCTGCTCGAACTCGCCATACCAGGCCGCTCCCGGAAGCGGCTCTCCCGCCTGGAGGTACAGATCGTCCGCGCCATAGCACCACGGCCCGCCCCGCTCCACCAGCGCCCGCGCGGCCATACGATCGACGCTCGCGAGCGCCGCCCGGCATTCCGCCTGGGTCGGCTCCCGCACCAGCGCGCGCTTCGAGAACTCCGTGAGCGCCACCGGAACGACGGACACCGATAACAGGGCCGCCCCAAGGTCGTAGAGATCGGCGAGCGTGCGCTCTAGCACCGGACCGTCGTTCACCTCTGGAACGAGCACTACCTGGGCATGAAACGTGATGCCGCGCTCCGCGAACCAGCGCAGCTGAGGAATGATGTCAGGGGCTTCGGGGTTGCGGAGCAGCCAGCGGCGGACGGTGGGGTCCGTGGCGTGCACCGACACGTACAATGGCGACAGCCGGTACTCGACGATGCGCGCCGTGTCCCACGGCTTCAGATTCGTAAGGGTGGCGAAATTGCCGTAGCGAAACGACAGGCGGTAGTCGTCGTCCCGGATGTAGAGCGGCGACCTCAGACCCGCGGGATTGCCGTCGACGAAGCAGAAATCGCAGTGGTTGCCGCAGCGCCGAATCCGCGGCGGCTCGAGTGTCACGCCCATGGGGAGCCCTTCGGGGCGCTCGATGTCGAACTCGACTTCCTCCCCCGTGCCCATCCGGGCGGCGAGCACGAAGCGGTCGTCCGCCGTGAGGAACTCCCAGTCGAGGAAGTCCTCCAGCGCCCGGCCGTTGACGGCCAGGAGCTCTGTTCCCGGGACGAGCCCCAGCTCAGCGCCAAGGGAGTCGGGCGCCACCGACTGGACGCGAATCATGCCACACTCAACCTGACCTTCAAGGACTTTGTGAGGCCAGACGTCGCAACCCCAACGCAGGCCAGAACTTCCGACAGTTACGAAATATGACTTATGAGGCGCGGTAGCGCCAGCCGGCAATTCGCTTGCCGCTCACTTGGAGCTCGAACGGGTGGTTCTGGCGGGGAGCGAGGGAGGGCACGTCGTGCGTGGCCGTCGCGACGACCTGGCCGGAGGCGTCGAGGAACTCGACGGTCAGGCGGAACGGCGTGGAGGGCGTGGACTTGAGGTTCAGCGCGGCCGCTGCGAGCGACGCGCCCGCGGTGTCGGGGACGAAGCTCGGCGCGGAGATCTCGACGGCCAGGCCGGAATCGGCTCGGGCGACGTACGCCTTGGTCGAATCGCGCCGGCGACCAAAATCCCATCCCGCGGCCACGAGCTTGAGGGAGGCACGATTGAGCGGGTCGAGCGCGAGCAGCCGCTGCGCCACGGGCAGCAGGGAGGCCGAGTCCCGCAGCTGGTAATAGGCCACGGCGAGGGAGAACAGGGCGTCGCGGCGGTACGGGTTCCTGGCGAGCCCGAGCGTCAACGCGCGCGCGCCGGCGCGGTACATGCCCTGCTCCACCATGCGCGTCCCCGTCCCGAACAGCGCATCGGGTTCGAGGTCGGGCGCATGTGCCGCCAACGAATCGAACACAGCGGCGGCGAGCGCCCAGCGGCCACTCTGCGCGTACAGGGTCGCGAGCGAGATCGCCGCCTCCGGCTCCCCAGGGTAGGCCGTGACGTAGGCCGCGAGCGCATCGATGGCCGGTGCGAACGCGGCGACGAGCGCGCTCGAGTCGGCGGCGATCTGTGCCAGCGCGGCGGCGAGCCGGGCGCGCCGCTGCGCCACGGCTTGGGCCCGCGCCGTGGAGTCACGTGTGAACAGCTGCTGGTCGGCGGGAGCGAGACGCGTCCCGCGGGCCCGGCGCGACTGGGAGGAGGCGAGCAGCCGGGCGAGCACGGTCGAGTCGCTCGTGATCCCCCGTTGCGTGGAGTCGAGACTGGACCGCAGCCGCAGCACCTGCTGCGCCGCGGGGTGTCCCTGGACCTTGCGCACCACCAGATGCCAGGCGTTCGCAAGGGCGTCCCGTTTGTCGCGTGCGAAGGCGGTGTCCGCGCCGGCTGTCTTCGCGGCGAGCCGATAATAGACGTACGCCGAGTCGTCGTTGCCCCGGCTCGCGAACAGCGCCGCCGCCGCAGCCGGAGCCTTCGGGTTGGCGGGCTCGAGCCGCGCTGCTACGCGCAGCAGGGCGAGACCGGAGTCCTGCTTGCCGTCCTGCCAGGCGGCGAGGCCGTTGTTGAGCAGCTCCCCCCAGAGATCGTGACGGTAACTCGCGATGTCGTCCGCGCAGGTGCGCGCGAGCGCGAGGGCCCGGGCGAGCGCCGTGTCGGCGCCCGCCACATCGCCGGCGGTGACCGCGAGCCTGCCCAGGTAGTACCAGGCGGCGGGATTGGCGCCCTGTTTGTCCTGGAGGATGGCCTCGGTGAGGAGGCGCTTCGCTTGAGCGAGCTGCGGGTCGCGCGACTCGGGCTTCTCGACCGCGCTTTTCAGCGCGGTTATCGCGTTGTTGATCTTCGAATTAGCCGGAGGCACATCGCAGGGAGGCTGAGGCGGTGTCCACCCCCCTTGAGCCGGGAGCGAGGCACCCGGCACGAGCGCGAGGGCCAGGAGAGCCGCGGCGGCACGCATGGCGCGATAGAAATGGCGCAAGAACGAGTCGCTGTCAATTCCCAGAGTCCGGGAGCGACGCTCCCAACTCGCCCAGGGCCACGAGCGCACGATGACGATCAGGGTCGAGTCGTGCCGCGTGCGCGAGGAACTGTCGGTATTGGTCAACGGCCTCGCGGGCCTGGCCTTGGGCGCGGGATACCGTTGCGAGCCAATAATAAGGCGCGGCGTAGTAAGGATCGAGCGCAATCGCTTGCTCCAACTGTACCGCCGCTTCGTCCAGTCTGCCTGCCCCGGCAAGCACGACTCCGTCGTACAGACGGAGCGCGGGGTCCCGGCCCTCGAGTTGTACCGCCATGTCCAGCTCCGCCAAGGCGGTGCCCGTATCGCGGAGTGCGAGCGCCGCACCGGCGAGACGGACGTGCGCCCAGTAGAACGCGAGGTTCTCTGTGAGGGCCCGTTGAAAGGCGGCTCGCGCGGCCGGGAAATCGTCCTGCTGCACCCGCGCGATGCCGATGGCGTACTCGAACATTTCGACCGAGGGAACGATGGCCGAGAGCTGTGCTTCGGTCCGGCCGCGCAGCGAGTCGCGTGCCGCTGCCAGCTCGGCGACAGCACGGTCGTAACGGCCGAGGAAGAACAGTGCCCTGGCCCGGTAGATTCGCACGCCGATGTCCTCCGGATGTTTGGCCAGGGCAAGGCCAAACAAGCTGTCGGCGGCTCCGAAGTGCCGGGAGGAGAACGCCAGCCAGCCGTCATGCATTGGATCGCCCCGTCGACCGGGGGCCAGCCCACGAAACTCGAGATCGTTGAACAGGAAGGGGTTCCGCGCCCACGCGATGCGCATCAGCGAGTCAACCAGCTGCACTTGGCGTGGGGTGATCGCGACGCGCTTGGTCGCTCTGACCGACCGGGTCTTGAACCACGTCTCGAACGCATCGTGCTGCAATGCCTGCAAGACCAATAAGCCACGCGCATAGAGCGGATCCGGCCAGGCCGGGTCAAGCCGGGAGGCCCAATAAAGCGCCATCTCTGCCGTGTCGAGCTTCAGGCCGAACCGTACGAGCGGCTCGCCCCAGTGGTAGTAAGCGGCGGCGGCGTTGCTGTCGGCATCCGCAGGGAGGCGAGGGCGCGGCAACTCGATCCCCGAATCGATCCGGGATTCCAGTGCCTCCAGGCGCGACGTCGTAGTGCGAAGTGGCTGCGGCGAGCTACAGAACGCGAAGGCGACGGCGAGCACCACGACGCCGCAACCGGCGACTCTAAACGCGTGATCACGGTGCACTTTCACCGCGCCGGCGACCCGTGCAGATAGTCGGCAAGTCGTGGGAAGTACTCCAAGGCTGCGCGAACATCCGGGTCATTGCGCAGGCGCAGGTCGTCGCCCCCGCCCGGCGGCCAGCGGACTGTCGCCGCGCGCGCCGCCAGCAACAGAGTAAGGCGATCGGCGAGCGCACTGTCGACTTGTGCGCGCACGTGAAGCCGGTCCCGCACGCGCGTGAGAAACGATATCAGAAGCCGGTCGTGCCACTGCTCGCGATCCACCAGCCACCGCTCCCGCGCCGCCGCTGTCGCCGGCAGCGTTTCGGCTACGCTGTCTGCGACGGCATCCGCGAAACTACTGTCCTGGGCCACGCTCCACCAAACCGGGAGGTCCGTCGGCGGGGGTAACGGAACGTCCGGCATGATCCCGCCACCGCCACGCACGTCGCGCCCATGGTCGGTCTTGAACGTCGCAAGCGTGTCCTCCGCGGCCCCCGACTTCCCGGCGAACGACCAATACTGCTCGTAGGGGATGCCGTGGTAGCGACGTTGAATCAGGCGGCCGCTCGGCGTGAACACGCGAGCAATCGTGAGCTCCACCACGTCACCGGACGGAACGAGGAGGAAACCGGTCTGCACGAGGGCTTTGCCGAAGGAGCGTTGCCCAAGGATGAGCGCCCGATCGTGATCTTGCAGCGAGCCGGCGAGCGCTTCGGCCGCACTGGCGCTATAGCGATTGATCAGCACGACGACGGGCAAGTCGCGAAAATGACCATCGTGCTTGGTGACGTACTCGTGGCTCGCGTCCTTCTTGCGTCCCTCGGTTCGAAACACGAGAGCACCTTTGGGAAGGAACTCGGAGGCGATGTCCACCGCCATGTCGATGATGCCCCCGGGATTGTCGCGAAGATCGAGGACCAGGCGCCGGGCCCCCTGCGCCTGCAGCCCCCTGACGGCATCCCGCAGCTGATCCCCGGCTTTGGGACCGAACCAGGTGAGTCCCACATAGCCCGTGACGCCGTCGGCCATTCGGGAGATCGCCATCGGGGGTGGTCTCAACGCCTCACGGGTGAGCGTCAGAGACAGCGTGTCGGGCTCCAGTCGCGGACCCCGCCGTATTCGAATCCGTACCTTGGAACCCTTCGGCCCGGTGAGCCGCAACGCCACGTCGGTCGGTTTGAGACCGGCGACCGAGCTATCGTTGATGGCCGCGATCCGGTCGCCCGGCTGGACGCCCGCCTTCGCCGCCGGAGTCCCGGGGTCAACGGCGAGCACCGTCGCGCTGCCGTCTTCGTCTTCCAGCTGTACCCCGACCCCGGGAAGCTCGCCCCGCAAGAATGCCGACTGCTGCTCCCACTCCGCGCGCGACATGAAGTGGCTATGGGGATCGAGAACGTGCAGCATCCCGTCGATTGCCGCGTGCACGAGCTCATGATAGGCGACTGAGTCGACGTAGTTTACGCGGATCTGACTCAGCACGGCGGAGAACGTCTGCAGCTCCTCGTATGCGCTGGGCGGGCGTTGGAGCGGCTTCGCGGGTTCCTGGGCACTTCCCGGCGAGACACCCATGGCGACCGTCGCTGCGACGGCCGCACCGCTGCCGAGCCCCAGGGCACGCGTGAGGAGACGCATCGGGGCGCTAGAAATGGCGCGTCGGGGAGCGGGTGTCAACTCCCCGGGGCTACGCCCGTGTCGCCCGCAGCACCTCCTCGGGCGTCGTCTTTCCCGCCCGCACCAGCCGAAGGCCATCGTCTCGCAGCGAGCGCATCCCCTGCTCCGCCGCGAGCCGGCGCAATTCCCCCGCACCCCGCCGCCCGAGCAGCTCGGTGCGGATGCGTTCGTCCAGCGCCAGCAGCTCGTAGATCCCCACCCGTCCGCGGAATCCCGTGCTGCGGCATGCCGCGCAGCCGGCGCCGCGCCGAACCATCGTGAGCTCCTCCGGCCGTGCGCCGAAGGCGTCGAGCATGGCGCGGTCGGGGGCC
>WNGG01004241.1_pt1 | contig 16126 bp, 16 predicted proteins | sample 5400661 | NCBI WGS metagenome assembly WNGG01 (sample SAMN13153372, study PRJNA577476) | soil metagenome | isolation source: 100 cm soil or saprolite under Garry oak tree replicate 1 | place: USA:California | collected 2016-06-15 | reverse complement strand
CCTCGTGGACGGCGCGCTCGAGCTGCGCCGGATCCGTCGCGTCCGCGGCGATGGCGAGGGCCTGCGGCGCTCCTGCCTCACGGCACAGCCGCGCGCGCTCTTCCACCGCGGCCCGGGTGCGCGCGACCAGCGCCACGGAGGCTCGTTCCCGCGCCAGGGCGACGGCCGCCGCGCCGCCCAGCCCCCGGCCCGCTCCGAGGAGAAGCGCGCGCCGGCCGGCGAGTTCCAAGTCCATCGCGGGCAGTGTCGCACGTCGCGGGCGGGCGTGCCTCGCCCGGCCGGAGAGCGAAGCGCGAAGGCCCGCGGGATCGCTCCCGCGGGCCTCGCGAACTGCTCGGAAAGGCGGCCTGGCTACATCCCCATCCCGTGCGGGCCGGAGACGGAGGACTCCTTCTCTTCCTTCGGACGCTCGGCCACCATGGCCTCTGTCGTCAGCATGAGCGAGGCGACGCTGGACGCGTTCTGCAGGGCGAAGCGCGACACCTTGGTGGGGTCGATCACGCCCGCCTGCATTAGGTCCTCGTACTCGCCGGAGGCCGCGTTGAACCCGAACGCGCCCTGGCCCTCCTTGACCTTGTTCACCACGATGCTGCCCTCCCAGCCGCCGTTCTGCACGATCCAGCGGATGGGCTCCTCCAGCGCCTTGCGGATGATGTCCACACCGAACTTCTCGCCCAGCTCGACCTTGAGGCCGTCGAGCGCCTTGGAGGCGCGCAGGTACGCCACGCCGCCGCCGGGGACGATGCCTTCCTCGACCGCCGCGCGGGTCGCGTGCAGGGCGTCCTCGACGCGGGCCTTCTTCTCCTTCATCTCGGTCTCGGTGGCCGCGCCGACGTTGATCACCGCCACGCCGCCGACCAGCTTCGCCAGGCGCTCCTGCAGCTTCTCCTTGTCGTAGTCCGAGGTGGTCTCCTCGATCTGCGCCCGGATCTGCTTCACCCGCGCCTCGATGTCGCTCTTCTTGCCGCCGCCGTCGACGAGGGTGGTGTTGTCCTTGTCCACGGTGACGCGCTTGGCGCGCCCGAGGTCCTTGAGGGTCACGCCCTCCAGCTTGATGCCCAGGTCCTCGGCGATCATCTTGCCGCCGGTGAGCGTGGCGACGTCCTCCAGCATGGCCTTGCGGCGGTCGCCGAAGCCGGGCGCCTTGACCGCGACGGCGTTCAGCGTGCCGCGCAGCTTGTTGACGACCAGCGTCGCCAGCGCCTCGCCCTCGACGTCCTCGGCGATGATGACCAGCGGCTTCCCGCTGCGCGCCACCTGCTCGAGGATGGGCAGGAGATCCTTCATCGCCGAGATCTTCTTCTCGTGGATGAGGATGTAGGGATCCTCCAGCACCGCCTCCATGCGCTCCGGGTCGGTGACGAAGTAGGGCGACAGGTACCCCCGGTCGAACTGCATGCCCTCGACCACTTCGAGCGTCGTCTCGAGGCCCTTCGCCTCCTCGACGGTGATGACGCCCTCCTTGCCCACCTTCTCCATCGCCTCGGCGATGATGTTGCCGATGGTGGTGTCGCCGTTCGCGGAGATGATGCCGACCTGCGCGATCTCCTTGTGGTCCTTGGTCGGCTTGGAGAGCTTCTTCAGCTCCTCGACCACGGCGTTGACCGCCTTCTCGATCCCGCGCTTGATCTCCATCGGGTTGTTGCCCGCCGCGACCAGCTTGGAGCCCTCGCGGAAGATCGCCTGCGCCAGCACGGTGGCGGTAGTGGTGCCGTCGCCGGCCACGTCCGAGGTCCTGGACGCGACTTCCTTCACCATCTGCGCGCCCATGTTCTCGAACTTGTTCTCCAGCTCGATCTCCTTGGCGACGGTGACGCCGTCCTTGGTGATCGTCGGGGAACCGAACGACTTCTCGATGACCACGTTGCGGCCCTTGGGCCCCAGCGTGACCTTCACCGCGTCGGCGAGCGTGTTGACGCCCTTGAGCATCGCCTCGCGCGCGCGGACGTCGAACATGATTTCCTTGGCCATTTCTTTCTCCGATGCCGTGTGAGGTGGTTACTTCTCGATGACGCCGAGGATGTCTTCCTCGCGCATCATCAGATGTTCCTCGCCTTCGACCTTGATCTCGGTCCCGGCGTACTTCGAGAACAGGACGCGGTCACCCACCTTCACGTCCAGGGGGCGCACCTTTCCGTCCTCCAGCACCTTTCCGTTCCCGACGGCCAGCACCTGGCCCTCGATGGGCTTCTCCTTCGCGGTGTCGGGGATGATGATGCCGCCCTTCGTCTTCTCCTCCTCTTGCACGCGCTTCACGATCACGCGATCCTGCAGAGGCCGAATCTTCATGGGGTTTTCTCCTTGCTGTGGAAGTTGGCACTCGACACAGGGGAGTGCCAAGGCGCGGGCAATGTAACCGCCTCACAGGCGCTGTCAAGGGGTGTGCAAGCGAGCGTCGAACTTGCCGGGGGATCGACCGCGCCGCAAGATGAATAGAGGAGGTGGGATGACCGATCCGAAGGTCCTTTCGGCCCAGTCGATCCACGAGTTTTTCCGCGAGCTGCTCTCCCTGGCCATCGAGAACCAGCGGGCGCGGGTGCAGCACGCCACGGAGCTGTACCTGGCCAACCTCCTGTCGGGGTTCCTGCAGACCGAGTCGCTGCTGGTCCGCGAGGACGACGGGTCGCTGCAGCGCCGTCCGCTCGCGCTGCTCTTCAAGGAAGCGCTGGAGGAGGAGGGCGCCGCCCGGGCCCGCGCCCTGCGGCGGCTGGGTGACACCTCGCTGTTCGTTTCCGGGATGTTCTCCGAGTCGCTCTCCTCGAGCCTGGTGGACGTGGAGTACGCCATCGCCATGGGCAGCCGCGCCTACGACGTCCTGGGCGAGGTCGCCGCGCGTCACGGGCGCGGCGGCCGGTCGGTCTGGGAGGAGCTGTCGGCGAAGTTCTCCCAGCTCGTCGAGGTGCTGAACGAGGTCAGCGAGCGGACCCTGGCGACGTCGAACGCCGGCCTGCTGCGCATCTACGAGAAGTGGATCAAGACGGGCAGCCCGCGCGTCGCGACGCTGCTCTCCGAGCACGGCGTGGCCGCAGTCCTCGCGAGGCCGAAGGGGCGGTTCGTCCAGTGAGCGCGCTCGACGCGCTGTCGCAGCTGCAGCGCCTGCTCATGTCAGTGCACGGGGTGGAGGAGACCGCGCAGGCGAAGGACTACCTGGTCGGTGCCGCCGTGCGCGAGCGCGTGGCTCCGGAGGCCAGCGCGGACGAGGCGCTGCTGGTCTCCGAGACCGGCGACGAGCTGCACGTCGGGCTGTTCCTCGGCGGGCCCGTCCTGGCGCAGCTCGCGCGCGGCGCGGAGGCGCCGTGGTCGCACGAGCGGCTGCACGGCTTCTGCGCCGCGGCCGAGGGCGTGTCGCACTTCCTGTACTTGCTGCACCGGGCACGCGCGCGCCGGCCCGTCTCGCAGCTCGAGCTCGAGGCGCAGGGCGAGCTGGACAAGTACCTCAGCGTCCTGCTGCAGCTGTGGGCGGTGGGGCGGCGGGGCGCGTCCGCGGAGCTGCGGCACCGGCTGTTCGATCGGGCCACGCTGCGCAGCGGGCTTCCGGCGGCCGAGAAGGAGCGCTACCGCGTCGCCGGAGCCCTGGCTGCGGCGTGCGCCCGCGCGCTGGAGACTCGCTATGTCGCGCAGGGTCGGCTGGACGCCCTGCTGCGCGAGGTGCGGCGGCTGTACCGGCTGAGCGGCGGAGAGAAGCTCTCCGCCTTCGCGCAGGGTCAGGTGGCCTGGGCCGCGTAGCGGCGACTACTTGCGCGCGCCCTGCGGGACCTTCTCGGCGTCGAACTTGCCCTCGAGCGCAGCGCGCACGCTGCGGTCGAAGCGGACCTTGCCAGTGGCGACCTCGCGCAGCGCGAGCACCGGCGGCTTGTCCTTCGCCTCGAGGAGCGGCCGCGCGCCCGCCATCAGCTGCCGCGCCCTCTTGGTGCCGAGCAGCACCAGGGCAAACCGGTTGTCCACCAGCGGCAAGCAATCTTCGACGGTAACTCGAGCCATCCATTCCTCCAGCGAGCCCGCCTACATAGCCTCAAATCCAGCCACAGTCCATGGAAAAAAGCGTTTCACGCGGAGCGCGCTGAGGAAGCGGAGCGCGCGGAGTCGTTGTTTTTCAAAAAAATCCTCCGCGCGCTCCTTTTTCTCCGCTCCCTCCGCGTGAAACGCTTGTAGCCCCTCTATTTGGCGGCTTGGCTGGTCGGGCCGCCGTCCGGAGCGGGGGCGGTAGGAGGGGGTTCGAGGAGGTCGTCGAGGGACTTGGGGAGGTCGTCCACGGTGGCCTTCTCGATTTCGGCCACGCGGGGCTGGGCGTCCGAGGAGGCGTAGCGGCGCTTGCCGTCCTTGGTCAGGGCGCCGATGCGGACCTTGGCGAGGACTTTGTCGCCGTCGCCGAGCAGCGCAATGGTGCGGGCTCCCTCGAACGCCTTGGGGTCGGGCTTCGAGGCGAACGCCGCCGCGCGCAGGCCCGTGATCGAATAGAGCGCGCTCGAGATCTTCCACTTCTTCGCCGGGCCCTGCTTCGGCTCCAGCACGGTGAAGGACTCGTCCGCGAAGCCGCCGTCCTTCGGCTGCTCCTTCTTGCGCTCCACCACGATCTTCGGGCTGCCCGGCTGCTCCAGCACGATCTTGCGCACGTCCTCGCGATTCGCGTGCGCCAGCGCCTTGTCCTGCAGGTCGAACAGGTCCTTTTTCAGATCTTTCACGATCTGCTGGTCCACCTCGAACACGGTGGGCGAGTCGTCGCGCTTCGCGTACGTCTTCACCGCCACCGAGCCCTTCCCTGGCGCGGGCTGCCCCAGCAGCAGCGTCCTGCGGGAGGTGTCCTTCCCGCCGGAGGCGGCGACGGTGAGCTGCACCGTGATCCTGGCCGGCGCCAGCCCGTACTGCTTCAGCGCCGCGCTTTCGGCGCTCTCGGCCGCGATGCCCGTGGCCCGCAGCGACTTCAGCGACGTCGCCACGCGATCCGCAGTGGCCGCGTCCGCGGCGTCCTTCTGCGGCGCGAGCATCCTCCACGAGGCGCCCTCCTTCTCCAGGGCGTAGGCCGGTGCGGTCCCGGCCACCTCGACGCGCCGGACCTCGGCGGTGTCGTCGAGGTGGAGGACGCGCTTGTCGCGCAGGTCGAGCAGCTGCTTCTCGAACGGGGACTTCGTCCAGCCGTCGGCGATGCGCACCGTCTTCTCGCCGTCCTTGCGCACGTAGATGCTCGAGTCGAACGGGTTGCTCTCGCCGATCTCGACCGAGGTCTCCTTGCCGTCCTCGGTCTTCACCGAGACCACCAGGTTCGGCCGGTCCAGCCCGTATTGCTTGGGGTCGGCCTCGCCCAGCTCGCTCTTCTGCTTGAAGTCGGCGACGCCGCTCACCACCGCGTCCACCGTGGACGCGTCCGCCTCCGCGGCCACCGGCTCGGCGATCTTCCACGGCGCCGAGGCGTCCGCGCGCGTGGCCAGCGCGACCAGCTTCCCGCCGCTGACCAGCTTCACCTGCCGCACCTTGGCCTTGTCCAGACCGTCGAACAGCTTCGCCGACTTCTCCTTCTGCTCCGCCTTGTTCTCCGTGTCGCGCGTGACCCACAGCGCCGCGCCGCCGATTCCAGCGGCGAGCGCGAGGACGCCGAGCGTGGTCACCAAGGACTTCGTCGTCTGCTTCATGGCGCGTCTACCGGGCCTTGCGGGTCTGCCAGACCAGCAGGCCCGCGAAGAGCAACGAGAAGGGGAGCAGGTCGAAGGCGAACAGCGTCATGGTGTTCTTCTGTCCCGCCGTGAGGAACAGGTGGTTCCCGCCGCGGCTCCTCGGGCGGATGGAGATCTTCGCCTCCTCGTGGGCCACCCAGCTCGCTGCGTTCAGCGCGAAGTCACGGTTCCCGCGCAGCTGGTAGAACCCGTTGGCGGCGAAGTTCGAGTTGCCGATCACCACCACGCGGGACTCCGCGTCCCCCGAGCCGTGGGTAGCGGCGGCCGCGAGCGGCACCGGGCCCTTCAAGTCCTTGCCCGGCGTGTACTCCACCCGGCCGTCGCGGATGGGGTCCGTCTCGCCCCAGGAACGGGGACCGGTCCTCGCCAGCTCGGTCACGCTCCAGCCCGCCGGCGCGTCCTTTGCCTTCGAGACGCTCCGCGCGAGCGGGAAGATGCTCGCCACCTGGAACGGCGAGCTGCGCGGGTTGGTGATGGGGTGGTCGGCGTACTCCTGCGCGATGGCGAACTCGGGCTGTTGCGACTCGGTGTCGATCACCTCGTCGTCGCCCAGCTTCAGGCCCCAGGCGGCGAACGTCTTCTCCAGGCCGGAGTGGATGCTGGGATCGATCAGGGCGATCAGCTTCCCGCCCTTGTCCACCCACTCCTGCACGAGCTTCGCCTCTCCATCGGTGAGCGAGGCCACCGGTCCGGCGAGCACCAGCGCCTGCGCGTCGGCCGGCATCGCCTTGGTGGCGGCCAGCTCGATCTCGGCGACCTGGTAGCCCTCGGACTTGAGCCCGTCCACCCAGAGCTTCATGCCGCGCTCGGTGGCGTCGCCGATGCCGTGCTCGCCATGTCCCTTGCTGAAGTAGATCTTCTTGCTGGCGCCGCGCGTGACCTCGGCGATGGCGTTGGTGAGAGACTCCTCGCCCACGTCCTTGGCGCGCGACTCCTTCCCTCCCGCCTTGACGATCAGCCGCGGGCCGCCCTGGGAGATGTTGAGCTCCTTCACCTCCTTGACGTGCTTGGTCGGGTCGAGCATCTCGACCTTCAGCTTGTCGGTCCGCTGCCGGTACTGGCGCAGGCGCTGGTCCAGCTCGGCGAACTCCGGCTCGTTGGGCGCGTAGAAGGCGATCACGCGCACCTCGTCCTTGAGACCCTTGAGGACGCCGTCGGTCTGGTCGGAGAGGGTGTAGATCTTCTCCTTGGTGAAGTCCCAGGTCCTGGGCTTCTTGACCGCGATGTAGTTGAGCCCCGCCAGCGCGACGATCACGATCAGCGCGGTGGCGGCACTGATCGCGCCGTAGAAGGTGCCGCGGCCGGCGAGCTGGGTCCCCAGCGAATCGAGGTTGGTCACCAGGTACGCGGCGATCGCCGCGACCGCCAGCGCGAGCTGGATCCACACCGCCGGGTGCGAGAAGCGGCCGGCGATGAAGAACCAGCAGAACAACGCGCTGAACAGCGCGACCGCGCCGAAGAGGCCCGCGGCCTGGCCCTGCTGCTTGATGGTCATGGCGTTCAGCTCCAGCGATGCGCCTCGACCGCGCGGTGCGTGGCGAACAGGCCCAGCGCGCAGATCGAGAGGAAGTAGACGACGTCCTTCAAGTCGACGGTGCCCTTGCTGAAGGAATCGAGGTGCGAGACCGAGCTCAAGTAGGTGACGAGCTCGCGGGTGGGGCCCTCCGTCTCGGCGGCGGTCCAGCCGATGATCCAGGTCATGAGCAGCACCACGAAGGTGATCAGCGCCGCCACCACCTGGCTCTCGGTGAGGCTGGAGATGAACAGCCCCAGCGCCATGTACGCGGCGCCCAGCAGGAAGAGGCCGGCGTCGCCGAGGAAGATGCTGCGCCACTCCACCCCGTTCGGGTCCTTGGCGACGAGCTGCACCAGCGCCGGGTAGAGCAGGGTGAACGCCAGGGTGCAGACCAGGATGGCCAGCGCAGCGAGGTACTTGCCCCAGACGATCTGCCCCGGGGTGACCGGCGTCGAGTAGAGCAGCTCGATCGTCTTCTGCTTCTTCTCCTCGGCCACCAGGCGCATGGTGAGGAACGGCACCACGAAGATGAGGATCACCCCCAGGTTCCCGAACAGCGCGCGGAAGATGGCGTCGTGGAAGTTGAGGCGGTTCATCATCTCGGGCGAGTTGAACCGCATGTACATGAGCGACGCCTGCTCGTAGGCGCCGAGGAGGCGGAGGAAGAAGTACGAGCCGATGACGACGAAGAGCGTGAACATCACGTACGCGATGGGCGTCGCGAAGTAGATGTTCAGCTCCTTCTTGGCGATGGCGAATGCGTTTTTCATGGGTGCGCTCTCAGTCGCCGCCGACAGGCCGGCGCTGTGTTCTGGAGGGGCATCTCAGGCAGAGGTCAGCTTGAGGAAGATCTCTTCGAGGGACGGCGCCGGGCCGGTCTGGCCGTCGGCGGTCGCGGCGCCGGCGTGCGCGCGCTGCAGGTTGTCCAGCGTGTCGTAGGCGACCACCTTCCCCTGCGAGATGATCAGCGCCTTCTGGCAGATGGCGGTGACCTCGGGGAGGATGTGCGTCGAGAGCACGATGGTGTGCTTGCCGGCCAGCGACTTGATCAGCTGGCGCACCTCGATGATCTGCGCCGGGTCGAGACCCACCGTGGGCTCGTCGAGGATCAGCACCTCGGGGTCTCCGAGGAGCGCCTGCGCCAGGCCGACGCGCTGCCGCTGGCCCTTGGAGAGGTTGCCGATCACGCGCTGGATGAACTGGGTGCAGTTCGTCTTCTGCGCGACGCGGTCGACCTCGCCCTCGCGCGCCTTGCGCGGCACGCCCTTGATGGACGCGACGAAGCGCAAGTAGGCGCGCACCGTCATGTCGGTGTAGACGGGCGGGTTCTCCGGCAGGTACCCGATGCGCTTCTTGACCTCGAGCGGCTGCTCGAAGACGTCGAAGCCCGACACCTTGACCGTCCCGCTGGTGGGCGGCAGGACGCCGGTCAGGATGCGCATGGTCGTCGTCTTGCCGGCGCCGTTGGGGCCGAGGAAGCCGAGGATCTCGCCGGACTGCACCTGGAAGCTGACGTCATCGACGGCCTTCAGGTCCCGGTAGCTCTTCGAGAGGTGGGACACCTCGATCATGGCGATGCAACTCCTTGAAAAAAGGCGATTGCGCGGCTGGGGGCGCGCGCAATCTAGAGCATCGAGGCAGGCTGTCAAGCAGTCGGTCCGACCGGGTGCCAACCTGCCCGGCGTTCCGCCGACCTGCGCGGCCCGCCGGTTCCTCTGAACAGCACACCCTTGCATTTTCTTTCCTGCGGCGCACCCGCCGGGCCTCGACCCGGGGCGGCGGCCCGACCTACACTCGGGCCTCCGTGAGCGTCGTGGTCCAGAAATACGGCGGATCTTCCGTCGCGGACGTAGAGCGCATCCGGCGCGTGGCCGTCCGGGTGGCGGAGACGCGGGCGCAAGGCCACCAGGTGGTGGTGGTGGTGAGCGCGATGGGCGACACGACGGACGAGCTGCTCGGTCTCGCCCGCCAGGTCAGCCCGGACCCGCACCGCCGGGAGCTGGACATGCTGCTGACCGCCGGCGAGCGCATCTCCATGGCGCTCCTGGGGATGGCGCTGCACGCGCGCGGCGTGGAGGCGGTCAGCTTCACCGGGTCGCAGAGCGGGATCATCACCGACGGAGCGCACACCAACGCGCGCATCCTCGAGGTGCGTCCGGTCCGCATCCTCGAGGAGCTGGGAAAGGGCCGGGTGGTCATCGTCGCCGGGTACCAGGGCGTCTCGCGCGAGAAGGAAGTGACCACGCTGGGGCGGGGCGGAAGCGACACCACCGCCGTGGCGCTGGCCGCCGCGCTCGGCGCCGAAGTCTGCGAGATCTGCTCCGACGTGGACGGGGTGTACACCGCCGACCCGCGCGTGGTCCCCGGCTGGCAGCGGCTCTCCGAGCTTTCTCATGACGAGATGCAGGAGCTGGCGCGGTCGGGGGCGAGGGTCCTGAACGCGCAGGCCGTGGAATTCGCCCGTGACCGGGGCATCGTCATCCACGCCCGCAGCACCTTCGCGCCCGGGCCGGGGACGCGCATCGCGCCGCGCGCCTCGCGCGAGCTGCGCATCTCGGGCGTGGCGCAGGATCCCGATCTGCTGGTCGTGCGCGCGGAGGACGGCGCCGCGCTGGCCGAGCTGCTGCACAAGCACGGCGCCTGGCCCCGCGAGCTGTGGTTGGACGGTCCGTCCGCGCGGCTCGCCCTGGTGCCGCTGGAAAACGTGCACGGAGCTCCGGTGCTCCTGGACGCGCTCCGCGCCATGCCGGGCGTCACCGTCGAGGAGGGGCTGGCGCAGGTCTCGATCGTGGGCAGCGGGATCGGCGCCTCGCGGGACGAGCTGACGCGCGCGCTGCGGGCCGCGCAGGCGGCGCCGCGCGCGGTGCTCGTCTCGCCGTTGCGCATCGCGCTGCTCGTCCCGCGCGCGGATGCGGCGGAGTGCGTGCGGCGGCTGCACGCCGAGTTCGTCGGAAGGAGCTGACCATGGCGAAGGCGAAGAAGCGGGTCGCGCGAAAGGCGGCGCCGAGGAAGACGGCGCGGAAGGCGCCCCCACGCAAGACCGCCGGTTCGCGCGGAGGCGAACGCGAGGTGCTGGTCCGACGCATCGCGCAGGCGCTGGGCATCTCGGTGGCCGAGGCCGTGCTGCGGGCCCTCCGCGAGCTGGCCGAGCGGGTCGCCCCGGTCAAGCCGTCCGGGCCTGACCCCGCCCATGCGCAAGCCGAGAAGCTGCAGGCGAAGGCGCAGCGCGAATCGCCGGGAGGGCTGCCGGAGCGCCTCTACCTGCTCCTCGACGGACGCGGGCTGGACGGGAGGGGCATGCCCGTCGAGGTGATCGACGTGCCCACGGTGGTCGGCAGCGAGCGGCACTGCACGGTGTGGGTCAACTCGCCGCAGATCGAAACGCGCCACCTGCAGTTCGCGCGCGACGGCGGTGAGTGGTACGTCGAGGACCTGGGCAGCACCCACGGCACCTTCCTCGGCGACCAGCGCATCACCCGCCGCCGTGTCGAGAACGGCGACGAATACCGCCTGGCCGGCTACCTCAGGCTGCGCACGGAATTGCGCTAGCCGCCGCCCTGGCATGCTTTCTAGCCGCCGCGGACCTCGATGCCGGCCAGGTCGGCGGCGGCCACGACCCGCGGGTGGACCGCGCGCGCCTCGTCGGCCACGCGCTCGCCGTCCACCGAAGGGGAGAAATGCGTGAGGAGCAGCGTCCCCGCGGACGCTTCCAGGGCGATGCGCGCCGCCTCGACGCCGGTGGAATGGCCGCGCGCGTGGGCCAGCTCGGCGCGCGCGTGCTCGTACGTGGACTCGTGGACGAGGACGTCGGCGCCGCGCCCGAGCTCGACGGACGCGCGGCACGGCGTCGTGTCCAACGCGTACGCGACCGAGGGGCCGCGCCGGACGGGGCCCAGGAAACGCGATCCGTCCAGGCGCCGCCCGTCGGGGAGGACCACGGGCCGGCCCTCCTTCACTTCCGCGAGGAGCGGCCCGCGCGGGACGCCCGCCGCCACCGCCCCCTCGACGTCGAGGGTCCCGGCGCGGTCGGGCAGCGAGACGCGGTACCCGAAGGTGGGGACGCGGTGGGCCAGGGCGCGAGTCTCGACCGTGAACGCGGCCGGCGCCTCGCGGGGGAACTCGAGCGTTCCTCCCTCGCCTTCCAGCTCGACGATGCGGACCGGCAGGCCTCCGACGCCGAGCGAGCCTGCCCGGGCGAGCGTCTCCAGCAGCGAGGCGATGCCGCGCGGACCCGCCACCGTGAGCGGCCGCTCGCGACCCTCCAGGCCGAGCGTGCCGAGGAGGCCGGGCAGGCCGTTGAAGTGGTCGCCGTGCAAGTGCGTGATCAACACCGCGTCCAGGCGCGAGAAGGAGAGGCCTGCCCGGAGCGCGGCCACCTGCGCGCCCTCGCCGCAGTCGCACAGGACCCAGGCTCCCTCGGCGACGACCGCCAGCGCGGAGGCGCCGCGCGCCAGGGTCGGTCTCCCCGCCGAGGTGCCGAGCGGCACCACGCGCAGGTGGAAGCTCGAAGTGCGCGCCCTGGCTTGCGCCTCGCCCGCGGCGCCGGCCGGATCTTCCGGAGGCGCGCTCATGCGGTCCGCTCCAGCACGACGGCGTGCCGGCCGCAGAGGCGCGCGGTCCCGCTCTCGATCCGCGCCGGCCGGGCTCCGGGAACGGCGTACGGCTCCGCGCCGGAATCGAGGATCGCGCGCCACCGTCCCGGGGGAAGCTCCACAAGGCGCTCCTCCTCGGAGAAGAGGGCCACGACCGCGATCTCCTTGCCCGCGCTCCAGCGCCGCAGCACCAGGGCGGGACCGTGGCGCCGCGCCTCGAGCGCGTCCCGGCCGTCGTCCTGCAGCGCGGGATGCTCGCGGCGCAGCGCGAGCAGGTGCCGGTGCCAGAGGAGCGCCGCGCGGCCTGCCGGGGTGTCCCGGTTCGCGCGGTCGATCTTGCTGCGCAGGAACGTCTGCTCGTCCTGCGGGTCGGGGACCTCGCCGGCCCAGGAGAAGGCCTTGAGCTCCTCGCGCCGACCCTTGCGCAGGGCCTCCACCAGCGCCGGGTCGCCGTGGCTGACGAAGTACTGGAACGGCTCGGTCGCGGCCCACTCCTCGCCCTGGAAGAACAAGGGGAGCGCGGGCGAGAGCGCGGTCAGCGCCGTGGCGACGCGCAGGCCGCCGGGCGAAGTGAGCGAGGCCAGCCGCTCGCCGCGCGCGCGGTTGCCGATCTGATCGTGGTTCTGCGCCGCGACCACGAAGCGCCGGCCGGGCAGGTGGGCGCCGGCCGTGCCGTGCTTGCGGCCGCGGTGCCTGGAGTACGCGCCGCCGTAGTGCCAGCCCGAGCGCAGCGCGGAGACCAGCGCGTCGAGCGGCTCGGCCGCCGGCGGCGCGAAGTCCTCGTAGTACCCGGACGACTCGCCGGTGAGCGCGACGTGCAGCGCGTGGTGGAAGTCGTCCGCCCAGGCCGCCGCGAGCCCGTACCCGCCCCGGTCGGGAGGCTCGACCAGGCGCGCCTCGTTCAGATCGCTCTCCGCGATCACGTGGATCGCGCGTCCGGTCGCGCGCGCCTCGCGCTGCACGGCGTCGTTCAGCTCGGGCAGGATATGAACCGGCGAATCGTCCACGATGCCGTGCACGGCGTCCAGCCGCAGCCCGTCGAATCCGCCTCCCGCGCTCGCCACCCAGCGCAAGGCGTTCTCGATCACGAAACGCCGCACCGGGCCCGAGTCGGGGCCGTCGTAGTTCACCGCGTCTCCCCAGGGCGTGCGGTGGCGCGAGGTGAGGTAGGGCCCGAACTCGCCCAGGTAGTTCCCCTCGGGTCCGAAGTGGTTGTAGACGACGTCGAGGAAGGCGGACAACCCCCGGCCGTGCGCGGTGTCGACCAGGCGCGCGAGCCCCGCGGGTCCGCCGTACGCCGGGTGCGCGGCGAAGAGGTCGACCCCGTCGTACCCCCAGTTCCGCGCGCCGGGGAAGGCGGCGACCGGCATCACCTCGACGGCGGTGTAGCCCGCCTCGGAAAGCTCGGGCAGGTGACGGGCGGCGCCGCCGGCCGTGCCCTCCCGCGAGTAGGTGCCGAGGTGGATCTCGGAGAAGACGAGCCGCTGCAGCGGGTGCTGCGGGCCGCGCGAGCGGGGCGCCAGGGCGGCCAGATCCACCACCTCGCTCGGTCCGTGCACGCCTTCGGGCTGGAGCAGCGAGGCGGGGTCGGGGCGCTCGCGCCCGTCGGGGAAGCGGTAGACGTAGCGCGCGCCGGGCCGCACGCCCTCCAGGGTGGCTGCGTAGTAGCCCTCGCCGTCCGCCCGCAGGCGCGCGGTGGGTCCGTCCACGATCTTCACTTCCAGCGAGCTCGTTCGAGGGGCCCACACGCGAAACGAGGCGCGACCCCGACCGGGGACGGCGCCGAGCCAGGGTTGCCAGGGCATGCGGGAAAGCTACTGCGCGGGCGTCGGCGTGAACACCCACGGGTAGCCGCCGCGCAGCTTGCCGCCGGACTGCGGCTTCTCGAACTCCCAGCCGCGCACGACCTTCACCACGCACAGCGACAGCTCGCGGTCGCCCATGCCCTCGGCGGTTGCGCCGATGACGGAGGGCAAGGAAGTCACTCAGACCAGGGTAGAGGGCACGCGGAGTGGCGGTCAATTCCGGGGCGCGGGCAGGGAGTACGTCGTGCGCGCGTGACCCACGTTCACGCAGGCCGGCGGGCCGCGCGAAATGCGCCACCCTGACGCACCTGTTACCGTTTGAACGATGCGCCGCGCACGGTTCTACCTGACGCTGCTTGCGCTCACGTTGCTGCCCCAGATTCTGGCGGCGACGGACCTGGTGCGTTGGCTGCAAGCGCGGGACGTCACGTGGCTCTCGCTGTCCGTTCCGGGCGTCCTGCTGCTCCTCAACGTTCCCATGGCTTTCGAGCTGCTGCGGCGCAAGCGCAAGGCGCGGCTGCCCCGGGCGCTCGCGGCCGCGGTGCAGACGCCCTGGACGGCCTGGTGGCTGGGCAGCATCTTCTACGCCCTGCTGCTCTTGTTCTGGGGCGCGGGCGCGCTGGTCGCGCGGCTGTTCGGCGCCGGTGCGCAGATGCCGCTGTGGGTCGCCCTCTCCCCCTTCGCGCTCTCGCTCTATGGCACGCTGTTCGGCGCGCACGCCCTGCGACGCGAGCGCGTCGAGGTGCCGGTCGCGGGGCTTCCTCCGGGGTGGCACGGCGCCCGGATCGTCCAGCTCTCCGACCTGCACTCGGGCAGGCACGTCACCGCGGAGCGGCTGCGGCGCATCGCCCGCCGCGCGGCGCGCCTGCAGCCCGACGTGCTGGTGGTGACCGGGGACATCGTCCACAACTCCCCGGCCTTCGCGCGGCAGGCGGCCGACGCGATCGCCTCCATCCCCGCGACGCACGGGACCTTCGCCATCCTGGGCAACCACGATTTCTGGGCCGGCGCCGACGCGGTGGATCGCGAGCTGACGGCAGCCGGCATCCAGGTGCTGCGCAACCGCGGGATCCCGCTCGAGCGCGGCGGCGACTGCATCTGGCTGTGCGGGGTCGACGATCCGTGGTCGGGCCGGTGCGACCTGCGAGCGGCGCTGCGCGGCCGGCCGGAAGGCGCCGCCACCGTGCTGCTCTCCCACCAGCCGAACACCTGGCCGCTCGCGCAGAAGGCCGGCGTGCACCTGCAGCTCTCCGGCCACACGCACGGCGGGCAGGTGGCGATGCTGTGGCTGCACCGGTCGCTCTCGCTCGCCCGGTTGATCACGCCCTTCGTCGCCGGGTTGTACCGCGCCGGGACCAGCTTCCTCTACGTGAATCGCGGCGCGGGCTCGGTGATGCCGGTCTTCCGCATCGGCGCCCGGCCCGAAGTGACCGAGCTGACCCTGGTCCCGGCGGCCGCGCCGGATCCGGTCCCCGAACCCGCCTAGTCGCCGCCGATAGGGCGGCGCTACGCTTTTCCGAGCGCGGATTGATGGGATGCCTTCTGGCCGCGCCCGCAAGCCGCCCGCCGCAGGCCACGAGCCGCGGTTGGCGTTATACGTGGTCCGCCATGGACCTGCGCGTGCACCTGCCGGAGTTGGCGCCAGCGGCCGCGGCGGCGCACGCGCGGCTCGCCGCGATGTCCGCCTCGCGGCGCGACGAGCTGGCGCACCTGGCGCAGGAACGCGCATCCGCGTTGGGGCTCCTGCGCGGCCCCCAGCCGATCCCCCTGGTGCTGTCCCCGGTGGCGCTCCCGCGCGAGGAACTGTCCGCGCTCGGGCGCGCGGCCCGCCTGGTCGTCTCCGCGCTGGTCAAGGTGTCCCGCGAGTTGATCGAGGGATCGCCCGAGCGCGCCAGGCTCCTCTTCCACCATCTCTCGCCCCTCGAGCAGGAGGCGCTTCGGACGCGCTGGCGCGAGGCGGAGGAGCTGCTCATCGGCCGTGTGGACTGGTTCGTCGACCGGGCGGGTCGCCCGCGCGCGCTGGAGGTGAACGCCACCATCCCCGCGATGCCCGCCTACTCCGACGCGGCGGCGCTGGGCTGGCTGCAGGCGTGGCCGATCGGTTCCGCGAGTGAGAAGCGCAGCGCGGCCGAATACCGCGACGGGTGGGCGGAAGCGCTCTTCGCCAGGTCGCACAGCAACGCCGGGTGGCTGGCGGACGGACTTGCGCAGGCCGCGCGGCGCGCCCGGCGCGAGCTGCCGCTGCGCGTGCAGTTCCTCCACCGCGAGGGCGATCCGCAGCGCTCCGAGCTGGTCGCGCTCTCCCGGCTCCTGCTCCAGCGCGGTTGCGCGGAGGCCCGGCCGTGCACTCCCGCCGACGTGGCCCTGGACGGCGCGCCGGATCGCGTCCTCTACCGCCATCTCTTCGCGCGCTACGTCGAGCCCGGCACCCCGCTGGCCCGGGCCTTCCTGGACCCGGTGCGCCACGGAATGTGGAACCGCGTCGACGGCTGGCTGGAGACGAAGGGACTGCTCGCCGAGCTGTCGCTGCGCGCCGGTTCGCCC
>WNGG01004239.1_pt1 | contig 16130 bp, 20 predicted proteins | sample 5400661 | NCBI WGS metagenome assembly WNGG01 (sample SAMN13153372, study PRJNA577476) | soil metagenome | isolation source: 100 cm soil or saprolite under Garry oak tree replicate 1 | place: USA:California | collected 2016-06-15 | reverse complement strand
TGTAGTTGTAAATGTCATAGACCGCCCCGGCCGTGCCGCCGACCCCGGCTCCGATGGCCGCGCTTTTTCCAACACTAGAACCCGTCGCCGCGCCGATTCCCGCACCCGCCGCCCCACCCACTGTAGCGCCAGTCAAAGTTCCGCAGCCCGCCACTCCCAAAGTCATTAGCGAGAGACCGAAAAGCCAAATTCCTAATTCTCTTTTTAGTCGTATAGCCATTGGCAACCTCCTTTTTTGGAAGAAAGGTGCAAGTTTCGTTCCTCAAAGAAAAACCGGAGGTGCGTTATGAGAAGATTCGAGTATGGGACACACCGCCGTGAGGCCGTCCTATTGCTGAGAATGTCGACCTCATGAGCCCATCGAAGAATTAAAGTCACATGGTAAATGGCGCAATCAAAATTCTACATCAGTGTTTCGGGATTAGGCTAGGCGCCTTGGTTTCTCTGCATAGACTAGGCGCCACACATTGAGCGAGGTACCGCTAAAGCAACGTGTAAGAGACGCTGCTAATATTCTCTTGCAGAAATGCAGCGATCTCCTCAGCTTTATTAATCGTGGTTCCTTCGGGCAAGTCGAAGCTCAAAAAACCGTTTCCCAACACTTTTAAATTTCGCTCGAAAGGTTCAAGGCAGATCCAAAAGTCCCCACTGACAGATTTCTTTACCCTAAAAACCACGCGTGTTCGCTCGGTCATTGACCTTGCCTCCTTTTGTTGGTTGGGTCACAGTATTTTTGTTTGCGAGTTACCAGGGCCACGCTTAGGGATCATCGCCCGCCACGTTATTCCTGCTCCAACCGAGATTACGCCCAGACCGTATCGGTTCTGTTACCGGATGAAATCGCCACGAACGGCGCATGGCATATCCTAATTTACTTTTTCATCAGGGGTGCTGTGCCTGTTCCGACATACTGTCCGATCCGCCGCTTGGTGTCCTGCTCAAAAGGTTCGTTGGTCTGGCCGAGTGACCAACTCTCCGGAACTCGGTTGCGGCGTTTTGATTTTTTCCTTTTCGCGCTCTTCTGGCTGTGGGGGCCGCGCCTGTTTTTCTTCGAGGGCATAAAGACCTCCTAAAAAAACGATAACAAACACCGCGACCCTTTCAATGCGGAGTTCGCTTCCTTTTACTATCGCGTGGCGTTGGCGTCTCGATGTCGCTACGCTTGAGCAAGTAGTCCAGGCCGCCGACCCGATACCAGCGATAGCCGTAAGCCTCGAGCAGCAAGTGATGCCTTCCATCTTCCCGAGCTCGGCTGTGGTCTTCGGTCAGCAGATTTACAAGCACGCAGGCTTCATTACCTTGCAATCCGGTGGAAAACGCCACCTCCTTGGATATCGCAGCTAAATTATGGACGAACAAGACCGAGTTGTTGCGCCAGTCATAGCGGATTGCCAGCACCGCTGGGTCTCGAATCGGGAGCACTTCAAAGTCGCCCCAGCCGACCTCCCGGAACTTCCTTGCGCATGCGGATGATGCGCTCAGTCCAGTTGAGCAGCGAATTGGGATCGCGCCGCTGCTCGGCGGCATTAACGTGCTGATAGCCGTAGGGCCCCTCGCTGATTACCGGCAGGATAGGCTTGGCCGATTTCGTGAATCCCGCATGAGGTTCCGTCGACCACTGCATTGGCGTGCGGGCGCAATTGCGCTCCGGCAGCTTGAGGTCATCCCCCATGCCGATCTCGTCGCCATAACGAACGACCGGCGTTCCGGGCAAGGTGAACATCAGACTGTAGGCGAGCTCGATGCGGCGCCGGTCCCCGTTGAGCATGGGCGCGAGCCGGCGTCTGATGCCACGCTCATAGAGCTGCATCTCCTTCTCGGGTCTAAAGCATTCGAACACGCGCTGGCGTTGCTCCTCGGTCAAGCGACCGAGATCGAGCTCGTCGTGATTGCGCAAGAACAAACCCCACTGTGCAGTGGCAAGGCGTGGTTTCGTGGCTTTGAGCGCGTGCACAAGCGGCCGGCAATCCGAGGCTGCCAATGCGTAAAACAAATTCTGATTGACCTGAAAATTGAACATCATGTGCATGCGATCGCCGTCTTCGCCAAAATATTCCATGTCGGTTTCGGGCAGAACGTTGGCTTCGGCGAGAATGATCGAATCGCCCGCGCGCCACTGCAGGAATTCGCGCAGCGAACGAAGCATGTCGTATTGCTCGACGGGCTTTTTGACTTGCGGGCCTTTTGTTGAGATTACGAACGGCACGGCGTCCATCCGGAATCCCACTACACCTTGCTGAATCCAAAAGCCCATGATCTTCAGGATTTCCGCCTGGACGTGCGGGTTCGAGGTGTTAAGATCGGGTTGGAAGTCGTAGAAGCGGTGGAAATACCACGCGCGCGCCTCCTTATCATAGGACCACGTCGATTTCTGTACGCCCGGAAATACCATTCCCTTCTTTGCATGACTCGGCTTCTTATCTGACCATACATACCAATCGCGATATTTCGAATCGGGATCGCGGCGTGCCTCTTGAAACCACAGATGCTGGTCGGACGTGTGATTGACCACGAGATCCATAATGACACGAATGCCTCGCTGCTTGGCTCCGTGGGTGAACTCGACGAAATCGCCAAGGGTGCCGTGGCGCGTATTCACGCCGTAGTAGTCGGAAATGTCGTATCCGTCGTCGCGATATGGGGAGGGCTGAAACGGCATCAGCCAAATCGCGGTAATGCCAAGTCCGTGCAAGTAGTCCAGGCGGCGCATAAGCCCCTGGAAGTCACCGATCCCATCTCCGTTCGCATCCATGAAGGTGCCGACCGAAAGACAGTAGATCACCGCGTTCTTATACCAAAGGTCATTGATCATTTAGCCGTCAGTTGTATATGAGCTAATGTTGGCGTGTATATTGGTCGCTGGCGAATCTTCCGCCTCCAGGTGCGGTGATAAAGTATGATCTGTGTCCGAGCGGACATACCCCTACTGTTCCTCCTTCAGCTTTTTCTTGCGCAACAGTGTCTCGACCACAGTGCCGGTAGTTGGACACTCGAACACTTCCTGATCTCCATGTGTCATACTTCTATTTTAGCGACTTATTACTCGAATCAAATGAGGGAGCAATTAACGGTTGTCAGCCAAGTGACAGAGCTCTGTAAACGTAATTGTGACAAAAATTCGTCAAAGGGGATCACTTTCGGCACAAAAGTATCCAATAAAATTTGGGAGATCTTTCGAGAAGTGACGCGTGCGCGACGAGATTAGAACTAAGATGACTTACAGGGAATTGAGGAGAACAGGCTTATTTCTTGCCGGCTTTCTTCGCCGCCCAGTAAGCCTTCAATTTGGCCGACAACTTCGTTTTAGTTGCCCGACTAATTGTCTTGGTCTTGGCCTTCGCAGCGGGTTTAACTGAAGGCGTTGCTCGATTAGCTCGGCGACGGTTCGCCCATCTTGCTCTTTGAGCAGCGGAAATTTTCTTTCTCGCAGCAGCGCTCATCGGTCGGTTTTTCTTTGGCGCAGCTCTAGATTTGGTTGACACACCGAGGATACCGCGGAGCTCTTTGTTCAGAGCCTCGATTTGTTCCTTAATCGCGGCAGCCCGTTTGAGTTGGTTAACTGTGAGGTCGAGTGGATTCATGACGCCAGTAAACATTCAAAGCTGGTGGAAATCAAGCGCTCGTCAGACTAAGGGGGTTGCCGGATTTGTTATTACTCCCCCTAAGCGATTTGGAACCCGATGAAAAAGATCGCTTGCCGATTGTTGCCACGTTGAATGATATGGCGAGGAAAGGGATGAGCGGCGTCGGTCGATGAGTTATCCTGGTTGCATCGATATTCGAACGGAAAGCTAATCTGTAATGATTTTGCCGGGACAGAACTGGGCTACCATTCCAATGAAATAATTCAATGTGAATGCCTGGCACTAGATCACCGGGTAACGAATGGGTGGATTATTTTCAGAATCAATTTCTCAAGTGATGGCATTGTACGCGACAACGACGCTTCCATCGCAATTCGTCGCTCGCGGGTCTTACCGCCACTCTCTACTTTCCCTCAACAGTCCGCGCCCTATGAGCGTTCGCTCAATCTTTGCCTGATAGAGCTTCATCAACTGAGCCCCCACAAGAACACCTTCAATAACCCCAAGACCATGAGCTATCGCCTGTAAGGTGGCCATCCCTTCTGGTCTACTTTGCGCGCGCAGCTGGAACACCGAGTTGTTCGGCGTGCTGATCTTCACCCTTTGTACGTCATTTAACTCATGATGACGGGAATGAATTTTCCTCGCCTGTCGCCAGGTTCCGTCGGGAACGATGAGTTGGATAGGCCTCCGGTCTTGCGCCACCAGTTCCTTATCCAATTCGACTGCATCGTCCGAGGGGTAAAACAGAAACGTCCGATACTGAGGGGTTAAGAGATCTTTCAGGTCGAGCATTTCTCTTCCTTCACCTCGTATCCGCATTTCGCTATTCACCAATGCTCTGAGCGCGAGCAGACCTGTATTGCTGCTTCGCGTCATCTCTCTGCGATGAATGACCAGACAAATCTTAGTGTTTAATTCAATTCTCGGCATCGCGTCACACAGACACAGCGTCCGCGACGCGGCACACATCGGACATGGATCTTTTATTTGTCGGGTAAGCGTCAATGCTAGATTCCCTTGATAAAAAAAACCGCCCTGCCAACCGAAATGGCCTCAACCCTACCAATCAAAAGGAAACCGCGAAAGACTTCCCATATGAACATGAAGCGGGATTAATCTTGGCGCAACTATGTACCTATTATAACTCCAGATCTGATCCCATATCTAACATATCTAACAGATTGCAAATAACCTAAGCTTTGTTCTAAAAATTTTCCCCAAGAGGATGTTAGTGGATGGGCCCGAAAAACGGGGTCGGGAATCTTCTCTTGCCGGCCGCTGCATCGACGAAGACAGCTCTGAAATCATTTCAGCGCTTAAGCAGAGTGCTGTCGTTAAATCTTCAAGGCCGACGTCGGCGTAGCAATGCCTCGGGGAATTCAGGTAACCCCTTGACTGTGCCTACTGGCGCAATATGATCGAGTTCTATGAAGAAAGCCGAGTTCGTTTTGCCGACACAAAGAATCAAAACCAGGAGGTGCCAAATGAAGCGTTACTTAACAGCTACCGTTTCTCTCTTTTTACTATTGGCCGGGCTTGCCGGCGCCACTCACGCTGCCCAAGGATGGGAAATGCTAGGCCGGCAAGATGTGGATTTTAAAAATGACCACGATCGGATTGATGTGGGGCGAAAAGAAGGGAGATTTAAGCAGCTAGAGATCAGGGTAGAAGGCGCCCCGGTCGAAATAAACAAAATGGTTGTAACGTTCGGCAATAACGAAACTTTCAGTCCGGAGCTACGTCACCGGTTCGAGGAGAAATCGACCAGCCGTGTGATCGACCTTCCTGGTGACCGTCGGACGATTAAGAGGATTGATTTCAATTATCGGAGCATCAATCGTCGCGAAGGGAAAGCGACCGTCGCCGTATATGCGCGTTAAAAACTAAGCCGATCCGTTCAGAGCCTTGGTTGATGCGCGCGTTAAGGCGGCTTAGGCTCGTCCTATTGAAGCGCAACAAGGATAAAAGGGAAGCCTCGGGTCAGGATCGTTCATCGTTGATCGCAACCCGAGCGTAAGCCATGCACAAACTGGATCGTTATGGTTTTCTAGCGCCGCCCAGAACAAACGATGCCTATGCTGAACTCAAAAAATGAGTCAGTGCCGAAATCAAATAAGAGGCAAACTACAAGTTAAGACGGGGCAGATGCGAGTTTTACGGTCAAGAAGAATCAGCGCGACTAATCGAGATGGCTGAGATCCAAGCCGCCGATATATTCAATTGAGCGACCGATATTCTCCTCCAATAGCTTGGAAACGCTTTCGCAAAAAGAAAGATCGCTAAGCAGCAGACAACCCAAATACATGCTGCCTTCGTATTCTATCCACAGAAAACATCTGTGGACTATTGGATGACCATCAACCATCCTCACTTGCTTGAGGATGCCGACTTCACCTCTCGGTTGCCTATCTTGTTTACTCCCGCCGATCCACACCCACGTCGGAGGCCAGCTGGAAAGTTGTCGGTAGGACATGAGCGGATGATTTCGCAGTTCCATGGCCACCTTCAGAGCTGGTGGAGATATGTTTATTTTTGTTTCCCTCCAGACTTTTCCCAAAGATGCTGCCTTTTGGAAGTCCTTTTCGTGGATAAGCCGAGTCACGACTTTCAGGCGAGCAAAGTATGTGCCGATCACGATTTTCCTGTTCTTTTTAAGAGCAGGACAGAGCACTCGTCGGATAAAACCGGACAGAGGCGACCAAGTTGTAGGAATGGAATACATTCAGTTGTATCGAGGGCGAGGCCTTGCCTAACCCGCCCGGGCGACCTAACAGCGTTTACCACCACTGAGATTTTACCCATCACGCTTCGCTCTCACCGGTCCCAAACTGAATTTCTAGCTTGCAGGGGCTTCTAGAACGAGCGCGCCGGAGACCTCGATGCATCTCCTCATCTTCACCTTCACGTTTGATTTATTCTCCCTTCAGCCGTAAAAATTCTCTCATTTAATTTGGACACTGCTCGCAATGGACGATGCGTTCCCAGGTGATTTTCCGGAGCCACGATCCCCGGCAGGACGTATTTTCCCTTAGCATCGATGGGCTGCCGCGCCTCGAGCGATTCGGTTCCCCAAGCCAGAGCGGTAATCTTCCCGTCCTTGGCGTCTTTTCCACTACACCAGGGGTCGATGCTCTTGAGCGCAAGTCCGATTTCGTCTTTACTTGGGATGTTCGAACGGAGCTATCAACTGATCAGTTATCGAGAAGGCAAGGGCTCAGTCGCAGAAACTCTCAAATCGATGGCATGAAGAAATGATTCCGATCTCGTTACCTAGCCAAGGCAACTATTATGTTCGGTAGGTACGATGGTAAGCCTTTAATTTTTTGGTTTTGGGTTCGGGATTCTGTCGGGGTTTCATTCCGCTCCACCAAGCTTACCACCAAGTGGAATGCCCTAGGTAGAACAGTTTTTGCCGAGTCATTACATGACAACTATGAACAGTAATGCACAGAATGAACGCGGATGTCCGGATTGGCCAATGCTAACAGCTAAAAATGCTAAGTTTGGATAAAGTGACGTAGATGACGCTTCCTGATTGTGGCATATTTAATATATGCCTACGCGAGAACGCAGACGCAAAAAAGTCGAGATTCGGAACGCTTCGGACGTGGTGGAATGGTCTGTAGGGCAGCCTCTCAGTTTTCCTCCGAAGGAAACAGAAAGGAATATCCTTGCCCGCAAAATCATGGAGACGGCAATACGACAGCCAATCGCAAGAACTCGAAGGTCACGAAGCGGCAAGCGGGTCAAAAAATAGTTTAGGAGGTTCGCGGAACAGCACCAGGGTGTCTCGTGACGTCATTCTGCTCAACTGAGCTTCGGTTTTCAGAAATTCGATTAGCGCACAGCAGTTAGATTACTGTGAGCCAACAGGATTGAAGCGGGAGCAGTTATGAAATCCAGAAGTCTAACAAAAGTGGTGGGCAAAATTTGCCCCTGTTGTGGTCAGGTAGGATTGGTTCTCTATGAAACAGAAATCAGGATCGTCTATGAATGTCCAGATAGACATCAGTACGAAACCAGAAAGTGGCGACGGGAAAAATCCGAAGCTAAAAGTGCATTTCTACCCTCTGGCTCATCACAAGCTAAGGCCTAATTCTCTGATTCTGGCTCAGGCTTTATTCTCTTCGATCCAACCAAATGCCCAACCACGTACCATCCCTAGGGATTTCCACGTGGAAATCCCGGTGGAGTACAATCGTGGCCGCACGCGATAGGACTCCGGGCGGTGAAGATTCATCTGACTTTCGATGAACGCTACTGACCAAAGCAGATAGTTCCATTGTGAGACGCCGCGCTATTCAGACCTTGGCAAATTTACGACGCATTGCTGCAGCAACAGTAAAAATGGCCTCGGCTGCGCGATCTTTATAATCTCTGGTTGATGGTTGACCGCCCGAAGGAAATTCGAAGCGGGACAGCTGAAAAATACATCCCCAGTGCTCAAGACTGGCATGCTGTCGCAACACTACTTAGCAGGGAACGACGCAGGCAGCGAGAGAATCCAGGGCGAAAACCCGTGACCTTTCTCGGTAGAAAAAAACACGAGCCAAATGGAAAATAAAGAGCCCCGGAATTTCCGGGGCTCAAGAAGTGGGGCGGGTGAGGAGAGTCGAACTCCCGACCTTATGCTTGGCAACTATAGAAAGCCCAGGCGAAGGTAATGAATTCAAGCGTTTTTTTCCCGCAGTTTCCCCTAATATCCCTCTTTAACGGTTCGAAACCGAAATCATTTCGGTTCGGACGTTAGCCACTCTTTGAGATTTCACGCCAGATTTCCTCCGGAGTGCGCTGGGAGCCATCTGACCGGAGCGCCTCGACCATGCGTGGTCTAAACACTGAGTTGATAAGAAGCCACGCCCGCTCGATGTCGGCCATTTGATGATCGAACCAGACGGGATCGACCCCGCCGCGGTCGACGAAGGCCCGGCGTGCCAAATTCCGTGGTGCATGAAACCATGAAGCGGTTTCTTTTCGGCCTTGCTCTGATTGTCCTCTTACCATTCCAAGCCTTCGGTTTCGGCGAGATCTTCAAAATAGAGACTACGGGAACGGAGTACTGCGGGGATTTCGACTTTACGAAGTTCAACCCCAACAACAATGTGGATCTCTGGGTCCGGGTGGTGAGTGCTAGCGAGCTCACGGTTTCGCTCACACCCAACTTTGCCGCGGGCACCAGCTTTCCGATGACCGGGAAAACGTACCTAACCACCGCGACGGCTGCCGCCTTCATAGCTCGGCGTTCTCTTTGTGGATGATTCCTTCGCTACGATTCAAGGCAGCGCACGGTTCGATCGAAACACTGGCGCAATTACGAGTCTAACCGGGACCTTTGTTCAGAGCGGGGTTTTGGATCCGGCGTGTTTTTCTTCCGGGAAGTTTACAAGCAAACGGGTGTCATAGAGCATGGTACGCAGTGTTTTCAGGGCTCTGCAGTGGGTCCCCTAGCCCGGGGGTGGGGATCCCTTGCCGGCTGGCATGTTTAAAGAATTCCTTTTCCGAAAACCCGCCCTTAAACCTAGCAGGCGATGATCATTTAACAGCTCACTGCAGCTCCTAATTAATTGATTGCCATAATTAATGAATCCATTACTTTTTTAATCCATGAACGCCCCTTCCAACACTTCATCGACAAATCGAGCGGCGCGACCCCATAAAAAGAGCCGCACAACACAGAAGATGATCACTAAACAATCCAACGCCACCAAAGCGACCCTCGCCAAAGGCTGTATGATAACAGACGGTAAGCTCTCAATGCTTTTGCGCCAATCCATTGTCAGCTCCCGGAAACCTTTCTGATGATCGCTCCCGGACAAATTAGTTTTTATGACCGATTTGGACTGTCCGTATTCCTCCTGTTCTACGGCCCTCGAGGGCGGAGCAAGTGCAATTGTTGTGCCTCCTCAACAATCAGCGACGCGCTGACGTACTTCGAGAGCCATCATCTGCTTTTGGCCTTCGATGTCCATATTTCCGGCGCGAGAGATCCATAAAGAGCGCAAGGGCAGGAACGTTTAAGGAACTGTCAACGTACTTTTAATCCGACAATCCCGAGCGCGCGGTTGGAAAAGCCCGACACGAATTGTCGTAAAACTTCTGACACCGGGGGCATCTCCTGAGCCTTGAGAATTCCGCACTCCTAAGCCCGTTCCTAAGCCAATAATTAAGTGCTTCAAACGATGCTCTGTCTTCGAGCGACGGTATGTCCAAGGGCAATAAAGCGCATCTCTTTCGGCCCGTCGAACAGCTCTCCCCTGCTCATGTGACGGTCGAAACGTATTACAAATGGTGGATTAAAAACAGGAAGGGCGCCACAGAGCCCACCGGGTAAAAGATTACGAGGCAATCAAGCGCCACATCCTAAAGACCAGGATCGAACAGCAGGCCTTCGGCAAGATCGCGTTGGGATTTCTCAACGTGCCCACCTACAGACCCTGCAGAACAAGCTAAAAGCTAAAGGATTCAAAGCCCGAAGCATCAACGGCTCATCCACAGTTGTTTGCGCGCTATGCTCCGGGACGCCCGAATCGATGGCTTTATCACGCTCGATCTCTTTGACCGCGACTTCTTCAAACCGCTATCGATCACGGACAGTAAGCCGAGCATTGACCCCTATAAGCCAGAAGAGCGGAAAATAATCCTAGAAGCCTTTCGCACCAGCCCGAGCAAACGGCGCCGGCACTACTACCGATGCGTCTTCTTTCAGTTTTGGCAGAGCAGCCGCCCAAGCAAAGCCATAGCACTCAGGCGCGAGGACGTGGATCTTCGGTACGCCACCGCGGGCATTCACAAAAGCACTGTGCAGGGACATCAGGGCGGTACGAAAACCGTCAGAAGCAATCGAGAGATCCACCTCCGCGATAACGTGGTAAGGGTACTAAGCGAGGAAAACCTGGCGCCGCTGAACGTGAGTCCGGATGACTTTCTGTTTACCACGCCGGAAGGTACACCGATCGAGCAAATTTTTATAAGCGCGAGTGGGTGCCAATTCTCAGGGCGAATAAGATCCGACTGCGGCCGTTTTACAATACGCGGCATAGCTACGTGAGCTTTCTTTACTCGATCGGTCCGAAGTCAGGGTTCATTTTGAGTCAGACAGGTGACAGCATTAAGACGCTAGAAACAGACTACGCGAAGTACATTAAAGAGGCCGATGACAACCGCGATTTTGTCGAGTCTCAGATCCAAAAAAGTGCAACCTTAGTGAAACCTGCCGCCGATGTCAGCAACTCCCCTACTCCACCAGAAAAGAAAAAGCCCCCGAGAAATCGGAGGCTTAAAAGTTGGAGCGGGTGAGGAGGGTCGAACTCCCGACCTTATGCTTGGCAAGCATACGCTCTAGCCAACTGAGCTACACCCGCTTGTTTACGATTACTATATAAATCGATTGCCTTTGTCAATTTCGAGTGGATCAACTCTCGCCGATTCTCGCCTGCCGAAGCCGAAAAAACTGACCATAGTAACTAACCCCGGACCACAACGCGAGTATGGTCGACAACGCCAGGAAGTACATTCCAGCCGCGAAGAAATCAACGCCCCAGTAGTTATAGTGAATCAGCAGCGCTACCACGGCAAATGCTTGAAGGATAAATTTATACTTCCCGAGCGTTTCGGCCTGCATGATAATACCTTCGGTCAGAGCAATCCCGCGTATGACGGTTACCGCAATCTCGCGCGCGATGATCACTACAACCAACCATGCCGGCACGCCCGGCTCATCCGGTCGATCAAGAGCCGCCAACATGATCAGCGCCGACGCAATCATGAGCTTGTCTGCCAGTGGATCGAGGATCTTGCCCACGTCGGAAACACTCCGGTTCCGCCGGGCTAAATATCCATCAAAATAATCCGTTATCGACGCCAATAGGAACAAGAGAGCCGCCAGCAGGCCGGACAGGCGATCCGGGTAGCTAAGCAAATAGACAAGGACGGGAATGATCAGGATGCGAATTAAACTTAAAAGATTTGGAAGTGTCCAAACCACGGAAAATAGGGATAGATACGCGTCGGTTATCGATCGGTGTATCGCTGAACTTGCTGAATGACTTGGAAGCCGTTTCCTCGATACGTATCGTAGTAACGCAGCACTCGCCGGATATAATCTTTTGTCTCACCAAACGGCGGGATTCCTCCATACTTTTCGACGGCATTGACGCCCGCGTTGTAAGCGGCAAGGCTCAGTTCCACATCACCTTGGTATCGGCCCAGTAACAATTTCAGATGGCGGACTCCACCATCGATATTATCGCTTGGATCCATGACATCGCCGACATTGTGAAGCCGTGCGGTCTCGGGCATGAGTTGCATTAACCCCATCGCGCCTTTGTTGGATCGCGCGATCGAATTGAAATTTGACTCGGCCTTGATCACGGCGCGAATCAGATCGGGATCGATGCGGTAACGGTCGGACGCGGACTGAATCAGCCCCTCGTACGAATTCGCCGAGACAACCGAACTCGGACTTTGTCCATTGTTATCCTTGATGACTCGTCGATATCCCGTGTGAGTCGGAACGTTAGTGAAGTTGAGCACGCCCTGCCTATCTTTGTAAACGTAAACGTCCGCCATGACGCCGAAGGGAAGCGCAGCTACTCCGATAACGAGGAGGCAAACAAACAGCCAACGGCGTATTATCATATGTTTGCGTGAATAAAGTCGCCACAGAATAGCCTCACGGCAATTTTATGTCAAACGAGCCAATTCTATACAAACCATGGAGCTTCCACCGAGATCTTCTCAGGATAGGAGTTCTATTCCTTCGCTATTCTGCAGTCTCCGAATTAGAAGAAGATCTCCCTCCAGAAAATCAAGCTGGGTGAGCTGCTTAAGTCCAACCCAGGATATTTGGTAAAAGACGACATTTTTAATTTGTCCGCCATATTCGTGGATTTGAAAGAATCTCAGGTTGACCTCTGAAACACCTGAGTACACATGAGTATGATTGAAGATCTCGCTCGATTGCTGGACTTCGATATCCAATTCTTCCCTTAATTCTCTTTTTAAGGCGTCGACGCTCGATTCGCCCTGCTCCACTTTTCCGCCCGGGAACTCCCACTTCAAAGGAAACGGCTGGTTGGGACGACGCTGGCACACGAGTAATCGCTGCTGCTGCCATATGAGTCCCGCCACGACGTCAATGCATTTCAAGCTAGATTCACTCATGAAACGCCGTAGCTTTCGTGATCAGTGCTCGCGTGGACACGAGCTTCCCGTCCGTTAGGCATCCTGTGAATGCGTCCCATAGCGGGGTTGCCCCGAGTCAAGAGGGAATTCCGGCGCCGACGTAACCGCTACTCCAAGACTTGCCGCTTTTAACGTGCGGTATATTTTTCAATCGTCGCTTTCAGCACCTCGGGCAGAGCAGGTTTAACTAAATATTCTACCATTCCTGCTTCGAGAGCTGGCTGCCTCCATCGGGTATGGTCCCAGGCCGTATAAGCGACGACAGGTATATGCGCAGTGGCGGGGTTCTCTTTGAGCATCCTCGCTGCGTCAATCCCCGTCACTCCAGGCATGGCAAGGTCCATCATAATAAGATCAGGCTTTTCTGCGAGTGCTCGTTCCAGCGACTGAGCGGCTGTCTCTGCCTCAACTACCTCATAACCGATGAACCGCAGCTGGCAAACTAGAACGAAGCGGGAGTCCTTTTCGTCTTCAACTACAAGAATTTTCTTCGCCACGTATCGTCCTTCCGTAAATTATTTGAACGCCTCGCTGAGCAACCACGCCAACCGCACTTAGATGACGAGACTCATCCACCGCTGCAACGGATAGCAGAGCATAGAAGAATTTAGATACTCAGCGCTCACAAGCTTACCCTCAATGTCAGCATTTGAGTTATCCATCATTCCCTCCAACTGCATTCACCAAATAGCTGTTGGCGCTCCCGAAGGGATTTGAACCCCCAACCCTCCGATGCGTCTTACAGCCCCGCTTTTGGCTGGGGGATTTCTGCGGGCCAATTCTCGATGTAAACCGGCTCGGGAGGAAAGCCGAGCACATTGAGATAGAGATATTCCCTCCACTCGGGGAATTTCCGGACATTCTCTAGGGGAACGTTAAAATACTTACGCAGGAACTCTCTGCGCGGCGGATCGAAGATCGTGCGGGGGCGGCTGTTTAGAGCCTTGGCGTCGATCTCGGCGATCTTGCGCCGGATAGGCCCTTCACCGTATTCCTCGATCAGCGCCCAGACATGGTCGTGAATCTTCTGTAAAATCGCATCGTGATGGCTGCGCTCCTCCGCATGAACCACGCGCTCTTCGAAGTCGAGCACCTTCGGCGTCGTGATTTGAATGCTCTGGATGGTAACCGCCGTGCAATGGCCGTACGGCCACAGGTTGCCGGAGAAAATATAGCTGAGAAAATCCCGCTGCATTAATTGGTGGTGCTCGACACGTGGGAGGAGGCCATATTGGCGCTCGAAGTCGGGGTCGGGTCGAGCATGGTCGCGGCGTGAATCGATGGCGTTGGCCTGCCGGATATAGCCCCAGCCGTGGCCAGCCTCGGTGCCGATATGGTCCGCAAGAAAATAACGCCACTCGGAATCCATTTCGAAGTGAGAACAGGCGTAGCAAGCGGACCCGACGGTGCTTTCCAGTTCATCGCGGCCGCGATGACCGAGCCAGCGGGCTAAACGCTCCCGCTCCGCGTCGTCTTTCGGCTCGCGCTTCACTGCGTTGCGCTGCTTACGGAACTCCTCCAGCGATGCGGTGACAGGATTATCTTCGCTGTAGGTGATTTTTTTTCCAACCCCTCTGATATCTGCCATGGCAACCTCCTGACGGTTTCTTACTTCGCCGAATAAAGAGCCCTAACAAACCCTTCCTTATCGAGCCGCTCGACAATGCTCATATCCAACACACCGAACGGGTTGCGACCAGGGGGTTCGGTCGAAAGCTTGATCACCGTGTCGATCGCGTCTTTAGGGACAATGGGTAGACGCTCGTAGACGGCGACGGCCCGCTGATAGGTTTCCTCGAGCGCTTCCGGGTCGGTCAGTCGCATGTTTCGGCCCAGTGTCTTTTTTGCCATATCTGGGTTGGTCAAAGCAAGTTTGATCCCGTGAAGAATCCCTCTTAGAAATCGATCCAGTGATGCTGGGGACTTTTCCAACACCGCCCTGGTGGTAACCACCGAAGTGAAAGGGCAAGCGATGCGCTGAGTGGCCAGGTCCATTAACATGTGCAGTCCGGATCTTCTTGCTTCGATGGTATCGGGCGATGATAGGAGCGCGGCATCCACCACGCCGCCGAGCAGCGCCCGCGAAACGAGTTGTATACGACCAAACGCTATCAGCTTCACGTCCTTCACCGGATCGAGTCCGGCTCGCATGAGCAAAATGCTGGTGGCTAAGTTCAGAGACGTGCCTGCCGGAGTGTTTGCGATCAGCTTTCCTTTGAGATCCTTTAGCTGAGAAAGCTCCGGCCGGGCCCAAAGTTGGAAAGGAACGGTATTGACCAGCCCGCTAATGATCCGAACCTCCGCGCCCCTCAAGTATGCACTCAGCGCCTGCCCGCCACCCACGATCGCCACGTGCAAGCTTCCCGAATCCAAAGCCCGAATCATGGTTGTTCCTGCCGATTGGGTTAATTCCACGTTCACACCGTAAATATCGAACAACTTCTGCTCCACGGCCAGGTAACCCGCCAACTGGGTTGCGCTCGCTCCCGAAAATCCCAACCTGAGAGTTTCCGCGGCCCCAGCGATCACACAGTTGTGAGCGACAACGAAAGCTGTTAGAGCGAGGAACCCGAGCGACTTCATAAAGAAGGAGAGCATATTCTTAGACAACATTTGTCCTACGGTGCCTAATTTTGGACTTTCCGCTCCCGCTCCGGCGCAGGGCTTATGGCTGTCATCTCCCCCGACTTCATTTCATTCCAGCTCATTCATGCTACGAAGTTGCTACACGGGACTCCGTCAGAAAAGCAGACGAATCAGAACTTGGCAGCCTCCCTCTCCGTCTGCTTTATGAGAGATCGTCGGACAGCATGTCGGAGACGTATCCCGCCAAAACCGACTGAACACGGCCGATGTGAAATGCCGCAAGGCTAGACGGATAGAGAATTCAGTCCAACCCTGGCATCCTCTATGTTCCAAAGGAGTGATCTAAAAATTCTTCTTGCTATCGGGTTAACGTCGCGTGATTTGAGGTTGCGAAAAGCAGCACGACTGCTCGACATTTTAGTTTGTGCCAGCCTCTTTGTCCTCATCCACTTCCATTCCTATGAGAAAAATCGTCCTCGAGCCCGTGTAAAGAAGACCCTCAATTGTGAGAACCTTATCCAAGACCTTTGGGCTCTTCAAACGACGCATCAGGTCATCGGGACCAACGAAATGTACTAAAGGAGGAAAGAGGCGTTGAAGGGTAGCTCTATTGAGGCCAACGCTTCCGACAATCTCCATTTTGTCGAGCAGGAAGGTCAACCTTTCTTTTCCAATAATGACATCAAGATTTTCCAGCAAGCCCTTCCGACTTTGGTCTTTCATCGGGAGAAGCACTCCAGTGAAACGAACTCGTGGGGGAATTGTCAGAAAGGC
>WNGG01004236.1_pt1 | contig 16133 bp, 12 predicted proteins | sample 5400661 | NCBI WGS metagenome assembly WNGG01 (sample SAMN13153372, study PRJNA577476) | soil metagenome | isolation source: 100 cm soil or saprolite under Garry oak tree replicate 1 | place: USA:California | collected 2016-06-15 | reverse complement strand
AAGGCCGCGCCGATGCTCAGCGTGTTGGTCAGCGCGACCGGCGTCTCAAGCACGCCGAGTTCCTGCACCTGGGTGCCCCCGGCCGCCTTGCCGTACGCGTTGATGACGTGGAAGGCGGCCGGGACCTTCTGCTGGAAGACGTTGCCGCCGTGCGGCAGGACGACCGTTACGCCGGTGCGGGCAGGGCCGCGCGGCGGGCTTGTTCCCCCCTCATCGAGGATCGTGACATGCCCCACCCGGACGTCCCCGACGTCCGTGATGGCGTTGATCCGGCCGGGCTGCATCGTGCCCAGCCGGATTCCCAGCTCACGGGCGCGGGGCCTGCTGCCGACGGCAGCGGTGGTTCGCATGGGCTCATTCTCCGCCGCCTCCGCTGCCGCCACCTCCGCCACCTCCGCTGCCACCGCCACCGCTGACCTCTCCGCCAAGGCCGCCGCCACCGCCGCCCCGGCCACCCGGCTCGCCGCCCTGGCCGCCCGGCTCGGTGGCGGCGCTCGCCATGCTGGCCCGGTAAGCCTCCGCGACCTCGCCCATCTGGGCGAAGCGCAGCGACGGATACTGCAGGCAATGCTCGATGAGCTGCTCCAGCAGCTTGATACGGTGCCCGCGGCCGATCACCTGCGGGTGCATGGTGAGGTCGAAGACACCTCCGGGAACCCTGTCGACCATGTAGTCGACGTCGCTTGCCCAGATCTCGAACACCTTCGACGGGCTGGCCAGCGCGGTAGCGGTGAAACCGGGCGAGGACACGAACTCGAACTGCGGGAAGTCGTCCCAGCTCCAGCTCACTGGGATCTCCACGATGTCGCTCGGCTGGCCGAATGCGAACCCTCCGTCCAGCCGGGCGACGTCCCCGGTACGAGCGAAATAGCAGTGATAGTCGTCGGCGGCGAGGCTGGAGTCGTAGCGGAAGCCAAGTTCGGAGAGCAACCGGATGCTGTCGTCGGTCAGGTCCCAGCCGGGAGAGCGGTACCCGGCCGGCCGGACGCCTGCCACCCGCTCCAGCGCCTCGATGCCCTTCTCGTACATGGCGCGCTCGCCGGCCGGATCGCCGATGTAGTTGGTCGGGCTCTCATGCAGGTAGCCGTGGTGGCCTATTTCGTGCCCCCGCGCGACTACTTCCCTGACGGCTTCAGGGAAGGAGTCGGCGGTGTAGCCGGGCACGAAGAAGGTGGCCGGCAGCTGGTAGCGGTCGAGGACCTCGAGGACCCGGTAGATCCCGACCCGCCCGCCGAACTCGCCGCGCGACAGGACGCCCGGAGTGGTGGCGCCGAAACCACCAATCCAGGCGGCCATCGTGTCGAAGTCGAACGTCAGGCAGATGGTGCCCTGATGAGGCACATCGCCGCTCGAGGTCACAGTCCGGTCATCCTTCCGTCACGGCCGGCGGCTCAGCGCCTGCCTCCGGCTCTGCACCTGCCTCCGGCTCTGCACCTGCCCCGGGCTCGCCGGCAGTCTCAGCTGCGGCCGCGGCCGCGGCCACCGGCACGGTTCCCGGTTCCGGAGCGTCCAGCATGATCATCCGGGTGGCCAGGACGCTGTCCCTGCGGTTACGCCACAGCCACGCAAGCGTGCCGAGGCCGAGCAGCAGCCAGCCTAGATCGATGTAAGGAATGATGTTGAGCGGGTACGGCGGCACCGGGTACACCGTCGCGATCAGCGGGCCGATGAAGATCAGCACGCCGACCAGCGGGATCAGCAGGTGCTTGACCACTTTGAACTCGCTGCGCAGCTGCCGCAGGTAAAGGAACGGGACCGAGATGCACGCCGACATGTAGAGGAGTATCGCGAAGATCGCCCCGAGGCTGATGGTGAAAGCGAAGCCTTGCTCGGGGCCGCCGAAGATCAGGCTCGTGATCACGGAGATGGCGAAACTGCCCCCGATGAGCAGGAAGATCGCGTGATGCGGCGTCTTGCGCACCGGGTGCACCGCGCCCAGCCAGCGGGGTAGCGACCCGATCCGGCCCATCGCGTACATCAGCCGGGTGGACGCGGTCGCCTCGGCGGTGGAGTTGCCCGCGATGCTGTTGACCAGCGCGAGGAAGATGAGCAGCGCTCCGGCGAAGCCCCAGACATTGTGCGCGAGCACCTGCCACGCGTTGGACGACGCCGCATAGCCGGCGATCTTCGCCGGCCCCCAGGACACCACGCCCGCGTAGGCGCCGGCCACGAAGAAGATCCCGCAGGCGGCCGTCGCGAGAACCACTGCGCGCGGGATGAAGCGCCGCGGCTCCCGGCTTTCCTCGGCGAGCACCGTCGCGGTCTCGAAGCCGGCGAACGTCGGCACAGCATAGATGACGGCGCGCAGCACGCCGACCCAGCGGTGGCTGACGCCGGGCGCGCCCGGGGTGAAGACGCTCAGCGTGTTGTTACCGCCCGCCTTGATGATCAGCCAGATGATGAGCACCCCGACGATGATGATCTCCAGGGTGCCGAGGATCACTGCCGCCAAGCCGGACACCCGGATCCCCCGGTACAGCAGGAAGGCCATGCTCGCGACGAGCAGCACGTCGATGACGAGCCAGTGAATGCTGAAGGTGGCGTAGGCGCCGAGGAGAAGGCGCCGAAGGTAGTTCCCATGATCAGGTAGAGGCCGCCCATCGGGATGGCCTCCGACATCAGCACGCACCAGCCGGCCATAAACCCGTAGCACGGCCCGATGGACCGGCCGGTCCAGGTCATGTAGTAGCCGGCGGCCGGCAGCACCCGGGCGAGCTGTCCGACGCTGAACGCGACGGCCATGATCCCGATGAAGCCCAGCAGCGTGGACAGCGGCAGTGCCGCGCCCGCATACTGCACTCCCACGGTCAGCGCGAAGATCAGCGCGAGCGCGGGGGCGATGTGCGCCACGGACTGGAACAAGACGGTGCCGAAACCCACCTGGCCCGGCTGCAGCCGCATGCTTTCCTTGATGTCCACCGCCGTCCCCGGCAGTAGCTTTTCGGTCATCTTCTCCTCCTTAGCTGTGCCTGGCGGTCAGTCCGACCAGGCCACTGCACGTACCGGGGAGCCGCTGGAGCCAGGCACTGGCAGCGGAAGGGCACTGAAGCGGAGCCTGCGGCCGACGACCTGGTCTAGGTTGCCGAGGCCCTCGATGATGTAGACGTTCTCGCGCAGGACGATCTGGTGGGCCTCGAAGTGCGGCTGCGGGGTCGCCTTGTTGTACTCATCACGGACGAAGAGCGCCTGGTACAGGTGCTCGAAGCTGAACGGCTGCACCCCCACCGCCTTGACCCCCCGGTCGACGAGCCACCGGGCGCCGTCCGGCGTGACGTAGGTCTGCTCGGTGATGAACGCGTCGATGGTGGCGGGCTGCTCGTTGGAGTAGATCAGCGCGATGTCTCCGGCCTCGACTCGCGGCCGGGCCTGCTCGAAGTCATCGCCGGTGATCCCCCGCCCGTTGGCGAAGCTGCAGTCGATCACCACCGCCTCGCCGATCAGGCGGTTGATGTCGACCTTGTCGACGCTCGGCGCGTCGGGGACCACGTGGATCGGCGCGTCCAGGTGGGTGCCGAAATGGTCGTTAAGCGTCCACTGGCAGAGCGTCCCGTTGTCGGTCTCCCAACTGCGCAGGAAGCGGAGTTTGACCTCGTTGTACGGGGAGTCCTCTGCCACTATCCGGCCGGCGATCTCGATAATCGTCTCGCGCGTCATTGGCCGGGTCAGATCGATCAGTTTCGGTGACCACCCCATCGGCCTCGCCCTCCTCCTGCGGTCTCGGGGAACTACGGAATGCTGCTCGGTTCGCGCTGCGCTCCACCGCCGTCGCGCTGCGCATCGTTGCCCGCGTCGCGCGGCGCCCGGCCAGCCGGGTCGCGCAAGGCCCCGCCGGCCAGCGCGACGGTCCGCACGGCCACCGCGTCGAGCGCGTCGGTGGCAGGCGCTGGCCACTCGATGCCGGAGTCGCTGGACAGCAGGGAAAGCTCGGTGCAAGCGATGAGCAGGGAATCCGCGCCGCGCGCGGTGAGGCTCCTGGCCGCGTCGAGCACCGAAGCGCGCTGTCCGGCCAGCCCGGGAGCGCCCGCCTTGACGCCGTAGATGGCGGCCGTGACCAGCGCCTGCATAGGCTGCTCTGGCAGGATCACGGTGGCGCCGCTCTCCTTGAGGTGGCGCTGGTACACGCCCGATGCCGCGGTTCCCTCCGTCGCCAGCAGGCCCACGGCGGGATCCGGCGGGCGCGCGGCGATCAGCGCGCCGACGGATTCCCCGGCCCAGTCGATCAGCTCCGCGGGCACTGCCCCGGCCACCTGCGCGGTAAACGGGCTGGCTGAGTTGCAGGCCATCACCAGCAGGTCGGCACCGGCCGCCACGAGCCGCCTGGCCATCACGATGAGCGCCGGGACCGGGTCATCGCCGGGACCGAGCAGGAAGGCGGTGCGGTCGGGTACCGAGGGGTCGCTGTCCAGGATGACGTGCAGGTGATCCTGGTCACGCCGGGCCGCGGTCGCCTCGGCCAGGCGCAGGCAGAAATGTGCCGATGCGGCCGGCCCCATGCCCCCGAGAACCCCGACGACGCGCCGTCCCGGTGGCCGCGGGGGCGCAGAGGCAACTGATGTCAACAGACTCCAAATTGGTCCGGCAGCTAAACGGCTGGGCTGCTGGATAGTCTGGGAGATCCGCAGATGGCGTGTCAAGGTCCGCGCCGGGTTGACGAGGATAAGAAACGGGAAAAGCCCGCGCCGTGGCCGGTGCGTGGACTGGGCGTAGCCCGGGGCCGACGGCAGGACGCCTGCGGGCGTCCTCCTGCCGGGCTGCCCCCTGCGGGCGTACTTCGATGGCAAACCCCGGCCGGCGTGCCCTGCGGGCGTACTACCGGCGCGCCCCTGACGGGCGTGCTCCAGCCGACGTCCCCCTGCCGGGCTGTTCCTGCGGGCGTGCCCCTACGGGCGTGCCTCGACCTCGGCGACCAGGCGCTCTTCGACCGTCTGGATGTGCGCTTGCACGGTCTTGGCCGCGGCTTCCGCGTCGCCGCGCTCGATGGCTGCGAGCGTCGCGCGGTGCTGCTTCAGGTAGCGCTCCGGGGTGCCGACGAACCCGCGTGAGCCGCGGCGAAGGTCGAGCCAGATGTCCTGGCGCATGATCTCGGCGATCCGGTCGTACAGCAGCATCAGCACAGGGTTGCGGCATGCGGTGGCGACGGCCACGTGGAAGGTCAGGTCGACCTCGGCGGTTTCCTCGCCGCGGCGCAGCAGGCTTTCCTGCTCCTCGAGCAGGCGGCGGAGCAGGTCCAGGTCGCTGGCCGACCGGTTGGCCGCCGCCAGCCCGGCGCAGACCGGCTCGATCGCCCGGCGGGCGACCACCAGGTCCAGCGGGCTGTGCTCGCCGAGCAGCGCGGCGTGCGCGCGCAGTGCCGCGGCCTTGGACAGCCCGCTCTCCGTGACATAGGTGCCGCTGCCGGTCCGTACGTCCAGGATGCCTGCGTATTCCAGGGAGCGGATCGCCTCGCGGACCGAGCCGCGGCTCACCCCGAAGCGCTCGGCCAGGCTCCGCTCGGGAGGCAGGACCGTGCCCGGCCCGAATGCGCCGGTGCGGATTCCTTCCAGGATCTGGTCCACGATGCCATCGGAAAGCTTGCTCCGACCGACCGCCCGCAACTCGAAACTCATCGGCCCTACTCATTCACGTGTGGACCCGAACGGCCCGAGTCTAGTCCGGTGCCGGTCACGACCTGGCTGCCCTCGGCGGCAGCTTGCTGACGATCCTATGCGGTCAGGCGGCCAGCGCCCCCGATCACCGCCGTTGCGCGGGAAATCCCGGCGGCGGGCAGCGGAGAGGCCTGGCATCCGGTCCGTCAGTCGTAGCTGGCCTCGATCTGCCACTGGCCCTCCTGGACAGCCGCCAGCCAGGCATTTCCGTCCTCGGTGATCAGCTGGAAGCGAGCCTGGCGGCGCGGGCTCGCCGCGGCCCCGGCCCACCACCGCTCGTTGACCGGCCAGGGGCCGGCCCAGGCCGTGATCGTCAGCCACGGCCCGCCGTCCGCGGATATCCAGGCCGGCTGGCCGGAGATCATCGCCCGGCCGGTGACCGTCACCGGGGAACCAGCATCGTCGGTGACCAGCCCCGGCAGCGGGACCGGGTAGACCGTGGCCGGAGCGGGAGCGGGGATCCGGCCCGGCCACGGACGATCCGCCGGGAGGAGCGGGGTCCCGGAATCGCCGAACGGTATCAGCGTCACCTGGTCGGCGGGATCGCGCCCCCCGGCGAGCACCGGCCGCATCACCGCCGCATGCCCGAGCAGGGCCTGCACCCTGGCCGCGGCTCGCGCGACCCGGTCGCTGATCACGGCGTCGCCCCAGAGGCCGAGCTGGCGGCCCTCGGCGCGGACCAGCTGATCGGGAACCAGCCGCAGCCGGGTGATCCCGCCGGCCAGTACAGCACTGTCCGGCTCCCCGCCGACGGCACTGTCCGGCTCCCGGCCGACGGCGCTGTCCGGCTCCCGGCCGGCCTGCCAGCTGTCGAGCTGCCAGCGCACCCGCTCGGCCACCGCCAGCGCGGACAGCCGCCCGTCGTGCCGCCATAGCCGGGTGATGTCCTGCCCGTCCGCGCAGGTCACCTCCACCTGCACCCGCACGCAAGCAAGCCCGCGGGCGGCGAGGCCCGCATGCATCCGCTCGGCCAGCGACTTGGCGGCGAACACCACCGGCTCGGCCTGATCGGCCGGCGGATCGAAGTCGGCGTGCACGCAAAGGTCAGTGGACGGCTGGCGGGGCGCCAGCGGGCGGGCATCCAGGCCGCGGGCCAGCCGGTGGGCGCGCCGCCCCAGCACGCCGAATCGGTTTGCCGCCGAGGCCGGCAGCCGGGCGAAATCTCCCAGGGTCCAGATCCCCAGCCGCGGCAGCAGGTCAGCGAGCTCGGGGATATCCAGCACGCTGACTGGATAGGGGGCCAGGAACGCGGGCGTCTCGCCCGGTGCCACGATCACCCCCGCGGCCCCGGCCCGTCCCGCGGTCCCGGCCCGTCCCGCGGCTCCGGCCCGGCCCTCAGTCCCGGCCCGTCCCTCGGCTCCGGCGCGTCCCTCAGTCCCGGCCCATTCTGCGGCCCCGGTGCGGGCGGCGAGCTGCGCGGCGAACAGGCCGCCGGCGACGCCTGCCTGGCAAGCCAGGCCGAGTGCCGTCACCGCATCGGTGATCCTCCTGGCCAGCTCCTCCTCGCCGCCGAAGTACCGGGCTGGCCCGGCGGCGCCGATGGCGCACATCCCCGGCCGTACCACCTCAACCCGCGGGCAGAACGCCTCTACCGCGCTCACCACCTGCTCGAAGGCCCGTGCCTCCGGGCCGTCATCCGACGTGGTGTCGGGCCAGTCCGGGCACCACACGGCCAGCACCCGCCGCGCTGCGCCGCGCGGTCTGCTCACCTGGCGCTCATCCCGACGCTGGGATCGCGTCAGCCGGGACGGTGCCAGCCCCGAAGGACCCGCCCGCGAAGGAGCCCGCCGCGAAGGCAGGTTTGCCGATGCCCGCGGCCGCGGCAGCAACCGCCCCGTCCGGGCCGGGCAGCCACAGCCAGCGGGCCCGCGGCCTGGCCACCGCGCCCCGCCCGTCCGCCACTACCTGCACCAGGCGGGCGCGGAGCCGCCCGTGACCAGCCCCGATGCCCACCCACTGCTGCCGGGCCATGCCGAGTCGACACGGCGCGCCCGCCCAGTCCCCGGCTATGACCAGGACGCCGCCGTGCCGCCGCGTCATCGCCTCAATACGGCGGCGCACATGGGCGGATGGCTGGGACGGCGGGCGCAGGAGTACCAGGTCACAGCCGTCGAGCAGGGAGGACACCACGTGCGGCCAGCCTTCGCCGGGATCCGCGACCAGCAGCAGCCGGGCGGGGTCCAGGCCGGCGTCCACCGCCGCGGCGACACCGACGCCCGGTACTCCCACGATCGCGCACCAGGCACCGGCCGCCGATGGCCCGGCGGCGAGCGCGAGGCAGAGCAAGCTCCAGTCCCCGGCCGCCACGACCGATCCGCGTTGTAGCCCGCCGGGCACCAGCTCCCGCAGCGCGGGGAGCACGGGCAGCACGCCCGCATCGGACAGTACTGCGTCCCGCGCAGGCAGCGGCATGACTTGCGTGCTGACCGCCCCCATTAGACCATTATCGAACATGTATTCGATAGTATCAAGCAGCCACGCCGGGCGCGGCGAGGTTTTACCCGGGTCCACAGTCTCCCAGGACAGCGCCCCGCTCACCCCCCGATCTCCCCAGGACCGAGTCACGCTCAGCCCGCGATCTCCCCAGGCCGGGCCCGCTCCGCCCGCGGCCTTCCCCGGGCGGAGCTCTGCTGAGCCCGGCCCCCTCCCCGACCGCGCCGGCTGAGCCCGCGGCCTTCCCCGGGCTGAGCTCTGCTGAGCCCGGCCCCCTCCCCGACTGCACCCGCTGAGCCGCGGCCTTTCTCCGGGCCACGCCGGGAGAGTGCCGTAAGCTGCGCGCGGAGGTCGCCAGTGCCCGCTGACTACGACAAGATCCGTGCGGAGAACATCACCAGGTACGGCACGGACACGAGGGTGCTCGACCTGCTCGGGCAGCTGTACAGCGACCGGGCTCACTTCATCTTCGAGCTGATCCAGAATGCCGAGGATGCCGCCGCGACGGAACTCGCGTTCGAGCTGTTCGACGACCGCCTGGAGGTTCGGCACGACGGCCGGCCTTTCACCGAGGCCGATGTGCGGGCCATCTGCGGGGTCGGGAATTCGGCTAAATCGGCGGAGCTGACGGCGATCGGCGCGTTCGGCATCGGATTCAAGTCGGTCTACGCGTACACGCAGACGCCGCGCGTCCATAGCCCGGGCGAGCACTTCCGCATCGACAACTACGTCCGCCCGGTGGCCATCCCCGCCATCCCCGCCGACGGCCGACCGGACGAGACGGTGTTCATCTTCCCGTTCGACCGGGATGACGTTCCCCCCGCCACCGCCACCGCGGAGATCTCCGCGGCACTGGCCGGACTCGGGCCGGGCACGCTGCTGTTCCTGCGGAACATCACGCGCGTGCGGGTCGGCGGGCAGCGGGTACCGGCCGCGGCGATCGAGCGCGCCATCGTGCCTGAGCGCGCTGCCGTGGCTGACGGCAGTGCCACGGCTGACCGCGGCACAGTGCCTAAGCGCGGCACAGTGCCTAAGCGCGCCGTCGGGGCTGATGGCATCGGAGCGCGGGGCGCGCCGCGGCGCCTGGTCAGGCTCCGCCGGTCCGGCGGCGGCACCGCTGAATGGCTCGTGTGGCACCGCGACGTCGGCGCCACCGGTCTGCCCGGCCAGCGGGTCGAGATCGCCTTCCCCGTGCATCGGGGGATGACCGGGCCGCGGCTGGGCCGGTGCCCGGAGTCACCGCTCGTGGTGTTCTTCCCCACGGAGAAGGAGACCTTCCTCGGCTTCCTGACCCAAGGGCCGTACCGGACAACGCCGGCCCGCGACAACGTCCCCGAGCACGATCCCTGGAACCAGTTCCTGGTGCGCGAGACGGCTGCGCTGCTGACGGACGTCCTGGCGGACCTGCGCGACGAAGGGCTGCTGACGGCCGACGTCCTGCAGGCGATGCCGGTAGAGGCAGCGCGCTTCGCCCCGGGCACCATGTTCCGCGGCCTGTTCGACAGCGTCCGCGAGGCCCTGGCCGGCGGGACGCTCATTCCCGCCGCCGGGGGCGGATACGGCGCGGCGGACGAGCTGGCGCTGACCCTCGGCACGGGGCTCCGCAGCCTGCTGTCGGCCGGGCAGCTCGCCGCACTGGACAGCGCTGGCCGCCGCCGGGGCTTCGCGCACGGATCCATCGCCGACGACCAGGGGCCGCTCTGGCGGTACCTGCGCGAGGAGATCGGCATGACCGAGGTCACGCCGGAGTCCTTCGTGGCGAGCCTGACCGGCGAGTTCCTGGCGGCGCAGCCGGATGCGTGGATACGCCGCCTCTATGCCTTCCTGCACCAGCACCTGGCGCTGTACCGGGCGCCGGAGCAGCCCGGCGGCGAAGCGGGCCCGGCCAGGTCGAAGCCGATCATCCGCCTGGAGGACGGCAGTCAGGTGGCACCGTTCGACCCGGACGGGCGCCCGGCCGCCTACCTGCCAGGCCAGGCCGATGCGGCAGGTCCTGACAGCCTTCCCGGCCCAGTCGGCGCGGACAGCCCGGTCGGCTCTGGCAGTCCTGACGGCTCTGGCAGTCCTGACGGCTCTGGCGGCCCGGGCGGGACCGGCCTTCCGACGGTACGGCGGGCGATAGCGCGGTTCGCCGACGCCAGGAATTTCCTGATGGCGCTCCAGCTCGGCGAGCCTGACCTGGTCACCGAGGTGCTGGACAGCATCCTGCCCCGGTACGCCGGCCTGGCCGTGGAGCATCTGGACGCAGCCCGGCACGACGCTGATCTTGAGCGCGTCGCGGCGGCTCTGGCCGGGGCGCCCCCGGCCGGGCGGCAGCAGATCGTGGCCAAGCTCATGCAGACGGCGTTCCTTGTCGGCGAGAACGCTGCGACCGGCGAACAGCGCCTGATGCCACCCGCCAGCCTCTACCAGCGGACGCCTGAGCTGGAGATCTACTTCGACCAGAATCCGGACGCCTGGTTCACCCGGGACGGCTATGGGCCGTGGCTCATGCAGCTGCGCGAGATGGGCGTGCGGGACGCCGTCGCCGTACTCGCGCGCAGGCCGGACGCGCGCGGGCATGTCGTCATCACCCAGGACTTCGCCCGGCACGAGCGCGGCCTGCACGGATTTGATCCGGACGCCAGCATCGACGGCCTGGAGTTCGCGCTCAGCCACCCCGGTCGCCGGCGGGCCGAGTACATCTGGAACCTGCTGCTCGTGCCCAACAGGGATCTCCTGGCGGGGGTGGTCGAGCGCTCCGCCCGGCCGGAATTCGCCGACGCCAGCCGGGACGACCTGAAGTCCGCGGCCGGCGCCGCTGCCGCAGCCGCCGCCTGGCTGCCCGGACCGGACGGGACATTCCGCCGCCCGGCCGAATTGCAGCTCGATGACCTCCCGTCGCAGTTCAAGCGGGACGACATCGTGGCGGCGGCGCTGGACATGGTGCACCCCGTGGTGGCGGAGGCCGCGCGCCAGCTTGGCCTGCGGCCCAGCCTGCTGCGCGGGCTGAGCGCCCATCCGGACCTCGTCGCGCTGGTCGAGCGGGAACTCCAGGCCCGGCATGCGGACCCGCAACCCGGCCAGCGAGCCGGGAACGACCAGGCAGCCGCGGACGACCAGGCAGCAGGTCCGCTGGCCGCCTGGCTACTGCGCGGCTCACCAGGCTGAGGACCCGGCCGGGGCAGCCGGCCCGCAGGCTGAGCACGGAAGCTGAGCACGGAAGGCGTCATGAGGCAGGACATCAGAGGTGATCACAGGATCCGGATCTGATTGACACCCATTGCGCCGCAGGAGTACAGCTAACACTTCATGAGCCCGGGGAAGAACGCACTCACCGGACGAAATACCCTGCTCGCCGGCCGGATCGCCATACTGCTCGCCATTGTCGTGGCCGGCGGGACCGCCATCGTGCATTACTCCAGCCTGGGCAGCGTGCTGTCGGCGAGCCCGCAGGACTCGCCGGCCGGCGGCCGCCCGCGGGGGGGTTCCGCGGTCCGCGCCGCCGGCCCGTCGGCCGCCCCGGGCCAGCCCGGCCAGCCCGGCCAGCCCGGCCAGCCCGGCGGAAGCTCAGCCGCGCGGGACATCGGGACGGCTTCGCCGTCGGCGCCCGCGCCATCGCCCTCCCCCGCGCCCACCGGCCCGGGCGGCGCGCCGACGCATTTCCGTACCCTCCCGCCGGGCGCGAAGCTCCCGTCCGGCGCCCAGTGCGCCCGGTGGGTGCGAGCCAGGCCGCAGCCGGAGAACAAGGGCGTCAACCGGCCCTTCAACCTTCGCGCCGGCCAGCGCGTCGCCAGCAACTTCCTGCAGGGCGACGCCCCGGCCGCCGGTCAGCGCATCGTGCCGCGGATCAACGGCCGCTTCACCGGCACCACCAAGGAAATCCTGCGCTGGGCCGCCTGCAAGTGGGGCATCGGCCAGAACATCGTGTTCGCCCAGGCCGCCGTGGAGAGCTGGTGGCGGCAGACAACCAAGGGCGACTGGGGCACGGACCCCGGCGCCTGCCCGCCCGGCCACCGGCATCTGGGTGCCCGGGGCCAGTGCGCGCAGAGCTACGGCATCCTGCAGAACCGCTACCCGTACGAGACGTCAAGCTGGCCGGGCATCGGCCGTTCCACCGCGATGAACGCCGACACCGCGTACGCCATCTGGCGTGCCTGCTTCGAGGGGTACGAGGCCTGGCTGAATACCGTTGACCGCGGCAGCCGGTACCACAGCGGCGACGCGTGGGGCTGCGTCGGGCGCTGGTTCGCCGGACGCTGGCGCACCGCGCCGGCACTGCAGTACATCGCCCAGGTCAAGCAGTACAAGCGCGAGCGCATCTGGCAGACCCCGGACTTCCAGCAGCCATAACCGGACACGCCCGGAGCCAGGCCCGTCACCGTCGGCAAACCCCGCCGAGCGGCTGGCGAGGACCCCGGCCGCACCCCGGCGGCCGCACCGTGGCGAGCCCGCGCCTGCGCAGCCGGATCGTGGCGCCGAGCATGCCGGTGCGGTAGGACGCCCACACGCCGTACGGCGTCGCGCGGTCAGGCCGGCGCCGGCCAGCGTGAACGTGACCGGGCCGTGCTCCGCGCTGGCCAGTGTCACCGACCGAAGGACGGGCAGCGCCCGGGGGCTGACCTGGCGGGCGTTGGCCCCGGGGGTTTGTGCTGGTATAGCCGCAGATGCTGCTGGGGCCTTGTGCCGGTATGGCCGCAGAGCATAGGAAAGACTCTGTCCGTGCGCAGTGTCCGCTTTTCCGACCGGGAGGTACCCATGTTCCCCAAGACCAGCCGGGTAAGGATCATCGCCGCGGCGACGGCAGCGACGGTCGCCGCGTCACTCACGGCGGCCTTAACTTTGGCAGGCGGTGCGGCGGCGGCCAGCCAGGCCGGGCCGGTGACCCTCGACCGCGTGTTCATGATCGTGCTGGAGAACCACTCGCAGCACAGCGTGATCGACGACCCCAACACGCCCTTCATCTCCTCGCTGGCCCACAAGTACGGCCAGGCCGCGGACTACTTCGGCGTGACGCATCCCAGCGAGCCGAACTACGTCGCGATGATCAGCGGGTCGAACTGGTTCATCAACAACGACAACCCGGCCAACCGGTTCGACCACACGAACCTGGTCGACGAGCTGGAAGCGCACCACATCGGCTGGGGCGCCTATATGGAGGCGCTGCCCGCGGACGATCCGCTCACCGATTTCTGGCCATCCAGCGCCGATCCGCTGTACGCGTCGAAGCACAATCCGTTCCCGCTGTTCACCGATATCCGTGACAATCCCGCCCTGGTCGCGAACATCAAGCCCTACACCGACCTGGCCGGCGACCTCAACGGCCCGAATGCCCCCCGCTTCGTCTTCATCTCGCCAGACCAGTGCAATGACATGCACGGCGGGGTGAATGATGCCATCGCCGGGCACCCGGAAACGCCGTGCCCGTTCAACCGCACCAATGACGATCCGAACGACATAGCTCTGAAGCAGAAGGCCGACGCCTTCGTGCACGGCGCGGTGACGACGATCATGTCAAGCCGGGCATGGACCCCGCACAGCGCGATTTTCATCGTCGCCGACGAGGGCGACTTCACCGGCAACGCGACCAACGGCGGCTGGGACTCCCCGGCCGGCTGCTGTGACTCCCCGGTGCTGCCCGCCGGCGACCCCGACATCAGCCTGTCCTGGCCGGGCGGGGTGTTCGGCGGCGCGCTGGTGCCCGCGATCGTGATCGACCCCAGCGGGCCGCGGCATTTCGTCAGCAACTTCCCCTACAACCACTACTCGCTGCTGCGCACCGTCGAGGACGCCTGGCACCTGGGCGAGCTCGGCTTCACCAGCGACCATGCGCAGGTCACCACGATGAATGAGTTCCTCAGCCGCTGAGGCTCAGGGCTCTGGCCGGCCGGCGCTCACCGCTCCGCGCGGCAGCGCCGGCCGCCAGCGTCCACGGCTCCGCCCCAGAGAGCGCCTGTTGTGGCCCCGGCCACGCCTTTTCATTTCCCGCCCCGGGTGAACAGACTGCTGCCCATCGCCGCAATGAAGGCGCGCCTTTCTCATTGCGAACGATAAGGGCAGAAATGACGCGGCGGCAGCGAGCCTGCGCAGCGCAGTCCTGAGCAGCACGAGCACGGCGCCGGTCGCAGTCACCGAGGACGGCGCCGTCCGCGGCAAACTCGCCGAGGGCACCGACGAGTTCCTCGGGATCCCGTACGCCGCTCCCCCGGTCGGCCCGCTCCGCTGGCGCCCGCCGCAGCCAGCCGCCCGCTGGCACGGCGTGCGCGACGCCACCGAGTTCGCGCCGCACTGCCCGCAGCTGGCCACCCCGTTCGGCGTGGCCAGCACGTCGGAGGACTGCCTGTACCTGAACGTGTTCGCCCCGCCCGGCGGCCACCCCGGCGGGACCGGCCGCCCCGTCATGGTGTGGATTCACGGCGGCGCGCTGGTGACCGGCGAGAGTGACGACTACGACCCGGCCGGGCTGGCAGGCAACGGCGCCGTCGTGGTCACCATCAACTACCGGCTCGGCGCGCTCGGCTTCGTCGCGCACCCCGCGCTGGCCGACAGCCCGGGCGGGCCGTCCGGCGACTACGGCCTGATGGACCAGCAGGCCGCGCTGCGCTGGGTGCAGCGCAACATCCGCCAGTTCGGCGGCGACCCGGGCAATGTCACGATCTTCGGCGAGTCGGCGGGCGGCCTGTCGGTGCTCTCCCAGCTCGCCTCCCCCGGCGCGCACGGCCTGTTCACCAGGGCGATCGTCGAGAGCGGCGCCTACAACCTGACCCAGGCTCCGCTGGCCGCGGCCGAGGCCGCGGGCGAGGCGTTCGCGACCAAGGTCGGCTGCGCTGACCAGACCGCGGCGTGCCTGCGCAGCGTGCCCGTGCAGGCCATCCTGGCCAGCGAGAACACCTCCGGGTACACCCCGGACATCGACGGCCAGGTGCTCACCCAGTCCATCGGCGCCGCGCTGGCCAGCGGGCAGTTCAACCGGGTGCCGGTCATCAACGGGTCCAACCACGACGAGTGGCGGCTGTTCGTGGCGCTTTCCGAGCTGGCCGGCGCCCCGGTCACCGCGGCCAACTACCCCGACATGATCGCGTCGACGCTGCACGTGTCCGCGGCGGTGGCCGCCGTGATCGCGGCGCAGTACCCGCTGAGCGACTTCCCCAGCCCGTCGGTGGCGCTCGCCGCGGTCGGCACCGACGCCATCTTCGCCTGCCCGGCGCTGCGGGTGGACCAGTCGGCCGCCAGGTACGTGCCGACGTTCGGCTACGAGTTCGACGACGAGAACGCGCCAGAGCTGTTCCTGCCGCCGGTGAGCTTCCCGTACGGCGCCGCGCACGCGTCCGAGCTCCAGTACCTCTTCGGCCTGCCCACGGCGCCGATCCCCGGCACGCTGACCGCGCAGCAGCGGCAACTGGCTGCCAGCATGCGGCAGTACTGGACGAGCTTCGCCCGGGCCGGCTTCCCGTCCTCGGCCGGCCTGCCGCCGTGGCCCGGCTTCGGCGCGACCGGGCAACTGCTCTCGCTGGTGCCGCCGCAGCCGCAGGCCGAGACGGACTTCGCCGCGGCACATCACTGCGCGTTCTGGACACTCGCCGGATAGTCAGGTCACTTCGATGAGAAACGGAGGCTCCGCGGCCGATCCCGCCCTGCCGGGCCGGCTGCCTCAGTAGGCCATCCAGCCGCCGTCGACCATCAGGTTGATCCCGCTGATATAGGTCGCCTCGGCGGACGCCAGGAACGCGACCGCCGAGGCCACGTCGGCCGGCTCGCCGAGCCGGCCGAACGGGGTGCGCGACCGCACGTAGGCGGCTGACTTCTCGTCCTTGCTGAGATCCCCGACCGTGCCGGTGATGATCTTGCCGGGGGCCACCGCGTTGCAGATGATCCCGTCCCGCCCGTGCTCGACCGCGACCTGCCGGGTCAGCTGCACGAGCCCGCCCTTGCTGACCGCATAGGCGAAGTGGCCGGGCACGCCGACCATGCCGTGCTGCGAGGTGATGTTGACGATCCGGCCGCGGATATCGCCGATGGCGGGCTGGGTGAGCATCTGCCGCACCGCCTCCCGGCACAGCAGGAACGGGCCGCGGA
>WNGG01007841.1_pt1 | contig 16135 bp, 16 predicted proteins | sample 5400661 | NCBI WGS metagenome assembly WNGG01 (sample SAMN13153372, study PRJNA577476) | soil metagenome | isolation source: 100 cm soil or saprolite under Garry oak tree replicate 1 | place: USA:California | collected 2016-06-15 | reverse complement strand
CTCGTCGATGAAAATGTCCATGTCGTATTGCAGCTGAGCGTCCTCAGCTTTTCGGAAAGGGTTCTGAGAATTCATCGATGATCAGCCGTAGGCCGGCATGTCTAGTGGGTGCCATTGTTTCGCTCTGAGACTCCTGACCCGTGACCAGGATAGCCAACCGGTGACAATAGACGCGGCCAAGAGTACGTCTAATGTTGTTCCGCTCGCTGTGAGGCCGGTTGTAAATTGGATCCATAGCTGAGCAACAAACGCGGCGGCGACCGCAACTAGTCCCAAGGTCGCGGGCCAGAGTTTGGGTTTACGCAAGAATACTCCAGACACCACAGCGGCTAGGGCGAGAATTGCGAGGACGCCAAGAGCTGCGGGATTTCCTAGGCTGAATGACGCCAGTAGGCCGAGCCAGATTCCTGAGACAATGAAAAAGATGCTTGTCAGGTTGAGAACATTGTATCTCGACGGTTGGATTACGGCGGCGGATAGTGGTGGGGTGAACGAGAATGGTTTTCCGAGTGCTTGGTTAGCGTTGGTTGTTCCGAGATGTTTCTTGCCGGTGATCACGTCAACTGGAGCGTTGACGAAGTTTTCGACGAGGATGATTCTGTGCTGACCTATACCCGAAGCCGGTCCGGTTTCGATGGAATAATCAGGTCCGACTTTGAGCTCGAGTTTTGTGTCAGGGGTGCACGAGTGCTGGATTATGTTTCCGGGCTTGGCCTGGATCAGAGTCCAGTTGGAGCCTGTGTTTCTCGTGCAGATCAGAGCGGCCCATTTTGAGCCCGGCTCTATCTTAGGGAGTCCGACTTCAGGCGCGAGATCCGTTACCCCGTAGCGTTTGTCTTCGCAGAAGGTCTGCGGGCAGGACCGGCATTTCCAGACGTCTATCGCGCCCATGACGTAGCCTTTGTCGATGAGGTTGACGACTCCAAAGTAGACTACGTCGTGCTGGTGTAATTCCAAGACTGAGCTTTGCGAGAGGGCTTGGTCCTTGAAAAGTCTTGGCACAACCAGAGGGGACATTGGTTTTTTTACCGACTGGTGAGAATCTTGAGCGCGAACCCGTCTTGCTGGACATCAAGCTCGTGAGGGAGAACCCCGAGACAGTCAGGGAGAGCCTGCGGAAGAGAGGCCTGCCTGACAAGCTGGAACAAGTGGAGCTTCTATTGAAGTTCGACACTGACTGGCGGCGCCTTCAGGCCGAAGCTGATCAGTTGAGGAAGAAAAGGAACGAGATTACGGCGGCAATCGCGGAGGCGAGAAAAGAGAAGCAGGATGCTACGGCGCTGATGAAAGAGGCTCAGGTCGTTCCGGAAAAGATCAAGGATCTCGAGGCGAGGATCGATGAAGAAAAGAGGAAGATCGAGAATCTTCTCATGAACATTCCCAACGTCATCCACGACAGCGTGCCTTTCGGAAAGGACGAAGACGACAATGTCGAAGTAAGAAAATGGGGCTTGATTCCCAAGTTCGACTTCAAGACGCTCGACCATATCGACTTAGGACTCAAACGCGGGCTCATCGATATCGAGAAAGCAGGTCGGGTCGCCGGAGCGCGGTTCTATTACCTGAGAGAGGATCTCGTCCGGCTGAACCATTCGCTAATTCAATACGGGCTAGATTTTGTCGCGAAAAAAGGCTTCCAGCTCTACCAGCCGCCATACTTTCTTCGGCGCGACATTATTGCCGGGGCAGTTGCGCTCGCAGACTTTGAAGATGTGATCTACAAGATCGAGGGGGAAGATCTCTACTTGATCCCGACCGCTGAACACGCTCTCCTAGCGCTCCACAACGACGATATTATTGATCAACCGAGTCTACCATTGCGCTACGCTGGGGTCAGTCCGTGTTTTCGGAAGGAAGCAGGGGCGCATGGCAGGGATACTAAGGGGATATTTCGTGTGCACCAGTTCGAGAAGGTTGAGATGTTCCTCTTCTCAACCCCTGAGGATTCCTGGAAGCTTCACGAGGAGTTGGTGCGGAACGTGGAAGAGTTCTTTCAGAGCTTGAAGATTCCGCATAGGATCGTAAACGTGTGTACCGGTGATCTCGGTACCGTTGCGGCGAAAAAGTACGATTTGGAGGCATGGCTGCCTGGACAGGGAAAGTATCGGGAGATGGCGTCATGCAGCAATTGTACGTCTTACCAAGCGGTCAGGTCAAAAGTCCGTTACAGGGAAAAGCCCAGCCTTCCCACTAAATATGCTCACACATTGAACAGTACTCTCGTTGCTACTGAGCGTGCTATCGTGGCGATAATGGAAAACAATCAGACACATGATGGAACGATCGAAATACCGAGTGTTTTGCAAAGTTACATGAATGGGCAGCAAGAGATTCCCCAACGGCGATAGCTGACTTTGTGGGGCGACCGTCAACCGTGACCGGCCAGATCTTTCGACAGGTTTGCGTTATACAAATACAAGGGCGGTACCGATAAGGTAGAGGACGGCCGACGCGGCCACGCCGATGATCAGAGTTTCGAGCCCGCTTCTCCAGATTTTCCTTCCCACGATTCGTCCCCTCCAGACTCCAACTCCGAATAGAAACAACGGTGCGATGAGGGCGGCGGCAAGGATCGAAGTGTTCTTCGTGGGTAGAAGAATGAATGGTGTCAGGGGTATCAGTGCTCCTACTAGGAATGATAAGCCGATCACTCCGCCCATCTTGATCGGGTTCTCCAGTCTCGTCTCGTGTACATGCAATTCATGCATCAGAATATCTTCGAGGAACTTCTCCTTGTTCGCGGATATCTTCTCGACTATTTTTTCCGCTTCGTCTTGGTTGAGCCCTTTTGCTATGTAGAATTTTCTCAATTCGCTCTTTTCCTCTTCAGGCTCTTGTTCTATCTCTCCAGCTTCTCGTCTGGCGTCTGCATGGTAGAGGTCGTACTCAGATCGCTGTGCTAGGAATCCCGCAAAGGACATGGAGATTGCTCCGGCGAGCATCGAAGCGATTCCCGCCAGCCGGATCGTTTGAATGTCGGAGATCGCTCCAGCAAACCCGCTCAGAAATACAAGGTTTGTGAGAAGCCCGTCCGATATTCCCAAGGCGGAGCTTCCAATGTAGCCTCTGGCGCGGATGTGCTTGTGTCTCTCGGATGGTTGCGTTGTCAAACCGGCTAACTCTCGATCGTGATCCATATGGGGGTTGTTGACGCAGGCAAAGTGGGTTATTTCAGCCCTCGCCCTACACACATTCCGACAGGTTAATTGCTCTGCTAGATCGTCGAAGAGAGTCGAGAGTCCGTAGTTGAGTCCGAAGAGACATTTCAATGTCAAGGAGTTGTCGCTTTCTACCTGGCCGGCTTTTGAGAAGCTCGCTGTCAAGCAGGGTGGCTGTTGGTGCATGTTCTATCAGCGACCAAAGCCGGTTGGGAAAGGGTCGTCGATCGAGGAATGGAAGAAAATCAACCGGAGAGACAAAGAAACCCTAGTACGAGAGGGTCGCTCGCATGCAATACTAGTCTACGAGGGAAAGACTCCGGTTGGATGGTGTCAGTATGGCATGCGCGATGAGCTTCCAAGAATAGACGCGGGGCGCGGCTATCGGAAGGTTGGACCTCCAGTTGGAGCCGAAAAGATTTGGAGAATAACATGCTTCTTCGTCGACAGAGACCACAGGGGTCAGGGTGTCTCAAAGATCGCTCTTCATGCCGCCCTCGAATCTATCCGGAAACAGGGAGGAGGAATCGTCGAGGCCTACCCTGTCGTTTCCAAGAAAATGGCCGCTGTGCCTGAGTGGCGTTGGTTCGGCACACCGAGCATGTTCAGGAGAGAACGCTTCAAATCAGTTGCTTCGCTCGGAACAAGCGGTCTCCTTATGCGAAGGACAATCTTGCCAGGCTAGACAGGATTGACGAGCAAGAAATCCTCCAATCGCATGCCAGCGGCAAGCCGACCCTACATGCCAGGCTATGACATGATGTTTCGGAAAGACAAGGGCACTCTATCGTGGACATGGGCGGTTGATCGATTTTCCAAGGCGCACAACTATTACCTGTCTAATGCCATGCCGCCTTTGTTCTCACCGTAAAATTTCAGCACGATCCCAGCCTCGACCACTCAATGCTCGACGTCAGGTTTGTTATCGGGCCACTTTGAATACATGGTCCCAGGTGTTCAAGGCCATTCCGACCCTAGCCCAGAGCGGGACGAAAGCCTCCAACCATCCCGCGTTATCGATGCCGCCAATATCTATGGCTCCTTTCCAGCCGAACTCTTTCAGTATCTTCGTCACTTGCTGCTTTGCCCCCAGATCGTTTCCGCAGATCATCATTTCGACATCTTTGAACCTTGGATCGACCATCTGCGAGTTGGGGACAGTGTTGAAACATTCGTTGAAGTGTTGTGGCTTGGCGAGGTCGATGGCCGCTTCGATGGCCGAGCCGTTGGTTGCTAGGACGATGATTTCTCCGAAGGCCGCTGAATCTGAAAAGGTTCCGGTAGATGCATTTCTTCCCACTTCATTGACCCAAGTCTTCAGTTTGTCACTGTTCGGAGTGCGCGAGGCGATCTTCACCTCGTGCTGACGACTAACGAATCCCTTTCCTAAGGCTCTGCCCACATCGCCGCTTCCGAGAATGCCAACTTTCATGATTTCGACGTCCGTTCGAGAGGATCGCGTACTTGCACTATTAATGTCTAAGTGTTGTCGACATGTTGTTAACCGATCGTTACATTCTCTAAGGGTCTTGCTGGCTATGGGGAGTATGGTTCCATCGCGCGTTCTACTTCAGCACCGGTCGACGCTCACGGAAGTCCAGGAATCTATCAATCAACCCCCAACTGTGCACTTTGTCCTGAAAACGCGTCTGAGGCCGTTATCTTCGAGGGTTCTGCTAGGGAGGTCCGGGGACAGCTCCCTGCGTACGCGTTAGGTAGCCGCGTACCAGAAAAAGTACGATTGGAACATGAGCGATAGCAAAGATCCTATTTACGAAGTTCAGCCCCGCGTGGTTTTCGGAATCGCGGAAAATGCTTACTCAAATCCTACACGCTGGCGATTCAGTAGTTGACGTTGGCAAAGCAATTGTTTCGACTGTTGGTTTGGGCTCGGTGAGCTTGCACGAAAAAAAGAGTGGGGCCGACAAACGATGATTCGTACTTACATGCGACGAGCGCTTTGCCAGAGTCCGACGATGTTTCCTTCCGGGTCCTTGAAGTAGGCTGTGAAGCCCATGTCCGCGACTGCTTCTTTCTTCTTGATTGTCTTGCCGCCTAGTTTCTCGATGTTCTTGAGGGTGGCTTCGATGTCGGGGACATCGATGCCGATGACGATGTTCTTGTTTGGGTCTTGGCGTTTGGTTATTCCGCCGTTGATGGCGCCGGGCTCTGTGGGCATTCCCTGCTGATTTGATGGTGTGGTGCCTACCATTTGGTACTGCATTCCTGGGTACTGGTTGATCTCCCATCCGAAGGCTTTCATGTAGAAGGTCTTCGCGCGTTCGACGTTGTCGGCCGGTATCTCGAAATGTACTACTTTACCGGGCATACGTACCAGTTCGATTGGGGAAAATTCGCAGGTAATAAGCGCTCGCTATACTTTCCTTCCCTTTGTTCGCGTGACCCCATTTAGTCTGGGGATGCTTTGCTTAACGGCTCCTAGAGCGGCGCGAGACTCGAGTAGGCCCCCCGGGGGGGCGGAAAATTCACGGTTACCTGTTTCAGGAGATGATTCAGGCAACCGTTTTCAGAACCTGTTTCAGGAAGCATGTTTCAAAAGCGGTTTCAAGAACTGGTTTCAAGAGGCGTTTCAGAATTCCATTCCGATAGCTGATCCATCCAATTGGTTCAAAAAGCCTGATTTCAGAACCCATTTGAACAGACAGATTCTCAAACCTTCTCATGCTTTCACAAGCTAGGCTGGGAGTTGTCTCTTCAGAGTTCATCGGTCGGATCGTCATCGCGGACCGAAGATGTCCAGCGATGTGGCTTGAATACCCAGAATAGCCAAGCACCAGCCACTATCAACGCCCCTCCAATTATGGTGGGTAGAACTAGAGGATTGTAGTCCGTTGCGCAGCCTGGCCCGTTAGAGCCTGGCGGTTGAAGGGGGACCGAGCACAAGCCTCCTGTGTTAGCAAGTTCGAACAGAAATGTTCCAAACATTACGGAGAAAAAACCGACAAGCGCCAAGATCTTCCCGATACTTGCTAAGTCTCTATTACCCATGAGAAATTTATAGCGATTCTTGACACCTTAACGTTCCGTATCCTTCTGTGCGAGAAATAGGTCAACCCACGCTCAAACGCCAGTAGCGGTTTGACGATCAACCGCCGAAGACTCCGCTGACAACAAATCAGCTCGCTTTCCCGAGGAGACCCCGACCAAAGGTAGATATTGACTCCTACCCCTCTTGGAGGGTGAGTCGTTAGCGGTTGGGGAGAAGAAGACGCCGAGTAGTTAGAATCGTCAAAAAGAAACTCCCCACAGTCTTCACCTGCCCACGATGCGGCGAAGAAGCCGTCAGAGTAACGATAGACAAGCAAACTGGACACGCCACAGTTCTCTGCGCTCTCTGCCAGCTCAAAGACGAGTTTCCAGCCCATCCCGCCGCACAGATGATAGACGTCTATTCCTACTTTACAGACCGGTTCTACGGCGTCAAGGATCCAAGAGCGATAATCCCCCGGGAAAGAGAACATATGGTGGCTCCATCCGAGCCGGAGGAGCCTTCCCTTGAGACCTCAAGCGAGGAGCCCACAGCGATCGAAGTCGTTCCAGAGACCCCGTTAGTCGAGACCCCGACGAACCCTGTTCCGGACATCTCTACTGCTGAGCCGGTCGAGGCAAGCCCGTTGCAGGCCGAATCCACGGAGGAAACCAGTCTACCCGTAGAGAACGCACCGGGTGAGGAGAGCGAGCAATCTCAGGATGCGGAGGAGAAGGATGAAGAGGAAGAGGAGGGTGAGCCGTTTGCCGATATTCTGCAGGAGAACAAGGACAAGAAACGGTACAGTCCTAATCCGATTCCCCAGCAGTCTTCTGAAACCGACTAGTAACTTAGAGACCTAGTTCGCGACAGGGACAGGACTGCGAGTTTTACTCCACGAAATAGTGAGAACGGTCAGACCAACGACTGCAGCAAGCGATGTTATGAGGCTGTAGGAAAAAGCCGCGGTCGAAGAAACTTGGTCCCATAAGGCGCCGAACAAAAAGTTGGCGACCAGCGAGCAGGCACCTAAGAGAAGATAGTAGATAGCGTAGGCGGTTCCCTTCAATTCTCCCGCGGTCAGAGACGGAATCACAGCACGCTGGACAGTGTCGGAAGTGCCGAGGTATAGCCCGTAAATGAAAGCGATTCCAAAAGCCAGGACAACTCCACTAGTTGTGAGGATGCTGGCTACGGTGGAGAACGCGAATAGTCCAAACGCACCTACGAGGACCTTGTCCTTTCCGATTCTGTCAGCCAGCAACCCTGACGGCAGCCCAGCCACGACGGTCGCCACGTTTAAGACCGCATAGACTAGTGGAACGTGGCCTGGTCTACGCCAAGAGCGTTCGCCTTTACAAGGACGAACGAAAAGTTGTATGCCCCAATAGCGAAGATTCCAATCACGATTAGAAAGGTGGTGTATTTTCGGTTCAGAACCCTTCCCGCGTTCTTGAATATGCTCGTTGTTTTCTTGAGGCCACGCTTCTCGACGACGAAGTATACCAGCACGACTACTGCGATTGAGCCTGGGACGAGTGAGATGAGGAACAGATTTCTGATCCCGATAACTGGTATGAGAAGGAAGGCCAGAATTGGTCCTATGATGGCTCCGACCTGGTCGAGTGACCGGTGGAGGCCGAAAGCACGTCCGCTCACAGCCTCCTTAACCGAGTCGCTTATCAGAGCGTCACGTGGAGAGGTTCGAATTCCCTTTCCAGCCCGATCAGTCAGCCTGACTACGAGCGCCTGCGTAAAGTTACTAGTGACAGAAAAGAACGGCTTGGCAACAGTGGAAAGCGCATAACCAACTATTACCAAGGGTTTCCGGCTCGCGATTCGGTCCGAGATCACCCCAGCAAAACTTCGGAACGCATAATTCAGCGAGTCCGCGGCGCCCTCCATTAGCCCAAGAAGGTCTTTGGTTGCCCCAAGGTCGATAGTTACGAAGAGAGGTAGGACTCCGAGAATCATCTCAGACGAGATGTCGGTGAAGAGGCTTACAATGCCCAAGTACCAGACGTTTCGGAATCCTGGCTCCTTTGCCTGCGCGGTCTCAGCGGCCATTGTCTCGTTGCTTCCCTAGTTCTTTCTCTCGTCAAAAATTGGTGTTAAGAGGTTCACCATTCGATCGACAGTAGCACGCCGGTCTCTCAGGTCCTGAACAACGATTTTCTCGTAGATCTTGAAGATATTAGTCATCGTCATCCTCGGATGGAGTGGGCTGAACGCTTCCTCGGACCCGGGCGCTCGGATGATTAGACCTCTGGAAATCATCATCCGAAGCAGGTCCCGGGTTTCGTTGCTCGAGAGTGCTAGGGTTTCAGCGAGCTCATCTACCTCGACGCTGTTCCGTTCAAGCATCGCAAGGTAGGCTCGGGTTTCCATCGTTGGAAGGTTGAATTGACGTTCGAGAAGCTGAGCAATCTCGCTCTTGTTAATGGGCTGGCGCTTGAGAGAGCCCGGAACGGGCATAGGATACCCCTCTGGCTAGTACCCTATTTCACCTTGTGAGTGGTGTCAAAAGCATTAATACCGGTGCGCTGCGCGTATTTACTACTCAGAGTGGTATATGATGGCACTTTTAGAAATTGAATTACCGGTGGAACTACAGCCGCCACAGAAGCAAATAGGCCAATTCATTCGCCGAACACAGAGTATCTGCCCAGAATGCAACCGCATTCTTCCAAGCACCGTCTTCGAGCGGGAAGGCAAGGTCTTCATGACCAAGACCTGCCCAGAACACGGTGAGACAGAAGAGCTCTACTTCGGCTCATACGACATGTATCAGAAATTCGCGACCTACTGGTCTGACGGCAAAGGAACCCATGCACCGAACGTTCCAATCGAGAGCTGCGCATGCCCTGCAAACTGCGGCTTGTGCTCCAACCACCTCAGCCACACAGGCCTCGCGAACATCATTGTTACGAACCGTTGTGACCTAACCTGCTGGTACTGCTTCTTCTACGTGAAGAAAGGACTGGAAGGAGCGTACGTGTACGAGCCAACCCTTGACCAGGTCAGGGAAATGGTCCGCGCCCTCAAAGCCGAGAGGCCAGTACCAGGAAACTCGCTCCAGATAACAGGCGGAGAACCGACCCTACGACCAGAACTTCCAGAGATCGTGCGGATCATCAAGGAAGAAGGAGTAGACCATATTCAGCTCAACACGAACGGGATCAACCTCGCCCTCAACCCCAACCTAGCCCACATACTACGTGATAACGGTCTCAGCAACCTCTACATGAGCTTCGACGGAGTCAGCCCCAAGACCAACCCGAAGAACCACTGGGAAGCACCATACACGATCGAGAGCTGCCGAAAAGCAAACCTCGGAGTAGTACTTGTCCCGACCGTCATCAAGTCGATTAACGATCATGAGCTAGGTGGAATACTACGTTTCGCCCAGAGAAACATCGACATCGTCCGAGCTATCAGCTACCAACCAGTCTCGCTAACAGGACGAATGAAGAAGCAGGAGAGAGAGAAATACCGAATCACCATTCCAGACTGCATCGAGAGAATCGAAGAACAGACCAACGGAGAGATTCCAAGAGACGCATGGTTCCCAGTCCCCAGCTGCTCCCCAGTAACCCACTTCGTGGAAGCGTTCACCAAGAGACCGCAGTATGAGTTGTCGATACACTTTGCGTGCGGTGCTGGAACTTACGTGTTCGAGGACAAGGAGACCAAGAAGATGGTCCCGATAACATCGTTCGTCGATCTCAAAGGACTATTCGAGTACTTGGACGAGAAGACGGACGAGCTGAACTCGGGCACCAACAAGTACGTGGTTGCGGCGAAGTTCATCACCAAGCTGAACAGTTTCATCGAGAAGGACAAGCAACCGGCAGGACTCAACCTGAGCAAATTGCTCGTTGGCGCCTTGCTGAAGCACGACTACAGCTCGGTGGGACAGTTCCACGTCCGAAGCATGTTCCTAGGCATGATGCACTTCCAAGACAAGTACAACCAGGACGAGGAACGACTACAGCGATGCGACATCCACTACCTTACACCGGACATGAGGATCATTCCATTCTGCAGCTTCAACGTCATCCCCGAATGGTACCGTGACAGGATTCAGAAGAAGTACGGTGTCAGCGTGGAGGAGTGGGAGAAAAAGAGTGGCGAGAAGCTTGAATCACGCCTCTACCGTGGACAGCTACGACGTGGAAAGCATGCGGACGGCTGCGGCTGCAGCGCGGTACACATCGAACCCATAACCGGTACGTAAACCGGAAAATTATCTTCCCAGCATTTTCTTGCTTGGAATTAGAGGAGATACGGGAGAGTCTCTATCCTGTTCTTTCTCTTTCTATTTTCGCGAAAAGCAAGGAGATACCGGGGAAGCCCTATGCGTTCGGCGCCGGTTTTTCGGGGGCTAGCAGTGTCCGTTCGAGAAAGTCGCCTATAGCAGTGTAAGCCTTGACCCGGTTCGGGATCTTCGCGATTCCATGTCCCTCGTCCTCGAATCTCAAGAATTCCACGTGCCTTCCAAGGCCTTTCAATCTATCCACTATCTGTTCCGCTTCTCCGATCGGGACCCTGGGATCGTTAGCCCCATGAATCACCAGCAGCGGCGTCCTGATCTTGTCCACTTGGTGTATCGGCGAGATCTGCTTGAATAATTCCCGGTCCGTTTCGAGGCTACCGTATTCTGCCTCTCTGAGATGCCGTCTCCAACGTGCGGTATTTTCCAGAAACGTTTCAAAGTTCGCGATACCCACGAGATCGACCCCAGCTGCCCAAATGTCCGGGTACTCTGTTAATGCCGAAAGAACCATGAAGCCACCGTAGCTTCCACCTACAATTCCTACCCTGTCTTGCCTTGCGCGACCCTTTCCAACCGCCCATTTCACCAGATATTCGAGGTCCCTGACAGAGTCCAGACGCTTGTCCACATCATCCAGATGTACACCTTTCTTCCCGTAGCCTGTGCTACCTCGCACGTTTGGGGCGAGGACTAGGAAGCCTCGGTTGACTAAGTATTGGACGATTATGTTGAATCGGGCAGTCTCTTGGCTCTCTGGGCCCCCATGGACAAAGACAACCGTTGGCAGGGGACCAGGACTATTAGCCGGCCGGTAGGCCCAGACCGGAATGACTAAGTCGTCGAAGCTGGGAAACCTCAACCCTTCAGGCTCGACGAGATTTGACGGTGGAATTGCCGCGGTCGGGACGAACGTGGCTTGTCTGACCGATTGATCCTCAGCGTCGTAGAGCCAGAGGTTCAGATTGTGCTTTGGGCCTTGAAAGCTGAATATCAGACGTTTGGAGTCAGGACTCCAATCCATTAGGTTCCGGCCCGCAACCACGGGCGACTCAAAAGCTCCTAGAGGAAGTCCATCGACCAGAAAATCCTGTTTCTTCTCTAGGTCGTAAATATGCAATCTGCTCGCTCCGTCAACGTTCCGGAAGTATGCTAGCAAGTGGGTATCAGGGGAAGTACTGCCCCCTATAGCGTCCCAGTCCTCTTCGATTAGGTAATCCAAGTGCCCGGTTCCAACATCGATGGTCGCGGGCTGGAAGAAATCCCGGTCCTTGTTGGTCATAACATACAGCGTACTCATGTCTTTGGCGTGGCCCGCGTAGTCAAAGCTGGCTTCACCGGAGTGCTTGGTGAGGTGGGCGGTTTCCGCTGTCTCAGGCCAGAGAAGGTAGAGGTCATTATCTAGGTTGGTGTTTGCCTTTGTGAAGAGTATCCGATCTTTGTCTACCCAGTCTAAGGGATAATTAGTAGCATCGTTCTGGTAGACGAGATTTTTCTCTCCGCTCGCAACACCGCATGTGAAGATGTCAAAGAATTTTTCATCTCTCTCGTTTGACGCATAGCATACTGACTCGCCGCTTGGAGAGAAGGAGCCGAAGACACGGATCCAATCGTCTCCAACGGTCAACTTCTTTGCCGCGAGATTTTCCATGTCCAAAGTCCATACTTGGTGCCTCTCACTGCCCCCAGGGTCCATCGAGAGTCCTAGGCTTTCGCCGGTCGGCGAAAAGACCGCCGAAGAAACGCGCTCATTGAAAAGCGTCAACTGGTCTATTCGACTGGTTGTAAGGTCTAGAATCCAGGCCTGGGGGACCCCGGTGATGTCGCTGATGAACGAGACATGCTGACCATCAGGTGCGAAGCTTGGTCCATAGGCTATGCGAACACTGGAGTATCGATCGAAGCCATATCTCGGATGACCTGATGACAATGCTATCTCGGTTGTTCCCTACGGGACTGTTCTTATAATCGCTTCAAAGAGTCGAGTCTATGCCAAGGTTTTTCAGCGTGGAGGCTCGAAACTGCCATCTTCAGACCTAGTGGTAGAGATTGCAGAAATCTATTGTCAAGCAAGACGTGGGCAGCTGGGCGCGCATCGAACAGGTCACGGTCAAATGCTCACCTCAGAAGGCAAAGGTTGACGACACTCTCGCGTTTACTGTGGGTTTCCGTCTTGACGGGGTCGTCCGCCGAAACTTCCATCAGCAGTTTTGGGAGGCAGCCTATGACCAGCATGATGGTGGACTACGAATGGCTTTCAAGGCTGAACTGCGCAAGTCGGGAGTTCGACTACTCGCAAAACCATTGAAGGAAGAGAAGTTTGTCCGGAGAGCAGTGTTCTTCTGGACGCGGAACCCAGAGATTCCTCACCGTGTCTGGACGACAGTGGCGACAGAGTTCGAGACTATCCTCTATCCAAAAACTGAAGAGGAAGCCAGAGAGATGATGTTCAATGTTACGCGGAGCTTCGAGTTGCCGGCAAGCGCACTTGGGAAAGGCAATCACAATCTGGGAGCCAGCGTGAGCGCCAAGTGGGGCAAGCACGTCTTCACTGAGCGAGGAGAGGCGTCAGGTAAGTCGCCTTCTCTGAAGATTCAGATCGCCTGATTTTTTTTTCGGGGAACTTTTCCGAAACAACAGCGTCATCTTTATGTGGCTAGATCATCGGAGACGATGAAGTAGGCGAATCGCACATTGGCAAAGTATGACGGGATCAAAGGACAAGAGATCTTGGAGATTGAAGAGGGGGAAAATGAAGTGACCATCATTCTCAGAGACAATCGCTACCTATTCGTCAAAGTCGTCGACGGAAAGCTTGCTACAACCTCGGTACCGGAGTAGGCTGCACCAGATCAATCGCTGATCCTAGAGAATTCCCTTAGACTTTGAGGACTATCTTTCCGAAGTGCTCGCTCTTCTCCATCTTCACCTGAGCCTTCGCAGCTTCCGCGAGTGGAAAGATAGAGTCGACCACGGGCTTAAGTTTTCCATCCTCGAAGAAGCCAAGGACTTTGAGGAGCTCTCCGCGTCCGCCCATAAAGGACCCCATCAGGGAGAACTGTTTGACGAAGACGTATCGGATGTCGATCTCGGCCTTTCCGCCGCTTGTGACGCCGCAGTTGACTAGTCTTCCGGCGGGGGCCATCGACTTCATGCTCCTCTTCCATGTTGCCTCTCCGATATGGTCGAAGACAACGTTGACCTTCCGTCCATTTGTTACCTGTTTGACTTCGCTGGGGATGTCTTGAGTATGGTGGTTGAGAACGAAGTCTGCTCCAAGCTTCTGAGCCTTCTCTCTCTTGGTGTCGCTCCCGACGGTAGCGATGACTTTCGCGCCTAGCATTTTAGCAACTTGAACAGCGGCACTTCCGACTCCACTCCCTGCCGCCCACACAAGAACCGTCTCTCCAGGCGTCAAGTGTGTTCGAGTCACCAGCATATGCCATGCCGTTAAGAAAACGAGGGGGACAGAGGATGCCTCTTCGAAAGAAAGCTTGTCAGGAATCGGAAGAACATTTGAGGCTGGAACAGCTACGTATTCGGCATAGCCACCCTGGGTCTCGTAGCCCACAATCTTGTATGAATCGCATAGGCTGTCCCAACCATTGATGCAATGATCACAGATCCCACAGCTGATTCCCGGAGCAATCAAAACTTTCTCGCCCTTAGAATGTCCACTGACAAGACTGCCGAACTCGGCGATCTCTCCAGAGATGTCTGAGCCTGATATGTGAGGCAGTGGAATCCTCTCGCTCCTCGTCCCTCGTCTTGCCCAAATGTCCAGATGGTTCAGTGCACAGGCTCTGACTCTTACTAGAACCTCTGTCGGGCTGATATGCGGTTCGGGGGCTTCTTCGAATTGCAACTTCTCACACCCACCGAACTCGTGAAATCGCATGGCCTTCAACTATGCTCAGCGCTTGCAAGAATGATCCCGCGTTTTAAGCTCCCCGGCGCGTCTGGAGCCGAGAATTGACTCTGATTCCTTTCAGAAAGCAAGCGAATGGCGCAATCATGGGTCGGATTGGTTGCTTTGGGGCAATCTCCTCGGGTGGAACCAGATCGTTGTCATGCACTTTCGTGCGGCTACTCTGTTTTTCTTGCACTCGTTTGCTGGCGTTTCAAATAGGTTCCAAGGTAGCATTATCCGACAATTTGCAATGAGTTTCTTTCTCAGCAAGCTGTCCCGAGCGCCGAGGAGGGGCGCGATGAGAAAAGTACCCAACAACAAAAGGAGATAAAAAATTGAGTAAGATATGGGCTATCGTCACGATTCTTGCTCTAGCGACAGTTCTCACCACCCCAGCGTTCGCTTCAAGTGTACACTTGAAGGGAGACCATTCGAAACCAGCCTTCACAGATAATGGTCTGACACTGACCACGTCCGGCGAACTTTCCGGGCTCGGGTTCGGAGACGTAATGGTGAACATCTCAGCGGTCGCCAACCCTACGGGTACGTGCGGAAACCCTGGCGGCAACACGTTCCAAGCTCCTGGACAAAATCCAGCACCAGTTACGGTAACTGGGAGCGTATCCATACCTGCAAGCGAGATCAAGAATGGCAACACGCCTTTTAGCGTAACCACAAACTCGCCAACGAGTCCAATTCCAGGTGCGCCAGACTGTCCCAACTCATCGTGGACTGAGATCATAACCGACATGTCCTTCACCAGTGCCGTCATAACTGTGGAGCAGCCACCCCCCACAGTTGTCCTCACTGTCACTTGTGCGTTCAGTCCTGCCACGTCGAATGGCGTAGTCCCAGCAGCAAGTGTAACCTGCACCAGCAGCTAGGACCAGCATCGGGCTAGGAGCCAACAGCTCAAAATCCCCCTCTTTTTTTCATTTCTCCGAGAGTCTTCTATAAGTCTCTGGGAGGCTAGGGATTTCGTCTTTCCTGATCTATCGGTATGTTACCGCAGATAGATGGGCTATACTTGCAGTTCTTTGCTTTGTCACGCAAACGTGGAATTCTCATGCAACTGTATGCGCGCTCTTTTATCATTCTCCGAAGTGTCTCTCACCGAAAATATTTGTCTACAATTGGAGATATTTCAACAAGAACAAAATGGCTAGTTTCTAAACGGTACATACAAGCTATCATAGTAATAACTCTGATGACGCTGGCAATCGCGGTACCATTCCTTACCAGGGCGTTCGCGGTTACTGATGTGCGTAACGCGGGAGTCTTCGAGATGGACGGAAACATCGTCAAGAACTCCGGCGGAACTTTGCCCACAGACTGGGGAGCACTCTTCGATGCAAACGGAAATACGCAGACACTGCCTTCTGGCGGATTAGACGCTCACTGGGTCAACGACGGGCCTCACGCTGTGACTGATCTTACCACGTTCACGACGGGCAGCAAAGATACGCTGGACATTGCTAATGCTGGGTGGCAGTGTACGCCTTCGGGCAACATTACTCCCAAGGACGACATACTACATTCCTACAGCTTCGCAATAGTAGCCCCCCCGTCTAGCTCTGTACCCGGGGACTTGCTGGTCTATGGAGGATTCGAGCGCTTTGCGAACAATGGTGCGGGCGATTTAGGCCTCTGGCTGCTACAGGACCCGACTGTCGCCTGTTCCAGCACTAAGGGTGCTGTGAGCTTTACCGGTGCACACGTAGTGGGTGACATTCTCATAGTGGGCGAGTTCTCTACCGGCGGATCTGTTACCACGCTCAACGAGTTCAAATGGGTCGGCATCAGCA
>WNGG01004232.1_pt1 | contig 16137 bp, 8 predicted proteins | sample 5400661 | NCBI WGS metagenome assembly WNGG01 (sample SAMN13153372, study PRJNA577476) | soil metagenome | isolation source: 100 cm soil or saprolite under Garry oak tree replicate 1 | place: USA:California | collected 2016-06-15 | reverse complement strand
GTGACGACGAGGGCACCGTCAGCCTCGGCGGCACGCTGCCGCCAGGTGACGAGCTGGCTCTTCACCAGATCGCGCTTGGCCCCACCGTGCTCATCGATGTCCTCATTTACAGCGACCGCCACCCGCAGCGGGCCGTCCCCGGCACGCAGGCTCCGCGGGAGCGTGGGCCGGCGGGTGCTGTGGCGCGTCGGCGGATAGGTGATCCGGTGCCGCAGCCCGAGTATCTGCGACGAATCGGCTGCCAGGGGGTCGGCGGGATCAGGAAACGCGAGCAGGTGCCACGGGACGACGTGAGTCTCAGCCACGATGTCTAGCCGCAGCGGGCCGTCACTACGGGCAAAATCCTGGAGCGCGCGTCCCAGACCCTTGAGCTCCTCCGAGGCGTCTGGCCCGAAGAACAGCGTGCTGAACATTAGCGCCCCGGCGCGTACCAGCGCAGCCAGGTACTTCTGGTAGATCTCTGGCGGAATGGCGACGCCTGCCTGGTGCGCTGGGCTGCCATAGTCGAGCACGCCGTTTGCGATCTCCTGCAGCGCGGCTCGCGGTCCTTCGGCGATCTCCGCGAGCTGCTGCCAGGAGTCTGGTCGCGGCGCGTGAACGTAGGGCAAACCGGTCAGCCAGACTTCGCGGTCGGTTATCAGCAAAGTAGCGTCCGGGCCTCCGGCGAAGGCCTCGGGCAGCGGCCGACCGCTGGCCCGGCCGCGGACAGCGGTCTGGCCTTCGGCCTGCGACGCGCCGTAAGGTACGGCCGCATTCTCGTCTGCGATGCGCATCGTCAGTGCCAGCACCTGCACGAACATGCCGTCTCGCAGGATCACCGCGCTCAGCGCGAGCCGGTCCGTCCCGGCGCGGGGCGTCACGCCAAAGCGGGCGAGGTCAGGTGAGGAGCCGCGTCGTGGCAGGGTGATAACGGGATTGACGATCTCGATGTCGGCATCGCCGCGGAGCACGACGGTGAGCTTCACGCTGTCCGCGGCCGGGCTCGCATGGGCGTGTGGCAGCACTGGTTCGGCGGCCAGAGGGTCCGCTAGCGGCCCGTGGCCGGCGACGCCGACCGTCAAGTGATATCTCTGGCCAGCGCGCAGTGGCTCGCCGGACATATGATCCTCCAGGCTCGCGACCAGCCACTGGTCACCGCCAGGCCGACTCGACCGCTCGATCGCGGTGGTGATCTCGGCGCTGGTCTCCGCCCAGTCCGCCGGCTTGGCCTGCCCGCTGCGGTTGTCGTCACGCCGGACCGCGGGCTCCAGGGCCCGGCGCAGTGGCTCGTGCGGCAAACACAGCCGCAGTACCCGGGCGGCACGCTGGTCGCGGTCGCTGTCTGTTTCCGCTACTGCCAGGTAGTCCAGTGCGTCGAGCAGTGACGGTTCCAGCTCCCGCCAGGGGGAGCCAACGAGCAGCGGCAGCAGGTCCCAGAGCCGGACGAGGTCAGAGACGGCATCCTGGTACGTCATACCGGCCTTTCATGCTCGCTCTACCCGCCCGCGCTCCGCCCGCAGCGCGATCCCTGGCTCGGCGAGCGCCGGATGCACGGCAGAGAACCCGTAACGCGCGGCCAGATCCTGGCCCGTGTACTCCTCGGTGGTCCGGCCCCGGTAGTTGAACCAGGCGGTCACCTCGTCTGGCCGGCACAAGATCCTGGCCATCGCCTCGCGATGCGGATGGCCGTGCCTCTGCCCGCTGGTAGAGACCAGCCAGTGCCGGCAGTCGATCAAGGCAAGGAGCTCCGGGCTGGTGTTGTGCCTGCTGCCGTGATGCGGCACCTTGCACACCTCAACCCGGTAGCGCCCGGCCCCGGCAAGCCGGCGCAGCGACGCAGCCAGCACCTCGGCCGTGGCATCAGCTGCAAGCAAGACACGGTCTCCGTCGTTGTCCTCGGCAAGGAAGGCGATGCTCGAGGCATTGGCCGCGGACCCGTCGGGGGTATACGGCCGTGTGGCCAGCCGGTGCAGATTCACATCCCGGTCGGCGTCCTCCCGGCGGAGCAGGTCGGGTGAGGGACGCTCGGGCCCGGGGCCAGGTTCGGACTCGGCCAGGACCCGCGGCCAGCACCGGGCCAGCATGGCAAGCCGGGCGCGGGTGGGCGAGAGCAGGGTGATCCGCAGGCCGGGCAGCTGGATGACGGGCAGCTCATCACCGGGTGGGACTACCACAGCGGCTCCACCGAACGCCCGGTTCCACGGCATGGAATGACTGGCCAGCGCGGCTGACAGGACGTCACCCTGGGCGGGACCGAGCAGGTCGAGGTGCGGCCGGCCGTTGAACCAGACGTCGGCCGTGCGGAAACCTGGCGGCGGGTCTTCGGTCAGCGCCAGCAGGCCGCCGATGTGATCCACGTCGATGTGCGTGCAGACCACCAGATCGAAGGCACGCTGGTCCTCCGGCTGCCGGGCGAGTCGGCTGGCGAGTCCAGGCGGGATCCGGCTGGGGTTACCGCGGCCGCCATCCACAAGCATGCGGTGCGTGGCGCCGTGCTCGTCGGGCCACTCGATCCACACGCAGTCGCCGTCGTCCGCGGGCAGCGCCTCGATGCGGATCATGGGATCAGGCGCCCACGTAGGCGAAACCAGCCCAGGCGGCCAGGGCATCCTGCTCACGGGCGGCCGGATCCTGGAACTCCAGGGCCAGCATCAAGTCGTCCGCGGCCCTGGCCGGCAGCCAGCCCGCGCCCTCGGCCAGCGCCCGGCGGTAGTGCTCAACCTTTCTCCCCGTTGGTCGTGTCGCGCAGCCACTGCTGGGCCATCCGCAGCGCGTCGGCCGGTGTCTGTCTATCCCACCGCCAGCCCCGGTAGAACTCGGTCATCAGCATGGCCGTAGCCCGGTCAGGGACAGCCCACATCGACGCGACGACCCCGCCCACGCCGGCCTGCAGCAAGCCTGTGGGTAGGGAGACGACCTCATCGGGCAGGTCAGTACCGGGCGGCAGCGTCTCGCACGCGGAGAGCACGGCCAGCCTGAGCCGCAACCGCATCGCCAGCAGGTCGCGCAGCCGCAGGTCATCCTGTCCCGCGAGCTGGAGACGGCTGTCCAGCGGGCTGCTCAGTTCGGCGACGCCGTGGCAGGCGAAGTGGGCGGTCCCAGCTCCGGAGAGCGCCTGCCGGACTGTCTGTGCCGTCACGTCCGCCCCGGCGATGGGTTCCGGCGACCCGGGAAAGCTGGCCACCGCCGCCGCGATCTCTACCGGCGACCTGGTGAGTCGGCGCAGGCGATCGGTCCGCGGCGGATCGATCACGGCGATCAGCGGATCCTCGGGTCCCGCGGCGAGCGAGCGGGCGGCGGTGAGCGCCCGGGCGTTCGGGATGTACCTCACGGCCACGTCATCGAGGAAGTACCGGCGGCGTGTTGGCGCCTGCGGGTCCGGCCGCCAGGCCGCGTGCAGCGGCAGCAGGCCGAGCAGGCCGCCGGCCACGAGTACCGTCCCCGGCTGACCCGCCAGTTCGGCCGCGACAGGACCCATGACCTTCTCCCAGAGCCACTGGCCAGTCCGGTCAAGGCATGCGTCCCAGCCATCCTCACTGCCTGCCTGGTTGGCCCGGTAGGGCGCGTGCGCCGCCAGGAAGTCAGAAACCACCTCTGCCAGCGTGTCCGCGGTCAACTCGTCCAGCGGTACATGGGAAACCTCGCGGCCCCTGACGACCAGCGCGAGCCCGCCGGGGGTGGCGGCGACTAAGTACACCAGCGGTTCGTCGTGTGCCGCCCGCTCGATGTCGGTCATGGTTGGCGTGGCCAGGAAGCCCTCGAAGCCTGGGACGGCCTGGATCTCTTTGATAACCCGGTCAAGTTCGACCCGCGCCTGCCGGATCTCCTCTGTCCTAGGGTCGGTCACGGCCGCCATTTTATCGGTGACCAGGCACTATGGTCAGCTTTATGACCGGTGGGCGGCGGGCCAGCCGTATCCGCGAGATCTTCGGGATCCTGCAGGGGGAGAAGCCAGGCCCGGGACCGGACGCGCGGATTGAGCTGTGCCGCGAGGCGCTCGGCCTGATGACCGCTGATGAGCGGTCCAGCGGGGCCGGCGGGTGGCTGGAGTTCCAGATCGGTGAGGCGTTCCTGCGGCGTCAGTGCCCAGACCAGTACCAGGACCTGGGCGCGGCGATCGCCGCGTTCACGGCTGCGCTGGCCGTCTGGACGCCGCAAGGCCAGCCAGTGAATTGGGCGGCCGCGCAAGCCAACCTGGCCGGCGCGTACTCCGACCGGCACGCGCTGACCGGGAACCATACGGAGGAGCAGGCCGCGCTGGCCGCGTATTCTGCCGCGCTGGAAGCTATTGATCGCCGGCACGATCCTGTTACCTGGGCGATACTGCAGAACGGTCTGGGCGTCCTGCAGCTGCAGCGCGTCGGCGGCGACCGAGCCCAGATCATCGAGACGGCTATCGGCTGCTTACGGGACGCCGCCGAGGTCCGCGCACGGCTGCCGGTCCCTACGCCGTGGGCGGAAACCCAGGCCAACCTGGGCATTGCCTACCGTGAGCGGGTGGCGGGTAACCGGTCGGAGAATCTGGAGCAGTCGCTGGCCTGCCTGGATGCCGCGCTAGGCGCGCTCGGCGGCGACCCGGACGCGGTGCGTCTTGGGCACATCCATATTGAGCGGTCCAAGACCCTGCGCTACCGCGTCGTCGGCAACTGGGCGGTCAAATTGGAGGAGGCACACGCCAGCGCGCAGGCCGCCGTACGGCTCCTCCAGCCCGGACAGGATCTCGTGCAGTGGGCCGACGCCCAGCGGGAGCTGGCAGCCGTGCTGCGCCACGCCCCGGCGGTCACCGGGCCGATAACCTTGAGGCGGCCATCTCGTGCTACCGGCAGGCTCTTTCGGTGTACGGGCCCCGGCACGATGCCCTTGAAATGGGCGCTGACCAGCCACGATCTGGGATACGTGCTGATCGAGCGCCGTCGCGGCCAGCGCATGACCGATACCGAGGAGGCCCTTGAGCACTTGCAGGAAGCGGCCGCCTTCCTGGGTGACGCCGCCCGCGCCGGTGCGCCGCTCGCCGCCGTCCTAGCCTCGCTGGGCTCGGTCTACCTCAGCCGCCGACAGGGTAATCGGGCCGACAATGCCGAGGCTGCTTGGCGCTACCTGAGTCAGGCCCGTGACCTGGCCGAACGGCTGGGCATGCCGCCGCTGACCCAGGCCGCCGTGCTCAACATCATGGGCAACGCCGCGGTGGAGCGCATCGCGGGAGACCATGGCCAGCATGTCGAGGACGCTATTGCCTGCTACGAGCGCGCTCTAGAGCTGGCTGGCCGATTGGAGCGGGCCCAGCTCCAGGCGCGGCTGCTGAACAACCTGGCGGCTGCCTACGCTCAGCGGGAACGAGGAGATCAGGCTGCGAATGTAGCCCGGGCCTTCGATCTGTACGAAGAGGTCACGACCTTCCGGATCCGTGAGGTCGCCCCGCTGGAATGGGCGGAGACCCGCGGCAACATCGGCTCGGTGCTGGCTCGTCATCCCGACCCGGCCGAGCCGGACAGGTGGCCACGAGCAGCTCGGGCTTACGCCGACGCGCTGGCTGGCCTGCGCGCGGACGGCCGGGCAGCCTCAGTGATAACCGTCGGACGGAACCTCGGGCTGCTGGGGGTCCTCAGGCAGGACTGGCCGGACGCAGTCGAGGGATATCAGGCCGCTCTGGACGCCGCCGAGATCCTCTACCGTGGCTCGCTGCTGCTCGATGCCCGCTACGACGAGCTCTCCGAGATGGCTGGGCTGCGGGCCGAGCTGGCCATCGCGCTGATGCGGCTGGCGGGCCGCCATGCGGGCCAGGTCGCGGACGGCGCGCCAGAGGCTGTCCCGCTGCTCCGCCGGGCGGTAACGGTCATCGACGATGGCCGCGTGCGCCTGCTCAGCGACCTGATGGAGCGGGACCGCGAGCGGCTGCGCCAGCTCGAAGCCGCACGGCCGGGCCTGTACCGGGCCTACGTGGAAGCCTCCGAACGGCTGCGCGTACGAGACCGAGCAGTGGCTCGCGATCCAGCTGCTCTGACTTGCTGTGGCTGTACGAGGAGGACCGGACGAGCCAGGCCCGGGCTGCCCTGTATTCATGACGGCCGGACCCGGGACAGCGGCCATGGTATCGGCCGACGAGTTGGCAAAGCACGAGGAGCGGCCTCAGCATGCCGGTATGGCAGGGCTGACCAGCATCCCCGGCGACGATGCCGACGAGCTGACGGAGGACGGTCATCGTTTCCTTGACGACTACGCGGAGACCGGTAACCCGAAGGATCTCTGGCGGGCCCTGGCTGCCTACGAACAGGCGCTGGAAGCGCTGCCCCCTGGCGAGGAAACCTGGACGTTCCTCAGCAATCTGGGAAACTGCCTGCGCATCGTGCATGAAGAGTCCGGCGACCAGCTGGCCCTTGCCCGTGCGGTGGAGCTTCTGGAGGAGGCGTCCGGCAGGGTGGCACCTCGGACGGCGGACCACGCGCTCGCCCTGGACAACCTGGCTCTCGCGCTCCGTGACCGGTTCGCTGGCACGAGTGACGTTACCGACCTTGGCCGCGCCGTTGACCTGCATCGCGCGGCGGTGGACGCCTACCAGCACGGGCCGGAGCTGTCCCGCTACCTCAACAACCTTGGCGGGGCGTGCTGGGAACTGTACGGCCATACCGGTGATCTGACGCATCTGGAGCGTGCCACGGCCTGTTTCGAGGCATCGATCGCCGCGACGCCTGCCGGCTCGCCTGACCAGTCAAGGCAGCTGTCGAACCTGGCGTCGGCCCTGGCCGACCAGTACCGCTCGGGTCGCGACATAGCGCTGCTCGAACGGGCGGTCGATACGGCCCGCGCCGCCCTGGCGGTTCCCGGCGCCGACGTCGCCGACCGGAGGCGGGTGCTGAGCGCTCTTGCCGACCTGCTGCTGGAGCGGTTCGACGCCCAGGGCGATCTTGCCGATCTCAGCGAAGCCGTCGGCCTGCTCCGCGAGGCGATCGCCGACACTGACCCGGCCTCCCCGCGGTACGCCATATGGCTAGGCAACCTGGGCGAGGCCCTGCTGGGGCGCTTCGAGCAGACCGGAGCCGAGGTGGATCTCGACGAGTCAGTCGATGCCCTTGAACGTGCGTTCCGATTGGCGGCCGGAGGCTCGGCCGGGCCGGGAATGTTCCAGTCGAGCCTCGGCGGTGCACTGGGCACGCGGTACTTGCTCCGCGGCGACCAGGCGGACCTGGACCGGGCCATCGAGCTGAACGTGTCTGCCGTGACATCGATCCCGGACAGTGCCGAGGCTGCGGCATTCGCGGTCAACCGCAAGCACAACCTGGCGACGCTGCTGCAGCGACGATACGAAGCTCGGGGTGACGTTGCGGATCTTGAGGCGGCCGCCCGCTGGCTCCGCGAGTCGGCGGATCACACACCGCCTGGCAGCCCGGCGATGGCCCGCCGCCAGGCGGCACTGGGGAACGCGCTGCGTGACATCTACAGCAGGACCGGCAGGTTCCAGCTGCTCGACGACGCAATCGGCAAGTACCGCGAGGCACTGGTGATCACTGGCGCGGAAGCCCCGGCCCGTGCCACCTATCTCGACAACCTGGGGATGGCCCTGCTCGACCGGTATCAGCGGACCGGCGGCATCGATGACCTGGACGAGTCGGTCCGCCTTCTGCGCATGGCCCGTGAGGCCATCCCGGAAGATGCCGGGGGGCTCCCGGGCATCCTCAACAACCTCGGCATTGCGCTGTGGAACCGGCACGTCCACCGGCCGGCCGATGGTGATCTCGGCGAGGCCCTTGAGGCGTTCCAGGCCGCGGTGGAGCGCACCGGCGCTGAGGCGCCGGACGCCGCAGTCTACCTCGACAACCTAGCCAGCGCGCTCAGCGACCGGTATCAGGCATCGGGTGACGTCAAGGATCTGGACCAGGCAGTCTGGGCGCATGAGCGAGCCCTCGCCGGCTTGCCGGAAGGCGCGCCGGAGCGGCTGAGAATCGGTACCAATCTCGCGGCATGCTTGCTTGGGCGCTATCGCGACGCGCGTGCCCGGGGCGAGGCGGATACACGGGACCTGGACCTAGCCGTGCAGATCCTGGAGGACGCCATCGCCAGCACACCGCAGGGCGCCCCCGCGCTGGTGTCCCGATTGAACAGCCTGGGCGTCGGGCTGAAGTACCGATTCCAGCTCAACCAGAACGCCGGGGATCTCAACAGGGGCCGCGCCGCGCTCGGCCTCGCGAGCGGGGCGGAGGGCGCCAGCGATATCCGGTGGAGCCTGGCTGCAGCGCTCACCTTGGCGGGATGGGCCGGGGAGCGAGGTGACTGGGACGAGGCGTGCGATGCCTACCGGACGGCGATGGCCATCGCCGATGACTACCTGCGTGTCCAGCTTGTCCGGGACAGTACCGAAGCGGCGCTGCGAGGATTGGGCGGGCTCTACGCCGACGCCGCCCACGCCTTCGGGCGCACTGCACAGCTTGTGCTGGCTGTCGGCGCGGCTGAGCACGGCCGCGCAGTCCTGCTCAGCGAGGCGCTCGATCGCGAACGGGCCCTCGCTGCCCTGCTCGCTGGCGCCGACCGCAAGGAGGTAGCGGCGCTGGCCGAACGCTTCCAACGGGCGAGTTCCCGGGTCGGTGTCCTCACGGGCCCTGCTCGCCCGCGGGGCGAGCGCTCGCCGGGTGCCCTTCCTGACGAGTGAAACCCGAGCAGGGTACTGGCCAGCTTGGCCTGCCTTTCCAGGGCACGGCCACGGCTCATACCCCCATGTTCACCCGGCCGCGTTGTGTGGGGCGCTCCGGAAACCGGGACAGATCCGCTACCAGGACGGTCATGGCGCCAACGGAGGACCTGGTGCGGGACGCTAGATGAGATCTGGGCAGTACACGGCCAGCAGTGACCGGACCAGTTGTTCCCCGCGCGTCGAGAGCAGGTCGAGGCTGGCTTGGCTCATCGCCGCGAAGTTGGTGCCATAGCTGGCTGCAGCCTGCTGCGGTACAAGATCTGCGATCGGAACGGGCAGGCGGCGGTCGGGCATGCCCAGGTAGGCCATGGTGAAGCCGTTGATGCGCCCGCTGCTGGCCCATTCGTGAAGCCGGGCCCGGCCGGAGTCCTGGGCTCGGCGGTGCACGATGTCGAAGGATCGCTTAGCACGGCCGGGCAGGAAGTGCGGGGTACGCAACTGGGGTTCTCCGCGGCCGGCATCGCAGGAGATGATGTACGGCACGTCGTAGACGTGCGGGGTGAAGGACGGTGACCGGCCAGGTTCGAGCACAGAGAGACCGAGGTTGTCGTAGATTCCACCGTCGCTGAGCAGGACGGACTCGTTGCGGCGCTGCCCTTCTCGCTCGAAGGTGAAGGTTCGCTCGATCGCGGGCAGCAGGAGCGGGAACGCGGCGGAAGCGGCCACCGCGGTGGCAACTGGCACAGGTTCGATGATCGTGCCGAACCGTGAGCAGCTGCTGCGCGCGCTGCCGAACCGGACGGCGCTGCCGGTGCGCAGGTCGGTGGCCGTGAGCACGACGTCCAGCCCTTCTTGGGTGACCTGGGGCATTGTCCGGGCCCTGAAGGCGATCTCCGCAAGTACCGACGCCAGGCCGTCAGTGCGGTTTGCCCAGCGGGCTGCTACCTGGCTGCGGCCTGGCATCCGGGAGACCGCAGCCGATCCGGCTGCGACAAGGTTGCGGGCCAGGGCCGATGGCCGCAGCATGCGGGCGAGGATGGCGCGCTGCAGCCCCCGCCGGAGCAGCCGCACCGCCTCCTCGCCGAATTCGGCGAAGTCAGCCGGGCCGTAGGCCCAGAGCGCTGCCAGCAGCGATCCGCCGGAGATCCCAGAGACCACCCGGACCCGGCGGAGGAGATCACGGTCATGCATGGCACGCAGGCACCCGAGGTGGAAGGCTGCCGCCCTGGAACCGCCGCCGGACAAGGCCAGCCCGATGACCCGTTCGCTCATCTGACTGGATTCTTGCGTCGCTGTCGCATCCAACTACAGATCCACCGCCACACTTGGCGGCCCGGCGTGCCGACTGCTCGCCGCTTGACCGGTCGCGGCGCCGGATCCTGCAGCGCCCTACATGCAGTCCGAGGCGAATCAAGGTGGCTCGTGCCGCAGGTGCGTTCTACGATGCGGGCATACCAGTCGGGAGCCGCTCCCGTGGCCAGCCACGACTGCCAACGCCCCGACGGCCCGCCGACGATCAGCAATAGCGCTCGCGGCGGTGCGCTGTCGACGGGGAGGACCAGCTCACGCATCCCGTCCTCGTCTGTCTTGCTTGGCGAGGCGACACTATAGGGGTGGGAGTGCCACATCCCGACGAACGCCGTGACTCGTGCCGTGGTGGTCAGCCGCGCGGTGATCCGCTGCTCCACGCCCTCAATGCCGTGCTCGAAATGCTCTTCCGACAGCAGCGAGTCGGGCGGGGGGCCCGTTGCTTCATCGACCCACACCACCCCGGCAGCAGCATCGAATGCACCCAATAGCAAGCCGCCAGTCTCCACTTGCTTTCCGCGTGTCCGGGCGCCACGGCGGACCTCGGCCCGCATCTCTGCCACCGCCGGGGCTGCAAGGCGCACCTCATGCCGACCGTCAAAGGACTTCAGCACCATGTCGTCGGGCCACCGGAGCCACCGTGCGGCGCCGACAGCAGGCCCCTGTGGTGACGCCGGCATCCTGACCACCAGGGCGGCCATATCCGCGCCTCCGTCGGTCGCTAGCGCCTGAAGGACCCCGGCTAGCAGTTGGCCGACCAGGCCTGTGACGTCGGCGGCGGAGCCGGTGAAGGTCACATGCGAGCAGCCAGGTTCCGGCTGGAAGAAGTCGTGGCGCGGCGGGTCCGGGAAGAAGTCATCGGCCACGTCTGCGAGATCACCGACCGTGTCGGCGCGTGCGGCCAGGCCCATCCGCCTGAGAACATCCAGGCCGCCGCCGCTCGACCCCGGGCCTGAGATGGCGGCGATGCCGCGGCGCGCTTGGTGGCCGATGAGCAAGGTCATCAAAGCTGGCCAGGCGTCCCGCTGACTAGTGCGTCGCCGTTCGATTACCGTGCGCACGATACGGTCTGCGGTCGCGTCAATGATCAGGTCGAAATCGGGTGGCGCCGCGCCTTCCGCGAACATTGTGGTGACCACGTCGCCGTGCCACGGCTCGATAACCGAGTCAGGCCAGATGCGGCGCAGCCTCTCGGCGAGGACAGCCGCCTTCGCCTGGCCAATGTCGGCGTCCTCGTATGGCTGGCGCACAAGAATGCCCGGATGAACCAGGCCGCGATCGGCCACCACCACACGGGCCGCCCTCGCGCGCACGCACATCTCGCTGACGGGAGCGCCGAAAGCGCCAGCACCGAGGACCAGCACGCGCTTCCCGGCCAGCCACGACGCTGATGTGCCAGCGTCCCGTGGCATCACGATCTCAGGTCGTGCCTCGTACACGGTGGCCCATGACGTTTTGGCATACGCCAGCCAGTCCTGGCCGATGTCCTGAACCTCGCGGCCGATGCGGGCCAGCTCAGGCACATCGGAGAAGCGTGCCGGTATCAGGTAAGCGATGCGTTCAGCTAGCGGAGGAAGCCGCCAGGCCACCAGGTGGGTGACCCGCTCAGCCGAGCCGGCGATGCCTCTGGCTGGCGCGCCCACGACAAGGTAGAGGGACTGGCCGTTACCGTCGTCATCTGAGCCGCCGGAAGGGGCTGCCAGGCCCCGGTTGATCCTTGCCGTGACGCCGAGCATCCCGAGCAGTGCCGCAGCGTCGACGCCGTACTCCCCGAACGCCGCCATCAGCGCGGCGGCGTTGCCGGGGTACTCGAACGTGAGCGGCCGCGGCAGCATGACCGCCAGCGCCAGCATCATGGTGTCCATGCCGTTGCCGAGACCGGCGGCCAGGCGTGCCTGCTCGTTCGTGTAGGGCCAGGGCTCGTCGAGGGCCCTCCAGCCGACCAAGTCGGCCCGGTCGGCGCTGGCTTGGCGGAGCAACGCGATGCCCAGCCACGGTTGACCACCGTCAGCGCGAGGCGCGTTCGCACGCACCACGATCAGCCCCGTATCGCTGCTCGGGTAGGCCACCGGCGGATGCAGCGGCTCACCGGGAGCGTCGAGCTCACCTACGGCTGCGCGCTCCAGCCACAGCATGAGCCGCTCGATGAAGCCGGCCATCCCGTCAGCCGGATTCCACTCAGCTGACGGCGATACGTACAGGCACAGCTGCCGTCCCCATTGCACGTGCGGCGTGCCGGCCCAGCGCACATGAAGGGTCCGGACGAACGGAATTGCGAACGGGAACTGCTCTGGCACGCCGATCGTCAATCGTTCCCGCGGACGCATCCGCACTCCGCCTGCGGTCGACCGGAGGTTGGAACAGTCGATCGACACGTCCGCGAGCAGATGTCCCGGCTCCTGCCGTGTGCCGACGATCTGGAGCGCCGCAGTATGCGATGCGAGGCGCCGCAGCTCTTCCAGGGCTTGCTGCTGCCCGTCCGTCAGCCGGCCCGCGAAAGTCACCGCCGGCCGAAGCCGACCGTAGTCGCCGGCGCCGCGTCCGTCCCTCGCTCCTGTTCGATCGCTTCACGCACTGCCGCTGTGCCGCTCCGCTGTTTGCGCCGTGCTGCCCACGCCGCGCCAGCCGCGAGCGCAACACCGCCGAGCGCAGCCAGCAGGGCACCGCCGGACCCCGCTGCCGACTTCACAGCCTCAGCGCCCTGATCTCCTTCCTTAAGGTCTTCGGGATCAAGGAGGACCAGCCCCGTGCCCGGTTCGAGGCCGAAGACGACCGGCTGTGGCTCCTCGGCGTCCGGGTACTCGCCAGTGCACACCACCAGGTTTGGCACGATCTCCTCGTACCTGTCCCTGGCTACTAGGTGAGGCGGGTTGTCCCCTGGCTGGTCGGCGTCCCGGAACGGACGGGAGCTGGCGATCACGTAGGCATTCTCGCCAGCGTGCTCCGCGAACTGGTCGAGAAGGTCCTGTTTGAGCTCCTCGTCGCCCGCCTCGTCCGGCGCGTACATGACCTTCTTCGAGCAGTGATGCGCGGCAAGCATGACATCCCAGGCCAGCCGCTCGGGCCGGCCATAGTACTCGCTGTAGTCGAAGATCTTCTTCAGCGTGACGTAGGACAGGTCTCCCAGCAGCAGGAGCTGCCCCGTAGTCCCGTCTTCTGAGCGGAGCGTGACCTGCATCGCCAGTGATGTCTCGTTGCGCTCACCAGCGCAGTCGCCGCGGAACGGCGCATGCACGAATGCCTCGAACCTGTCGCTGACATCCTCCCCGTCCAGCGAGGTGATCGCTTCCCCGGGGTGGGTGAAGCACTCGTCAGGCAGGTCAGCGTAGGGATTGTCATCGCGGTCCTCGTCGTAGCCGATGATCCGGATCCGGTCGCCACTGGCCGGTATCCGCCCAGCAGTGATCGCCTTCAGCGTCGCGGCGACACGCCGCTTGGCCTCGTCGTGGAACCGCTGGGCGTCTGGGCACGGCTCCTCGCCGTCTGCCAGCTCCCGCCAGAGCCTAGGCGTCGCCCAGATCTCACCGATGAGGATGTCGCTGTCGAGCAGGTCGCCGAACCCGCAGCAGTGGTCGAGATCGCCATGGGTCAGGGCAAACACCGCAAGATAGGGCGTTCCGTCGATCAGCGTTGGCAACGTACCAGCGAGCCGGTCAATGACCGGGGCGACCACGGCATCGCCCTCATCAGCCGACGCCATGTCCCGCAGGTCGACCTGCATGACCAGCCGACTGCTGATCACGATCGTCGTTGAGTCCCCGGTCCCGACCGGCCAGAAGACGATTCCCTGGCCGGGCAAGCTCGCATACGTCACCACGCCTCCAGTTGGCAGGTCTAAGGCCGGTGAAGCAGGCCGGCCGGTAGGTGCTTAACTTCAGAACATGAGTTTCGGACTCGATTTCCGCATCAGGTGTAACGTATGTTGACGGTCATGTCAACCGTGCGCTATTCGGCCTGCTGCGGCGGGTCCAGCCGACCCTCACAAAGCTATGTGCGACAAGTCGTTCACGATGAGAGAGCGTGAGTTCGAGCCGGGCCGCCTGCGGCTGGCCCGCGATCTCACTAGGCAGAGTCAGGCGGAACTCGCCCGGCGGCTCGGCATCACGCCGTCAGCCCTGAGCCAGTTCGAATCAGGTTACGCCCGGCCAAGCGCGGAGACCCAGGAGCGGCTGGGTTCGCTCCTGGGGGTGCCGACCGTGTTCTTCGAGCTGCCCCTGGTCGATACGCACGATGGTTTTTTCCGAGCGCTCCGCAGAACCAGTGTTATCGACCGCAGGAGGGCCCGCGCGATCGCTCATGTTGCACACGACCTGGCGACACTAGGCAGCGCCGGTAGTCAGCTGCCAGCGATGAGCATTCCCCGGTTCCCGATCCCATCCGTGGCTGCGGACCGGGACGAAGCGGAGCGCATAGCCGCAAAGGTCCGCAAGACATGGGGGCTTCCTCCGGGCCCAGTTTTCGATCTTGTCGCGCTTCTTGAGTCCCACGGGGTGGTCGTCATGCGGCTGCCCCTTGACTCTGCGGACGTTGACGCCTTCTCCCTGCCGTTCGCCGACCGGCCCGTCTTGGTCTTGGGATCGGATAAGAATGACCGGGCGAGATCCCGGTTCGACGCGGCGCATGAACTGGGGCATCTGGTCATGCACGGTGAGGAACTGTGGGGCCTGCCCCAGGTGGAGAAACAGGCGCACTATTTTGCTGCCGCATTCCTAATGCCATGTGACGATATTTACGCGCAACTTCCCGAGCGAATCGACTGGCCACGGCTATTCGACCTGAAGAGAAAATGGCAAGTGTCACTCGCTGCGCTGCTAATGCGCGCAAAGACCCTCGGCCGCATGACTGAGGGCAATTACCTCACAGCCGTGAAGGCCGCGTCCGCACGCGGCTGGCGGCGGGTTGAGCCAGTACCCCTGGGCATCCCCGAGCAGCCCGCTGTACTCGCGTGCTTGATGGAGCCGCCTCTGGATCCCCGGCTCCGTGCATCCCTGCCCGACGAGGTACTCAACGCGCTCGCCAATGCTGTTGCGACCTAGCCCGCAGAACTCATAACGAACACCCAGAACGTCAGCCAGCGGAGGGTTGTCTGGCCGTCCGCGTCGGCTGATGCTGAGTATGGTCTCGTCACCACGGCGACCGTCGTGGTGCTGGGCTTGTACGCCAACATCACGGTCTTAAGCCGACGGTTTTTACGGACCGCCCATGCTGTAAGCCGAAACCTGAACGGCGAGGCAGCGATGCGAGCTACATGAACAAGCGGTAGTCGTACGGCACGGGCAGCAGGCCAGGCATGTGCTTAAGTGTCTTTGCCAGGGTCTGGGCGTAGCGGATGGTACATGGCAGCGCGTCGTACAGCGCGTCGTTGTTCCAGTTCATCTTGCTTAGCGCGAGGACTTGCTCGGCGAGGTCGGTTAGCGGTCCGCGGCCTGCGTGCCGGGTCAGCAGCAGCGGCCGGGGGGTGCCTTTCTTTCCCTGGAGGAAGTTTCCGTGTCCGGTGAGGGTTGCGGTGCGCGCGTTCCCGGCGACCCAGACAAGGGCGCTGTGGCCGTCCAGGGCGAGGGTCGTGCCGCGGTCGACGGCATAGCCTGGCCTGTTCCTGGCGGCGAGCTGTACGCCGCGCCAGTGCGGCCGTTCCAGGGTCACGCACGTGAGTTCGCTGGTTGCGCCCCACGCGTCGGTGCAGCCGGCGACTTCGTCGCTGGTGAACGGGGTCTGCTTGTGCACGACGAGCCGCCGGGGGCTCGCGCCGGCGTGCCGGTCCTGGTACAGGGCGAGGCTGCGGGCCATGACGAGCCGCATCTGCTCCTGGCTGAGGTAGGGGTTGCGCAGGTCGCTGCCTTCGCCGACGTCGTAAGCGACGAATTGCATGCCGCCGCCGTCGGCGTCAAATACCTGGCTGCAGCAGGTAACGAATCCGGTGGATCCGTCCGGTGCGGGGCGCAGGGCGTAGGACAGGCCGATGTAGGCTGCCTGCTGGTCGAGCGGCCCTGCCCGGGTGTCGAGTTTCCAGGGTATCCAGCCGGCCTTGGCGTAGAGCGCGGTCGCCAGCCGCCAGGCAACGCTGGCCCGGCACCGGTACCGCAGCGCCTCATCGGTGATGATCTGCGTGGAGAGGCCGAACTGCGCTGCCGCGGCCTTGACGGCGTCATGCAGGTCGAAGGGCCCGTCGGTGAAGTAGGGCGCGAACCGCGGCGGCAGGTAAAACACGATCACGTCGAAGCTGTCCT
>WNGG01006052.1_pt1 | contig 16145 bp, 16 predicted proteins | sample 5400661 | NCBI WGS metagenome assembly WNGG01 (sample SAMN13153372, study PRJNA577476) | soil metagenome | isolation source: 100 cm soil or saprolite under Garry oak tree replicate 1 | place: USA:California | collected 2016-06-15 | reverse complement strand
AGCAGCCCATGCCGAGGATGGCGACCTTGTCCTTGATGCCGCGTGCCATGTTCAGTCTCCGGTCAGTGATCGGTGATCAGTGATCAGTAATCAGAAGTCCGCACCAGCGATCTCTACCCTATTTTCTGGTCACTGATCACTGGTCACTGGAGCGGCCTTCCAGAAATAGCGCCGGAAGTGGCGCTGGGCGTCGACGTCCTTGATGCGGAACATCATGCGCATCGGCTGGCCGACCGCCAGCGCCTCGGCATCGACGTCGGTGAAGTCGATCATAACACGGCCGCCGGCCTCGAACTGGATCATTCCGTAGCAGGCGGGCGGGTCGGGCGAGGAGGTCAGCCGGTCGGCCGTGTAGGAGTTGATCCGGCCGGCCATCTCGGCGAACGGATGCGGTTGCTGGGTATGCACGGCGTTGCAGTTCGGGTTGACGCAGATCGCCGTGCGCGGAAACTGCAGCGTCCCGCAGGTCGAGCAGCGCCCGCCGAGGAAGCCGGTGAGCATCTCGCGGTTGCGCCACAGCGACGACAGCGGCGTGAGCTTGTCGGCCTCGGCGCGCATGCCGCGCTCGACTTCGACCAGATCGTTGAAGGCGAGGTATTTGGCGTAGCTCGTCTCTTCCTTGCGCCGCGCGAGGTGGCCGCGCACGCCCAGGCGCGGCGGCTGGTGGAGAATCGCCGGCGTCGCCTCGAACAGCAGCGCATCGGCGCCCTGGCCGAAGCCGACGACCAGGATGCGGTCGCCCGGCCTCGCCTCCTCGAGCGCGGCAACCAGCATGACCAGCGGATGCGCCGCGCCAGCCTCGCCGCACACGGCGTGCAGATTGTCGCGCACCGCCTTGTCGGACATGCCCGCCGCCTTGGCGAGCGCGCCGGCGACCCGCGGCATGCTCGCCGGCATGCAGAAGTGCGTGACGGCGCCCGGCTCGAGGCCGGCGCGCTCCAGGCATTGCGCGATCACCGGCGGCACGATCGTCATGTAGCCGGCGTCGCGGATCCAGCGCTCTTCCCACTGGTAGTCGAACGGCGTGTCCTCGCCGCGATAGTGATCGACGAAGTCGGCGGTGTGGGACGCCGCGGCGATAAGTTTTGCGGCCACGTCCCCCTCGCCGACCAGGATGGCGGCGGCGGCATCGCCGGTCGTCATCTCGAGTGTGCTCGCCGTGCGGGTGCGGCGCTTGTCGGCCGCGACCACCAAGATCTCGCCGCCGGTTCCGCGCAGCGCCGCAGCGAGCGCCGAGGTGGCGGCGCGCTGGGTCGCGGCCACGTCGAGCGCCGAGACGTCTCTCTTGAGGTTGAGCGCCTCCGCCACGATGCCGGCGTTGAGCCGGTCGGCGAACGGAAAGCTGGTCGAGGCGAAGTGCACCGCACCGACCGCCGCGCGGTCGCGTTCGGCAAGCGCGTCGCGCGCCGCCTCGACCGCCATGGTGACCGCGTCCTCGTCCCAGTTGCAGATGGCGCGCTCGCCCTTGCCCTGGCTCTTGAGCGCCGGATTGAACCAGGCATTCGCCTCCGCGATGGCGCGCCGCGCCAGCCGCAGCCGGGGGATATAGGCGCCGAACGCGAGAATGCCGGCGGTCATTTGTTTGGTCCTCTTTCTTTTCCCTCCCCCGCTTGCGGGGGAGGGTCAGGGAGGGGCCCTGTCATAGAGCGCAAGCCTCGGCGACTGGCCCCCTCCCGGCGCTTCGCGCCGACTTCCCCCGCAAGCGCCATCTTGTGTCTGGACCCCGGATCAGCGGCGCACCGCTTCGCGCTGCGCCGCATCCGGGGAACGCGTTACACCGGATCCCAGTTGAACACGTCGCCCGAGCGCTCGAGCGGATAGAACGAGGCCTTGAGCGCCGGCATGCCCTGGCTGGCGAGCGTCGCGCAGGTCCAGCCTTCGCCGCGGTGGACCGAGCGCACCGGCCGCGACTGGCTCATCAGGTACACCTCGTTCATGCGCACGCCGAAGATCTGCCCGCTCACGTCCTTGGCCGCATCGCTCAGCAAATGAACCACCACCGGCGCGATCTTCTCCGGCTTCATCGCCTTGATGCGCTCGACCCGATCCTTCTCCTCCTCGGTCGCGGTCGGAATGGTGCCGATCAGGCGGCTCCAGGCGAACGGCGACACGCAGTTCGAGCGCACATTGAAGCGCTGCATGTCGAGCGCGATCGATTTCGACAGGCCGACGATGCCGAGCTTGGCGGCGGCGTAGTTCGCCTGGCCGAAATTGCCGATCAGCCCCGAGGTCGAGGTGAAGTGCACGAACGCCCCGCTCTCCTGCTCGCGGAAATGCCGCGCCGCCGCGTGCGAGACGTAGAAGCTGCCGAGCAGGTGCACCTTGATGACCAGCTCGAAGTCGACCACGCTCATGCGGTGAAAGATGCGGTCGCGCAGGATGCCGGCATTGTTGACGACGCCGTCGAGCCGGCCGAAATTGTCGAGCGCGGTCTTGACGATATTGGCGGCGGGCCCCGGCTCGGCGACGCTGTCGAAATTGGCGACCGCCTGCGCGCCGGCGCGGCGGATGTCGTCCACCACCTCCTGCGCCGGCGCCGCGCTCGCGCCCTCGCCGTCGGCGCTGCCGCCGAGATCGTTGACCACCACCTTGGCGCCCTCGCGCGCGGCGAGCAGCGCGATCTCGCGGCCGATGCCGCGCCCGGCCCCGGTCACCAGCACGACCTTGTCCGCAAGCGCCCCCGCCATCGTCCGCCTCCCGCAACGTGTTTGCGTTTGCGCCGAACTTGGCACCCGGAGGCGGCAACGTCAAAGGGATGCAGCTGGCGAATAGCGAGTAGCGAATAGCGAATAGTTTTGGCTCCTTTTGCTATTCGCTATTCGCCATTCGCTATTCGCGCTTCGCGGATTACGCTGCATCGACCAAGCGGGGGAGCCTCCCATGACGATCAACTACGCCACCCTGAAATCCTGGCCGTTCGCCGATGTCGAGCACGCGTACACGGCGCGCGAGACCATGCTCTACGCGCTCGGCCTCGGCTGCGGCAGCGATCCGACCGACCCGGACGACCTGCGCTTCGTCTACGAGGAGGGACTTTGCGCGCTGCCCACCATGGCGGTGGTGCTGGGCGGGCCCGGCTTCTGGCTGCGGAACGAGAAGACCGGCGTCGACTGGCGCAGGATTTTGCATGGCGAACAGGGTCTCACCCTGCACCGCCCGCTGCCGAGCGCCGGCACGGTGATCGGCCGCACGCGTATCAAGGACATCATCGACAAGGGCGCCGGCAAGGGCGCGCTGATGTTCTCCGAGCGCCTGATCCTCGACAAGGCGAGCGGCGAGCCGATCGCGACCCTCGCCTCGACCACATTCATGCGCGGCGACGGCGGGTTCGGCGGGCCGGCGGGGCCGGCGCCGGACCCGCACCCGCTCCCGCCGCGCGCGCCGGATGCCGCGCTCGACACCGCGACGCTGCCCCAGGCCGCGCTGATCTACCGCCTGTCCGGCGACATGAACCCGCTGCACGCCGATCCGAAGATCGCCGTTGCCGCCGGCTTCCCGCGCCCGATCCTGCACGGCCTGTGCTCGTTCGGCATCGCCGGCCGCGCGCTGCTGAAGCTTTGCTGCGGCAACGATCCGTCGCGCCTCCGGAGCATGCAGCTGCGCTTCACCGCGCCGGTCTATCCCGGCGAGACCATCCGCACCGAAGTCTGGCGCGACGGGGCTGGCATTTCGTTCCGCGCCCGTGCGGTCGAGCGCGACGTGGTGATCCTCAATAACGGGCTGGCGCGGGTCGGCACCGCGTGACGCGCGCAGCCGATGGAAACGTCATGTCCTTCACGGCCATTCTCGTCGAGAAGATAGGCTCCGTCGCCCGGCTCACCCTCAACCGTCCGGAGCGCGCCAACGCGCTCAATCACACGATGCTGGTCGAGATCGGCCGCGCGCTCGACGCGGCCGAGAACGATCCCGGCGTCCGCGCCGTGATCGTGCGCGGCGCCGGCGCCGCGTTCTCCTCGGGCTTCGATCTCAAGGAGCAGGCGGAGCGGTCCCCGCGCGGCGTCGATGAATGGCGTCCCGTCCTGCGCCGGGACTTCGACGCCATCATGCGCTTCTGGCATTTTCCGCGGCCGACCATCGCGGCGGTGCGCGGGCCGTGCCTCGCCGGCGCGTGCGAGCTGGCGCTTGCCTGCGACATCACGATCGCGGCCGACGACGCCTTCTTCGGCGAGCCCGAGCTCAAGTTCGGCGCCGGCATCGTGGCGATGATCCTGCCGTGGATCGTCGGCGCCAAGGTCGCCAAGGAAATCATCCTCACCGGCGAGGACCGCATTCCAGCGGCACGCGCCAAGGAGATCGGCATGGTCAACCGCGTGGTCCCCGCCGCCGATCTCGACGCGGCGGCGCTGGCGCTGGCGACGCACATCGCCGCGATCGACCCGGACCTGGTGAAAGAGACCAAGCGCGCCATCAACCGCGCCTTCGAGGCGCGCAACATGCTCGCCGCGCTCGAGGAAGCGCTGGCGATCGATCTTGCGATCGAAGGCGCCGGCTCGCCCGACAAGATCGCGTTCATGGAGATCGCGCGCCGCGACGGCCTCAAGGCCGCGCTCGCCTGGCGCGACGGACGGTTCCCGGGCAAAACGACATGACCGCGGCGCCGCCGAGTCCCCGCTACTCCTTGTAGCAAAAAGAATGTTGACGTATTTTTTCCGGGAAACCGGCGATGCGAACTGCTTTGCACCGCTGGCCGTCGGGGAGGTCGGATCATGTTGCGAAACGCTGCCCGGTTCGGCGCGCTTGCCGCGCTGATCTTTTGCGCCGGCACGGCCCGGGCGCAGATCGAGGGCATTCCGCGCTACGACCATATTCTCGTGATCATCCTCGAGAACCACGGCTTCGATCTGATCATCGAAAAGCCGATTGCGCCGAAAATCGATAAGCTTGCGAAAAAATACGGCTTGGCGGCCCACTATTACGGAGTGGTGCATCCCAGCAAGGCCAATTACATCGCCATGATCGCCGGCCAAACGTTCGGCATTCATGATGACGAACCCTATACGCATCACACATTGGACAAGAGAAGCCTCGTCGACCAATTGGAGGAGCGAAATCTGACCTGGAAAGGATATTACCAGAACATTCACGAGCCGGGATCGAAGGCGGTCGCTTTTCCCGACCCGCAAAGCCCCGTCCTGGACCCGCCGAGCGAGCGTTACGTCGCGAAGCACAACGCCTTCATAAATTTCAGCAAGGTCCAGAAAGATCAGGCTCTCCTGAGCAAGATGGTCGACTTCGATCAGCTGTTCCAGGATCTCTTCAGCGGGCAGATGCCGAACTACGCGCATATCGTGCCTGACCAATGCCACAACATGCATGGCGTTGACGAAAAAAAGCACAAAGACGTTCCGAAGGAGTGCGGGTACGGAAACAACGACGGCCGGATCGCGGGCGGCGACGAAATGATCGGCGCTCTGGTGGCGAAGATTCAGGCCTCGCCGATCTGGAGCGCGCAAGGGAACACCGCGATCGTCATTACCTGGGATGAAGACCACAAGGATCAGCACCACAAAGGCGAGGGCTGCTGCGGCTTCGAACCAACGAGCGAAGCCAATTTCGGCGGCGGCCATGTCCCGACCCTTGTCATCACCAACCATGGTCCGGGCCATGTCATCGACGATACGCTGTACAATCACTACTCCCTGCTGCGCACGACGGAAGCGGCGTTTGGCATCACTGAATTTCTCAACCTTGCCGGCCGCGCCGACAAAGGCGTCAAGACGATGGCGAAGCTGTTCGCGGTGAAGTGACGGCAGTCGCCCGGCTTGCGGCCCACCATTCGGTTTCGCTACAAAGTCCATCACGGCGCGGGTCCGCGCCGCCGATGCCACGCGCATTCCCCGAAAGCGAACCGATGAGCACCGACGACAAAAGCGCGCTCGAGCACGAGTTCGACGTCATGTTGGCGCGGGCCGGCATCGCGGTGCCGCCCGACCGCCGCGCCGGCGTGATGGGCGGCTGCCACGAGATGCGGCGGTTCGCGGCGGTCATCCGGCGCGAGCCGCTGCCGGCGACCAGCGAGCCGTCCAACGTGTTCAGCCTCAAGCCCTACGTGCGGACCGACTGACCCATGGCGACCACACCGCTGCACGAACTTTCGATCGCCGAGGCCGGTGCCCGCCTGCGCGCCGGCACCCTCACCTCGATCGCGCTCACCGAGCATGCGCTCGCGCGCATCGCTGCGCTCGATCCGCTGCTGCATGCCTTCGTGCTGGTGACGCGCGAGCGCGCGCTTGCCGACGCCGCGCGCGCCGACCACGAGCTCAAGTCCGGCACCGACAAGGGGCCGCTGCACGGCATTCCCTACGGGCTCAAGGACATCTACGACACCGCCGGCATCCGCACGACCTGCCATTCAAAACTCATGGCCGATCACGTGCCCGCCGCGGATGCCGCGGTCGAGGCAAAGCTGCGCGCTGGCGGCGCGGTGCTTCTGGGCAAGCTCGCCACCCACGAGTTCGCGGTCGGCGGCCCGAGTTTCGATCTGCCGTTTCCGCCGGCGCGCAATCCGTGGAACCGCGACCACTTCACCGGCGGCTCGTCGTCCGGTTCCGGCGCGGCGGTGGCGGCGGGGCTGCTGCGCCTCGCGTTGGGCTCCGACACCGGCGGCTCGATCCGCGGGCCGGCGGGCTATTGCGGCGTCGTCGGGCTCAAGCCGACCTACGGCCGCGTATCGCGCCGCGGCGTCTTTCCGCTCTCCTACACGCTCGACCACTGCGGGCCGCTCGCCCGCACGGTCGAAGACGCCGCGCTCGCCATGCAGGTGATCGCCGGCCACGATCCGCTCGATCCGGCCAGCGCCGACGTGGCGGTGCCGGATTTTTCCGCCGGCCCCGATCGCGATCTCAAGGGGCTCAGGCTCGCCCTCCCGCGAAAATTTTTCGCCGCCGCCGAAGGCGCGTCGCCCGAGGTGGTGGCCGCGATGGACGCGGCCGTCCAGGCGTTGGCGCGGCTCGGCGCGGCCATCGACGAGATCGTGCTGCCCGAATGCGACCTGTTCAACGCGTGCGGCCGCGTGATCCTCACCGCCGAGGCGTTCGCGGTGCATGCGGACAATCTGAAAAGCCGCCCGCTCGACTACGGCCGCTACACCTATCAGCGCCTAGTGCCCGGCGCGACGCTTACCGGGCCTGATCTCGTCCAGGCGCTGCGCCTGCGCCGCGCGCTCGCCGATGTCATCAACGAGGAGGTGCTCGCGCGTCACGACGCCATCATCACCGCCAACGCGCTGGCGCCGGCCACCCGGCTCGATTCGTTCTCGGCCGACGTGTCGTTCAAGATGCCGCTGCAGACCATGCCGTTCAACGTGACCGGCAATCCGGTGCTGGCGGTGCCGATCGGCTTTTCCGCCGGCGGCCTGCCGCTCGGCATGCAGATCGTCGGCCGTGCCTTCGACGAGCCGACGTGCCTGCGCATCGGCGCCGCCTACGAGGCGGCGGCGACGTGGGCGCAGCAATGGCCGAAGCTGGAGCTGGCCGAGGCAATTTGACCGCGCGACTCGTCATGGCCGGGCTTGTGCCGCATGACGATGGGGGTTTCACCGCCCCTCCCCCGCAAACTCCTGCTGCAGCTTCGCCAAGCGGTCGAGCGCCGCCGGCGGCAGCGGGCCTTTGGCGACCGCGGCGAGCGCGGCGTCGAACTGCTGCGGGGTGGCGATGCCGACGAGGATCGTGCCGACCGCGGGATGCCCGAGAGCAAAGCGCGTCGCCGCTTCGGTGAGGTTTTCGGCGTAGCCCTCCTTGACCAGCGGCACCAGCCGGCGCGCGCGCGCGAGGTCGGCCGCGTAGCTCATGGCCGAGCCGATCGGCTCGGGCGGCGGGCTGGCGATCGGGTGGCGCTCCGCGCTCCCCGAGAGTGCGCCGCCCGCGACCACGCGGATGGCGACGACGCCGACCCCGGCCGCGCAGGTGCGGTCGAACAGGCGCCCGTAGTCCTGCGCCGGATAATTTTTCGGCAGCGGTCCCGCGGCCGACGGGTTGAGCATGTTGTAGACGACCTGCGCGCTGTCGAACGCGCGCGCGTCGATCGCCTGGTGCAGCGCCGCGGTGTCGCCGACCGCGGTGATGCCGAGGAAGCGCAGCTTGCCGGCGCGGCGCAGCCGGTCGAACGCGGGCACGACTTCGCCCAGCACCTGCGCAACGCTCAGCGCTTCGCCGCCGCCGTCCGCCGTGATCCCGTTGTGCAGATGGAATATGTCGACCCGCTCCATCTGGAGGCGCCGCAGGCTGCCGTCGAGCGAGGCCGCGACCGCCTCGCCGATGCGGCCGAAATCCGCCGGCGGCAGCCGCACCTTGGTGCCGACGAACGCGTTCGCCGGCTTGAGCTTGGCGAGGACGCGGCCGAGGTTCGTCTCCGATTGGCCGTTGCCGTATTGCACCGCCGTGTCGAAATAGTTCACGCCGGCTGCGAGCGCGCGCGCCACGGTGCGTTCCTGGTCGGCCGGATCGCCGCGCACCATCAGCCCGCCCACCGCCCCGCAGCCGAAGCCGAGGATCGACAGTTGCATGCCCGTCCGGCCGAAGGTTCGCGTTTCCATGTCGGACCCTCACGTTTGTTTGTTGTGGCTCTGATCCGCCCAGCCGAACACGGTGCGCGCTTCGATCTCGGCGATGTTCTGCGGCCGCGGGAACGGCGCCGGGGAAGGCTCGCCCGGCCGGCGCGGCCGGCCGATCTCGGCGAAGAAGCGGTCGAGGCCGCCGGGCAGCATGAACCAGAGGAACGTCATCGGCTCCGCGCTGGGATTGAGGAAATGGTGCCGGCGGTTCATGCCGACGAACACGGTGGAGCCTTTCTCGATCGGATGCTCGACCCCGTCGATGCGGGCGATGCCGCTCCCCTCGGTGACGAAGATGATCTCCTCGTTGCACGCGTGCGTGTGCTCGCGGATGAAGCATCCGGGCGGCAGCGTCTGGGTGCCCATGGAGAAATCGCCGCGCGCGCCGACCATCGCCCGGCTGAGAATGTTGCGGATGTGGCCGTTCGCCGGCACCGGCTGCCAGTAGCTGTCGCCCTCGTCCGGTCCGACGATCTTCACCGGCTCGAGCGCCGTTTGCTCGACATTCATGGGAATCCCTCTATCGCAGGCGCCGCGATCTCGCGGGTCGCGGCAATCACAAGGAACCGGCGATCAACCCGCGTCGCCGAGCCGGCGCCGGCCGGCACGAGACAGGGCTAGTACGCCGGACAGCGCAATCTGTTGTACCGCCAGCGTTCGACCTTGATTCCGCGCGCAAAGCAGAAGCTTGGGCCGTCGGAAATCGTGCCGGTGACGGTCACTCCCCTCCGCGGTGCCGGGCGCGGCGGCGACATGAACAGTGCGAAATTTCCGCTCGGGCTGTTCACGAACATGCACTCCGGCCCCATCGACGTGCAGCCCCTGACCGTGATTCTCTGGCCATCGGCGGCGAGCGCACTCGCGCTCAACATCAATAGGGCCGAGCAAGTCAAGATCGCTCCTCTCATCTCTCCCTCCTGGCTTGGGCGTGAAACCGATTTGCTGTGCTCCGACCGCTCACCCGAGCACGAGCGGAAGCCGCCGCGGACCGCGCACCGAGCCCTCCGACCACTTGACCGCGGCATTCGGGGCGAGGCGGAACTCCGGGACGCGCGCCAGCCATTGCTCGAGCGCGATCCTGATCTCCATGCGCGCGAGGTTCGAGCCGATGCAGCGGTGGATGCCGAGCCCGAACGCGGCGTGGCGGTTCTCGCGCCGCTCGATGACGACGCGGTCGGCGTCGGCAAACATCGCCGGATCGCGGTTGGCGGCCGGGAACGACAGCAGCACCATCTCGCCCGGCTTGAACGCGGTGCCGTTGATCCGCGTCTCCTTGACGACCTCGCGCGCCATGGTCACCGGCGCGTACGCGCGCAAGAATTCCTCGACCGCGACCGGCAACAGCTCCGGCTCCGCCGCCAGCCGCCGCCGGTCGGCGTCGTGGGTCGCGAGATGCCACAGGCAGGCGCCGATCGCGCTCCAGGTGGTGTCGATGCCGGCGACCAGCAGCAGGCGCAAGGTGCCGAAGAAATGGTTGTCGCTGAGCGGATTGCCGTTGATGCGCGCCGCCAGGAGATGGCTGATCAGGTCGTCGCCCGCGCCGGGCGCCGCGCGGCGTTTCTCCGTCTGCGCGCGAAAATACGCGGTCATCTCCTCGGTCGCGCGCGCGAGCACCGCATGATCGGTGATGCCGAGCTCGAGCAGCTCATGGATCCAGGTGCGGAACTGGTCGCCGTCCTGCTCCGGGATGCCCAGCATGTGCGCCATCACCCGCACCGGGATCTCCTGCGCGTAGTCGACGGCGGCGTCGCAGGCCGGCCGGCCGGCGATGCGCTCGACCAGGCTGCGGCAGATCTCGCGCGTGCGCGGCTCATGCCGCGCGATCGCCTCCGGCGTGAACGCCGGCAGCAGCACGTTCTTGGCGCCGCGATGCTTCGGCGGATCGGTGGTGATCGGCGGCGCCCCGCCGCGCGGCGGCAGGTCCTCGCGCACGACCACGCGGTGCGAGGAGAAATGCTCGGTGTCGTACGCGATCGCGCGCACGTCTTCATAGCGGCTGGGAAAGTAGACTCCCATGAACCGGTCGGTATGGGCGATCGGACACCGCCGCCGCAGTTCGTCCCAGATCGGATAGGGATTTTCGACCCAGCGCGGGTCGAGATGATCGAAATCGGTCGTCCAATCCTTGACGGGCGGACGGCTGCTCATCGGGCGGCCTTCGGTTGGCGCCGGCGCGGAGCGCCGGTTCGCGGGACGGCGAAGCAAGCTTACAGCGCAGCGCTTGCCGGGTAAAATCCCCCCATCGCGCCGCAACGACCCGGCCAATAACGGGGGAGTTCGCATGACGCCCTTCCGCTCCCGATCGCTGCTCGCCGCCCTCGCCTGCGCCTGGGCGGTCGGCACGGATCCGCTCGTCGCGCAGCCGAAGGACGCCGAGCCCGCCACGCGCGAGGCAAACGCCGCGGTGCTGCGCACGCTGCCGTTCGACGACCGCGGCGACTTCGCCGATGCGCAGCGCGGTTTCGTCGCGACCCTGCCCGACGCTCTCGTGACCGGCGACGGAGCGCGCACGGTCTGGTCGATGCAGCCTTATGATTTCCTCCAGCGCGGGCCGGCGCCGGCGACGGTCAATCCCAGCCTGTGGCGTCAGGCGCTGCTCAACAATTTTCACGGCCTGTTCCAGGTCGCCGACCGCGTCTACCAGATTCGCGGCTTCGACATTTCCAACATGACGATCGTCGAATCCGACGACGGCCTGATCGTGATCGACCCGCTGCTGGCGGCGGAGACCGCCAAGGCCGGCATCGAGCTCTATTACCGCAACCGGCCGCGCAAGCCGGTCGTCGCCGTGATCTACACCCATTCGCACGCCGATCATTTCGGCGGCGTGAAGGGCGTCGTCGCCGAGGACGACGTGCGCGCCGGCAAGGTGCGGATTTTCGCGCCCGACCATTTCATGGACTACGCCATCGCCGAGAACGTCATCGCCGGCAACGCCATGAGCCGGCGCGCGCTCTATCAGTTCGGCTCCGCGCTGGCGCCGGGCGAACGCGGCCACGTGGACACCGGGCTCGGCCGGCGGCTCTCGCGCGGCACGCTCACCCTGATCGCGCCCACCGACCTCATCAAGGACGAGTTCGAGGCCCGCACGATCGACGGCGTCGAGATCGAGTTCCACCTCGTGCCGTCCTCCGAGGCGCCGTCCGAGATGACGCTCTACTTCCCCAAGTTCAGGCTGCTGGACATGGCGGAAGACGCGACCCACACCATGCATAACCTCTACACGATCCGCGGCGCGGAAGTGCGCGATGCGCGCCTGTGGGCGCGCTACCTGAGCGAATCGCTCGAGCGCTACGGCGGGCGCACCGACGTTGTGATCGCGCAGCATCATTGGCCGACCTGGGGCGCGGAGAAGATCGCGACCTTCCTCAGGCGCCAGCGCGACATGTACAAGTTCATTCACGACCAGTCGGTGCGCCTGATGAACCACGGCTACACGCCGAACGAAATCGCCGAGACGCTGAAAATGCCGGCGAGCCTTGCCAACGACTGGTCGGCGCGCGGCTACTACGGGACGCTGAGCCACAACGCGAAGGCCGTCTATCAGAAATATCTCGGCTGGTACGACGCCAACCCGGCCAACCTCTCGCCCCTGCCGCCGGTCGAGCAGGCGCGGCGGACCGTGGACTACATGGGCGGCGCCGACGCGGTGATCGCACGGGCGCGCGCGGATTTCGCCGCCGGACAGTATCGGTGGGTGGCGAGCGTGATGCGAGAGGTCGTGTACGCCGATCCGTCCAACCGGGCGGCGCGCGAGCTTGGCGCCGACGCGCTCGAGCAATTGGGCTACCAGGCGGAGGCGGGCACGTGGCGCAACGCTTATCTCGCCGGCGCGATGGAGCTGCGCGGCGGCGTGGCCAACCTCGCCGGCGGCACCACGCTCACGGCCGACATGCTCAAGGCGATCACGCTCGATCTCCTGTTCGATTTCATGGCGGTGCGCCTCAATGCCGACAAGGCCGAAGGCAGGACCATGGTCATCAATTGGACCTTCACCGATGTCGGGGAAAAGCTCGTTCTCAATCTGGAAAATTCCGCCCTCACCCATGTCGCGGGAAGGCTCGCGGCGAACGCCGACGCAAGCTTCACGCTCACGCGCGCAAGCCTCGACGCCGTCCTGCTCAAGCAGAAAACCTTCGTCGATGCCATCAAGGCAGGCGAGATCGCGGTCGAAGGCGACCCGCGCAAGCTCGGCGAGTTGATGGCCATGCTCGACGAGTTCACGCCGGACTTCCCGATCGTCGAGCCCAAGGAGGCGCGGCGATGACGCGAGCGACGACGATCTTGCTGCCTTCGCTGCCCGCCGATGCCGGAGCCGACGTGCGCGGCAGCCGGGCGCCGTGGCGGAGCGCGGGCCGCACACGCTATGGTCTCGACCCCGCCGCAACCCGCCCGTAAGCTTCGCCGCAACGGTCGAAGCTCACGGACCCCACAAGGGAGACCCCCCATGCTGACGCTCTATTACGCGCCCGGCGCGTGCTCGATGGCCGCGCACATCGTGCTGGAAGAAAGCGGCGAGAAGTACGAGCCGCAGCGCATGGACCTGACCAAGGGCGAACAGCGCACCGAGGCCTACCTCAAGATCCACCCGCTGGGCCGCGTGCCGGCGTTGCGCCTCGACAACGGCGAGCCGCTGGCGGAAAACACCGCCATCCTGCCCTACCTCGGCAAGCGATTCGGCCTGTGGCCGACCGACCCGGTGGGCGAAGCCAAGGCGCTGTCGCTCATCGGCTTCTTTGCGGCGAGCGTGCACCCGGCGAACGCCCATGTCAGCCGGCCGGAGCGCTACGCGGCCGATCCGTCCGCCTTCGCGACGCTCAAGGAGACCGGCCTCAAGACCTTCCACGGCTATTTGCAGCAGATCGACGGCATGCTGGCGGGACGCGAGTGGTTTTCCGACCGCTACTCCGTGCTAGATCCCTATGGGTTCGTGTTCTACACCTGGGGCGCGCGGCGCGAGCTGCCGATGGGCGAGCTGAAAAATTACTCGGCGTTCAAGGACCGCATGGTGCAGCGCCCTGCCGTCCGGCGGGTGGTCGAGGACGAGAAGGTCAAGGCCTGAGCTTCGCCCCGTCGCGCGCATCCCGGGCCCAAGTTACCGATTGTTCAGCTGCGTCTCCTAACCTGTCCCGAACATCTGGTGGGTAGGAGCGGCGCATGACATCCTATCGACTGCGTCTTGGCGCATTGGCGGTCGTCGCATGGGCCGGCCCGAGCGCGGCGCTGGCCAACGTGGAAGGCGTCTGGCTCGACAAGGACGGATGCGCCATGCGCATCCAGGCGTGCGGCGACGCGATGTGCAGCACGATCTCGAGCCTCAGGCCGCGCGATGACCCGGCGACCGGCCAGCCGTGGACCGACAAGAAAAATGCCGATCCGGGCCTGCGCAGCCGCCCGCTGGTGGGGTCCCGGTTCTCATCTCGATGCGCCCGAGCGGCCCGCGCAAGTGGTCGGGACGGCTCTACAACGCGGATAACGGCAAGACCTATTCGGGCAATCTCATCGAGCTTGGGCCGCAAACCATCCGGGTCGAAGGCTGCGTGCTCGGCATCTGCGGCGGCGAAAGCTTGACCCGGACGCGCTGAGCCGGGCCCGCCGCGGCCTCCTAACCTTTTGAAACAACAAATCTTTCGCGAACGCGGCCAAACCGCGATGAGGGACGGCCGACGGCAGGCTTGCCTCGTCCGCCGGAACCTTTCCGCACACACCGCCTTGTTACCGGCCTGTTCCATTCACATGCCGTTCAGCGCCGCGCGCGTGGTATTGATCTTCGGGGGATTCGGGCGGGACGCATTGGTCATGTCACGGATTTCGGCGCTCATCGTTGCCTTCTTCGCGCTCCTCCTGCCCGGCTTGGCGGCCGCCCAGGCGCCGGAGAACCGCGTCGCGCTCGTCATCGGCAATGCCGGCTATCAGGCGGGCGCGCTCGCCACGCCGGCCAACGACGCCGGCCTCATCGCGCAGACCCTGCAGGCGGCGGGCTTCGACGTGGTCGGCTCGCGCGACCTCGACCAGGACACCTTGCGCCGCGCGCTGCGCGACTTTCTCGACAAGGTGCAGGCCGCCGGCCCCAACACGGTCGCGTATATCTATTTGGGCGGCTACGGGGTGCAGCTCGAAGGCGAGAACTACTTCGTCCCGGTCGACGCGCGCATCGCGCGCGACACCGACGTGCCGGTCGAGGCGGTGCGGATTTCCGACTACACCCGCCCGCTCGCGGCGCTCAATCTGAAGGCTCTGGTCGTCGTCCTCGACCTCGCGCGCGCCAATTCCTTCGCGCGCTCCGGCGCGCCGCTCGCCGGCGGGCTCAACCTCATCGAGCCCGAGCCCGGCATGCTGATCGCCTTCAACGCCGCTCCCGGCACGGTCGGCCCCGAGGGCCCGGGACCCTACGGCTTCTATGCCCAGGCGCTCGCCGAAATGATGCGCGAAGGCGGGCTGCCGCTGGGCGAGGTGTTCGACCGCGTGCGCCTGCGCGTCAACGACATGACCCGGGGCGCAGACGGCGGCGATCCGCGCCCGGCCAATCCGCGATTTCGACGTGCGCGACGCCTACGCGGCGGCCCTCCAGCGCGACACGCTCGAAGCCTATCTCGACTTCATCGCCGTCTATCCCGGCGACCCGATGGCCAAGCGCGTGCGCGCCATCATCGCCGCGCGCCGCGAGGCGCTCACTTGGCGCCGGACCCGCCTCGAGGATACGCCGGCCGCCTATTGGTCGTACCTGCGGCGCTATCCGCGCGGGCCGCATGCCGCCGACGCGCGCCGCCGCCTCGCGTTCCTCGCCGAGGCGCTCGAGCCGCCGCCGTCGTTCCCGATGATCGCCTATGACGAGCCGCCGCCGCCGCCGGACGAGATCGTCTACATCGATCGGCCGGTCCTCTACTTCGACGATCCGGTATTCGCGTTCGAGCCGCCGCCGCCGCCGCCGGTCTTCTTTCTGGCGCCGCCGCCGCCGGAATTCGTGGTGCTGGTGCTGGCGCCACCGCCGCCGCCGGTCGCCGTGTTCGTGCTGCCGATTCCGGTCTACCAGCCGGTTCCGCTCTGGGTCCGCCCGCCGGTCTACATCCGGCCGCCGCCGCCCAACAACGTGATCTTCACCAACGTGCACAACACCGTCGTCATCAACAACACGACGAACACGGTCACCGTCACCAACCCGAGCGGCCAGACCAGGACCCTGCCGCCGCCGGCGCCGCCGCCCGGGACCGCGGGAGCCGCGCGCGGCGGGCCTCCCGCCGCGGCCGTCATCGGCCCGGCGCTGCCGCCGTCGGTGCAGCAGAAGGCGATCACGATCCAGAACCAGCAGCCGGCGCCGGGACAGCAGCCCGGCCAGCAGCCCGTCCCGCGACCCGGTCAACCGCAGATCCAGCAGCCGGGGCAGCCGCTGCCCGGGCAGCCGCCGGGCCTGCGACCCGGCCAACCGGGGCAACCGCAGACGCAACAGCCGGGGCAGCCCTTGCCCGGGCAGCCCTTGCCGGGGCAGAAGGGGCAGCCGCTGCCGGCGCCGCAAGGCGCCCCGCCGGCCGGGGCGCAGCCGAAGCAGCTACCGACGCAACAGCCCGGCCAAGCGCCGACGCAACAGCCTCCGGGG
>WNGG01010140.1_pt1 | contig 16146 bp, 14 predicted proteins | sample 5400661 | NCBI WGS metagenome assembly WNGG01 (sample SAMN13153372, study PRJNA577476) | soil metagenome | isolation source: 100 cm soil or saprolite under Garry oak tree replicate 1 | place: USA:California | collected 2016-06-15 | reverse complement strand
TTGACGTATCCTCACAGACTAAACAGGCAGTTGAGCGCCGTTATAGATGCTCTCATGGCTGAAAGAGCCAATCTTGAATGAGACTTGATCGGAGATAGATCATGGGCAGAATAGTTTCAACACGGTTGCTTGGGGCGGCTACCCTAATGTTTGTGTTGAGTTTGGGTATTGTTGCACAGCAGTTCAATCCCAACCTCTATCAGGACGTCCGTTGGCGGTGCATCGGGCCACATCGAGGAGGACGAACGGTCTCCGCGACGGGCGTGCCCGGTCAGCCAAACGTTTTCTATATCGGCGTCAACAACGGCGGCGTGTGGAAGACTGATGACTACGGGCGGACGTGGACGCCGATCTTCGACGATCAACCGACGGGCTCGATAGGCGCGCTCGCGGTTGCGCCATCGAATCCAAACATCATCTACGTTGGCAGCGGCGAAGGCTTGCAGCGGCCAGACCTCTCGACTGGCGATGGGATTTACAAATCGACCGACACCGGAAAAACGTGGAAGCATCTGGGTCTGCGTGATGGACAGCAAATCGGCGCGATTATCGTCGATCCGCGCAATCCGAATCGCTTGTTCGTAGCCGTGCTAGGTCATCCGTACGGACCGAATACGGAACGCGGCGTGTTTCGCTCGATGGACGGCGGCGAGTCATTTCAGAAGGTGCTCTACAAAGACGAGAACACCGGCGCAATCGCGCTTGCGTTTGATCCATCGAACTCGCAGACCGTCTACGCTGATCTTTGGGCTGGTCGGCAAGGCCCTTGGGAGAACGGCGCGTGGCAAGGACCCGAGAGTGGGCTCTTCAAATCAACCGACGGCGGGAACACCTGGCGAAAGCTCACGAAAGGATTTCCGACCTTCGAGCAAGGACTCGGGCGTATCGGTTTCTGCATTGCTCCAAGTGACTCGAAACGAATGTACGCGACCGTCGATGCTTCGCCGCAACTGGGCGGAATCTATCGCTCCGATGACGCCGGTGAAAGCTGGCGAAGGCTTAACGGCGATAATCGGCTGTGGGGACGGGGCAGCGACTTCGCCGAGGTGAAAGTCGATCCGAAGAACAGGGACATTGTGTACGACGTGAACGTCGTGACGTGGCGCTCGACTGACGGCGGGCAGAACTGGACGGCGTTTCGCGGAGCGCCAGGCGGAGATGACTATCACACAGTGTGGATCAATCCCGATAACCCTCAGATCATTCTTATCGCAAGCGATCAAGGCGCAATCGTCACGGTTAACGGCGGCGGGAGCTGGTCCTCGTGGTACAACCAGCCCACTGCGCAGTTCTATCACGTCATCACCGACAATCGATTTCCATATTGGGTCTATGGCGGTCAGCAAGAAAGCGGCTCGGTCGGAATCGCCAGCCGAGGCAATGACGGGCAGGTTACGTTTCGCGAGTGGCATCCGGTCGGCGTCGAAGAGTACGGGTACGTCGCGCCTGATCCGCTTAACCCAAACATCATCTACGGAGGCAAGATCACTCGTTTCGATTGGAGCACAGGGCAAGTTCAGAACGTTGCGCCTGATCCGATTCGCGGCGGAGGCAAGTACCGGTTCCTTCGAACCGCGCCGGTAATCTTCTCCCCGGTCGATCCGCGCGTTTTGTACTTCGCGGGCAACGTGCTGTTCAAGACGACCAGTGGCGGAAATCGTTGGGAGATCATCAGCCCCGACCTCTCGCGCGAACAGCCCGAAGTCCCCGAGAGCATCGGCGTCTATCGCACGCCGGAGATGGCGAAGCAGCCACGCCGGGGGGTTATCTACACCGTGGCGCCTTCGTACAAAGACGTGAACGTGATCTGGGCAGGAACTGACGACGGCTTGATTCACGCGACGCGCGACGGCGGAAAGAATTGGACGAACGTGACGCCGTCGGGCATCACTTCGTGGAGCAAGATCTCGATCATGGATGCCGGGCACTTCGATGTGAACACGGCTTATGCTGCGGTGAATCGAATCAGGCTCGACGATCAGCGGCCGCATATCTACCGAACTCACGACGGCGGTAAGACGTGGAAGGAAATCGTCAACGGTCTAGGCGATAGCGGCCCGGTGAACGTCGTCCGCGAAGACCCGCAACGCCGCGGATTGCTCTTCTGCGGAAGCGAGCGCGCGGTGTACGTCTCATTCAACGACGGCGACAACTGGCAGCCGCTGCGATTGAACATGCCCGCCAGCTCGATTCGCGATCTGGTGATCAAGGATGATGACCTGGTAGTTGGAACACACGGCCGCTCGTTCTGGATTCTCGATGACATAACTCCGCTTCGCCAGATCAGCGAGCAAGTCACCGCAGCGGATGCCTTTCTGTTCAAGCCGGGGCTAGCTTATCGCGTTCGCTGGAACATGAACACAGACACCCCGATTCCACCAGACGAGCCTGCGGGCAAAAACCCGCCCGACGGCGCAATTATCAATTACTATCTCAAGTCTGCCGCAAGTGGTCCCGTCGTGCTTGAAATTGTCGATCAGACCGGTAAAACCATCCGGCGCTTTTCAAGCGACGATAAGCCGCAGTCGATTGAGGCGATCGGCAAACAAGTCAACATCCCAAGCTATTGGATTCGACCCGCACAGGTGTTATCGGTCGCCGCGGGCATGCAGCGCTTCGTCTGGGACCTGCATTACGCGCCACTTGATTGGTTGCCGCCGCAGTATCCGATCTCGGCGATCTACGGCGATACGTGGCGCGAGCCGCGCGGCCCGTGGATTCTGCCCGGCAATTACACCGTGAGGCTGACCGTTGGTGGCCGAAGTTATACACAGCCGCTGGCGGTGAAGATGGACCCGCGGGTGAAAACACCGGAAAACGGTTTGGCTCAGCAGCACGCGATTGCAAAGCGATGTTATGAAGGTCTACAGCAGATTCATGACGCGCTCGAGCAAGTTCGCAAGCTCCGTGTGCAGCTTCGCGACTTGCGCGGACGCGCGAGTCAAGGCGCTCTCGCTGACGCGATCAATGCTCTCGAAGGAAAATCAGCAGCGCTTGAAGGCGCGGGCGGCGGATTTCGAGGAGCCGGAGGTGGAGGTCAAGGCGGAGCCGAACCAAGTCTGTCGCGATTGAGCGGCGAGCTCGTGGGGTTGATGGGAGTAGCTGAAGGTGCAGATGTCGCGCCAACAACTCAGGCAGTAGCGGCTTCCGAGGAATTGCAGCGAATCCTCACCGGCGTGTTGGCGCGCTGGAGCGACATAAAGCAAAAAGACGTCAGATCGCTCAATGAACAATTAACTAAGTCGAATCTTCCGGTCCTCACGCTCTGAATCACTGGCTACGCAACTTCCCAAGGCTTCGGTTCCTGGCCCCAAAGGTCCCGGGCGCCGTGGATTACCGCGAGCACATCGACGCGCTCGCCGACGATTCGGTAGATAATCCGGTAGCTCCGATAGATAATTCCCTGATGTTCTCGACCTGTGCTTCGGGTACGACGCGACCGATCATCGGGAAAGTCGTCAGCCGCTCAGCGCGTGTGATAATGCTGGCTATGAAATCAGCGGCATGAAAATCCGAGTCGGCAGCGATGTAAATCGCGAAGGTCGCGCACGTCTTGTATGGCGGGTTCCGTTCAGAAAAGTTTCATTCAACTGAGAACATTCTCTTTACTTCTTCGTGCGGTATGACGCGGCCTTCGTAGGCCGCTTTGATGCCCATCTCAATTTTCTTCTTCACGTACATCTCGTACATTATGTCATCCCAGCTAGCCTCTTCCGGTAGCTGGGATATAAGGTTGATTGCTTGTTCTTTTGTTGTGCTCATCGATTTCTCTCATCCTTCGGCTCGCATGACCGGATTGTACACGATGAATGTTTCGTGAGCCGAAATCAAAGGGGCATCTCCGCATCAGCGACATGGCTTGAACTCTCGCGCATCTCGGGCTTTCCCTTCCGGTTGCCGAACGCGTCCCCGAACAGCTTAAAGATCGTCCGACGGTTTTGAGCGATGACTTTCAACCACTCCCACTTGCCCATCTGCGGAAAGTAGATTCCGCGGAAGCATAGCCGCGCGATGAACATGTTTATCCGATGACCGAGGGGTTTGTCCTCGAGCGAATTCACCGCCATCTCGATGGCCTCGGCACTGTATGAGCTAGCCCACGCGTGATTGACCTCTTTGTGAGTTTGATCGATCGTCATCTTCAGCGGCGTATGGGCCATCTTGTAAGGCTGAAAGTCCAGCCAGTGCTTTGGCCGCGTAAGCCGTCCCGCAACCTCGAGCCTCTTGTACAACGGCGTCGACGGGAATGGTATGAGCGTACCAAACACAGGAAGTCCCGCGGGCCAGCTACGTATCTGCTCGAGTGTTCGGTCCGCCGCGCCCGGTGTGTCGTTGTCCAGTCCGAAGATGAACGAGGTGATGGCATGAATGTTGCGCTTAGCGAGTCTTTCGAGCACCGCTTGATACTCATCCGGTTTATTGAAGCTCTTGTTCGCTATCGCGAGGTTGGTAGTGTCCACTGACTCCATGCCAATGAATATCCATTGGCCCCCAGAGGCCGCGATAAGATCGACGAGCTCCTCGTCACGCAACAGGTTTGCGCTGATCTGCGCAACCCAATACATCTGCGCGCCGGCGGCGATGATATCTCGCAGCAGCGACTTGGTGCGTTTGATGTTGATAGCGAAATTGTCATCGATGAAAAAGACTGCTATCTGGCCAAGCTCACTGCGCGCGCGAGCTTTCAATCGCAGCAGTTCATCTACAACGCTTTCGTTTGAGCGGAATCTTATCGAGTCACCGAAGAAGCCCGTCACAGTGCAGAACTCGCAACCATAAGGACACCCCCGTCCGGATTCAACCGGAATCAGTCGAAAGCTTCCCCACCCGCTGGCAAGGCGCTTGAGAAGTGGGGCCACGACTCTAGAAACCATATTGAATTGAGTCAGGTCCATCGACTCCCAGGGGATAGACGGATAATGATCGAGACTCGGCTTGCGCTCCTTGCCCGCGTCATCAACAGGCAGATAGATGTCCTTGAGTTCGCCCCGCGCCGCGTCCTCTACTATGCGTGGCCAGGTCTCATCAGCCTCACCGAGCGCAACCGCGTCGGCGTGCTGCGGTCCTCCATCTCGCCCGAGCGCTTCGTCCGGCACTTCGGTGACGTGGGGTCCGCCCATCACAACAGGAACTCCGACCGCGCGAATAGCGTCGGCCATTCGGTATGCCTTCTGTATCATCCTGGTCATCGCGCCAATGCCCACGAGATCGATCTTCTCCTCGCGGACGTACCTCGCAATTGCGTCCTCATCCATGCGCTGAGCGTTGCCGTCGATCAGTAACACCTCGTGTTCAGGCGGGGTCAGCGCCTTGAGCAGAAACATCCAGAGATGAGGCATAAAATTCCGGGTCACCCCGTTATCGGGATTGAAGAGCAGGATTCTCATTGACTTCCTTTCGTCTGTTCGAGCCGGCCTCGATAAGGAGACGGCGCTTACTCAGAGGAACTCTGACCACGCCAGTGAAGTCAAAGCGGTGTAGCTAAGCCGTACGGCCCGTACGGCGAAGCCAAGCCGTGATGACAACGAGAACCGAGCGCGAAGGCTATCACGACGAAGAGGACTTTAGGAAGAGGCTTCCGAAGCGGATCGGGGTTAGAGTCGCAGTCTTGCAGCGGCTTCGACCGAGTGAGCGGATTAGTGCTGGCGTATATGCACGCCGCCGCTTCGGGCGGATCTGTTTGCTGCCCATTTCTCTCCTTCACCGTTGATTAGCTCCCGGCTCTGTTCGCGAGCCGTTACTTCGCCGCCGCAAGCACCGCGTCGTAGTCTGGATGATTCGCGATATCGCTCACAAACTCGGCGTATCGAACTGTGTCATCCGGCCCAACTACAAAAACTGCCCGCGCGAGCACGCGATCAAGGGGACCGCCGTTTAGCAAACGATTCGCGGTCTCACGCGATCGCTAACGGCTCAATCACCAACCGCGGTTGCAGTTGCGAGGTCCGGTTCAGCGATCGCGCGGCGAACCGGCTCTTCGCGCGGGAGAAAGTAGGCGAGCACCGCCGTAACCAGCGTCACTGCCGAAGCGAAGATCATCACTTTGCGAAAGCCGAACGCCGGAACGAAATTGGATAGCACCTGAGGAGCGAGCGCGCCGATTCCCCACGCCGCTCCCATCATCAACGCCGAAACCGTGCTGGTCTGTCCGGGCACGAGCTCTTGAGCCATCGCAACGATCACCGGAATCGTGGACAGCAACATGAATCCGCCCAACCCGAGACAGATCACGCTAACTGCCCCGGTCGTGGTGAACGCCGCAATCATCAACGGTCCCGCCAGTAATCCCGAGTACAGAGTGACCGCACGTCCCGAGAACCGCTCGGCCGTAAAACCTCCCGCTACTCCGCCCAGCCCTCCGAGCAGTAGAAACACGGTCAACATATTGCCAGTCTCTGTCAGCGAGTAGCCGCGCTCTTGAAGAACAAACGGTAAGAAGTTGTTGGTTGTCATCTGCAAGCCAGAGCGAACGACCGTGATCACGTAAAGTAAAGTGAGCGGCTTCCACGCGCTGCGCAACGCGGCGAGCATCTGCCACTTGATCTTCTCGATGCCGGGCGCAAGCTTTACAGGCGCCGGAAGGGGCGGGCAGAAGCGATAGAGCACCGCGGACATCAGGATTCCCGTGCCGATGATGTAGTAGGAATGCTCGAGCCCGTATGCCGAAACAACTCGGGTGATCACAAGCGGGCCGATTGCAAACCCGAGCGTGCCCAGCGCCGAGAAAAGCGCCATCCCCACTCTTCGACGCTCGGTGGCTGCGGTGGCGGCCATCGCGGCGGCTTGCGGATGGAATGAACCAATGCCGATGCCGCCGGCTACGAGCAACACAATCAGGATTCCATAAGACGGCGCCAACCCGATCATCGACACAAAGACTCCGGTGATCGTCGGACCGAACACGGCGAAGAAGCGGCGAAAGTAACGATCTGAGATGAAGCCGTACACCGGCTGCATCAACGACGACGAAATCGCGTACAAAGGCGCGAGCCAGAACACTTGGGCCGAAGTCAGACCGAGCTTGAGTTTTATCAGCGGAAGCAGAGGGTAGATGATGCTCGAGTAGGAATCGTTGACGAAGTGCCCGGCGCACAGGACCGCTAGTGTCAGCTTGTCTCTTCTGCGCATAACGCCACGAAGATTAATGCGGAGCGACTATTACCTTTTAACTGTGACCGGCTCTTCTGCGCGCTCGGTCATCCTCTCGGCCGCGACCGAGATGAAGTGATTGAACAGCGCCTGCGAGAGCGGATCATTTTGCCAGCCAACCTCGGGATGCCACTGTACGCCGAGCACAAACTGATCAGTGCGCGTGTTGATGATGGCTTCGACTACTCCATCAGCCGCCCAGGCAATTGGCTCCAGATCGCGGCCTACAACATCGACGGCTTGATGATGATGGCTGTTGACCGCCGCGTGAGTCGAACCCGCGAGCCTTGCGATGAGCGAGTCCTCGGTGATGTTGATCGAATGCGAATGACGCCAAAACACGTCACTCTGCATGTGCTTGATTGGATTCTTGACCTCGGTTTCGATGTCCTGAATCAGCGTGCCGCCGCGATAGACGTTCAGAGATTGAATACCAAAACAGATTGCCAGCGCCGGAAGTCGTCGAGCCTCAGCAGCCTCGAGCAACATCATATCGGTTTCGTCTCGCTTGGGCACGACCGGGCCCATTTGCGGCTTTGGCTCGTGCCCGTAGCGAAGCGGATCGACGTCGCTGATCGCGCCTGTCAGACAAACCGCGTCGGCGTGCGACATCACCGATTCAATGTATTCGGGTTCAGGGATGAGTGGCAGCAGCAGCGGTGTGCCGCCCGCTGCGTAGATCGCTTCGGAATAAGTCTCACGAAGCTCGTAGTAAGATCTGTTCCAGTCGTACCGGCAAGGCAGAACGACTACAGGCCTGTTGTTTGTGGTCAACTTCTTTATCCTTCAATAAAGATAGCCGCAGAGGTTTCGAAACCCTGCGGCGTTCGCTGTGTGAGTCAAAATTTAGAATAACCGGGCGACGGGTGGTTGTCAATTTGACCAAGCAGACGGGCTCATGTTAACTTTCAGCTTCGAGCTTCAGTTCTTTCAATTTGTTGATTGAGCTTCGGGTGCCCCGAGATCGGGGAGAATAGGGAAGCGGGTGAAATTCCCGCGCGGTCCCGCCACTGTGATGCTCTCGAAGCCGCCGGCTACCGAGCCACTGATCTTGAATCGGGAAGGCCGCCGGCGGCGAAGACGCGGAATGCAACCGACGCGTCTGCGAGGCTAAGTCAGGAGACCTGCCTGAGGCGTTGCGAGCCGAATGCTCTCCGCGCGAGAGGGCCAGGCGCGGAGTGCCTTCATAGAGCTCCCGCTCGATCCAGCGCGGAAGGGTCGGCGGGAGCTTTTGCTTTTGAGCCATCGAGGACCCATCCAATCGAGTGGGACCGCGCTGCGGCCGAGCCGTCGTCGGCGCGGCCGATTTGAGCTGGTGCTGGTGATGGGCGCGGTCACCGCGCTAGCGTGTGTTTCAAAGAGCCCAGCACCGTCGGACACACAAACCGTCGTCGATGAAATCGGACGCTCAATTCAGGTCAAGCCAATTCCACAGCGAATTGTTTCTCTCGCGCCGTCGATTACTGAGATATTGTTTGCGCTTGGCCTCGGCGACCGAGTGGTCGGCGTGACCTCCTATTGCGATTATCCTCCCGAGGCGGCAGCCAAAGAGAAAGTCGGAGACACGCTGCGGCCGAGTATCGAAAGAATAGTGGCGCTCAAGGCAGACCTGGTCATTGTATCCACTGCCAGCCAGCTAGAACCTTTTGTAAAGAACCTCGACAAGCTCCAGATACCTGTTTATGTAAGCGACCCACGTAATCTGGATGGTGTTCTCGCGTCCATTGAGAGGATAGGAGAACTGGGCGGCGTCGCCGATCGCTCGCGCGATCTGACGAGGACCCTGCGGGCGCGCATCGACGCAGTCGCATCGCGCGTGAGCGGACTAAATCGCCCACGAGTCCTTTTTGTTCTAGGCACAAGTCCGTTGATCACTGTCGGCGGGAGAAGTTTTATCGACGACCTGATCAACCGAGCGGCTGGTCGTTCCATCAGCGCCGGCCAATCTGGCGACTATCCGCAATTCAGCCTCGAGAGTGCCGTGGCAGCGCAGCCGGAAGTGATCTTCCTGCAGTCAGGGGAGACTGAGTTGAGCGGCAGTTTGAAAAATACTACTGCCGCGCGCGACGGACGAGTCTTTCGGCTCGATGACGCCCTGTTGCTGCGGCCAGGGCCTCGCATCGTTGATGGGCTCGAAAAGATGGCTGCAAGGATCCATCCCGAGGCGTTTGAGGAAGTCGAGAACCCGAAGTGAGTGTGACTGCAACAACTGAAGCGAAGCGGACAGCAAGACGTGAGCGGCTCACGGCGAGAAGACTTGTAATCACGCTAGCGATCCTGGCCGTGTTGGTCGTATCGCTGGCGGTCATCGCCACTGCAGTTGGCAGCGAACGTCTCAGCATGGCTTCGGTAACAAAGATTCTTCTCGCTGAAATGACAGGCCGCGCAGCGGACGTCCTCCCAGCGCACCAAATTATCGTGGCTGAAATCCGAATCCCTCGCATACTGATGGCAATCGTAGTCGGCGCGGCGCTGTCGGTTGCGGGAGCGGCGTATCAGGCGCTGCTCCGCAATCCGCTCGCCGATCCTTACATCCTAGGCGTGTCGACCGGCGCTGCTCTGGGCGCGATCCTGGCAACCATCTTCGCTGAGTCATTGCCGGTCGGACGTCCGGTTTCAGCTTTCATTGGAGCGGTTATTACAATCGCGATTGTCTACGCGCTGGGACAGAGCCGCCAGGGATCTTCCTCCTCAGTCCGGTTGATATTGGCGGGCGTAATCGTGAACGCATTCTTGTCTTCAAGCGTTATCTTCCTGGTCACGACTGCCGCCGGCTCGCGGCAGCGTAGTGTCCTTTCGTGGTTGATCGGAGATCTGAGCGGCGAGACGCGGCTGTTGCCCGTCGTAGCGCTGTTCATTGTTGCAGGCGCGGCGGTTATCTACGCAAACGCCCGCAGCTTGAACTTGTTTATGACTGGAGAAGAAGAAGCCCTCGCGCTGGGCGTGGAAGTAGAACGGGTAAAGGTCACAGTTTATTTGGCGGCGTCGGACAACAGGCTTGTTATTCCCGGGTCGGCACTTGCCGGCGGCGCGTTCTTGTTGCTTGCGGACACAGTGGCGCGAACGGTGATCTCACCGCGCGAGCTGCACATCGGAGTGGTCACTGCGCTAATTGGCGCGCCGGTGTTCATCTACTTGCTGAGAAGAACCAGTTAGACCAACAAAAGGGGCAAGCGCGTGGCAGCCGTGACCGTTCAGTTTCTAGGTTCAGGAGACGCCTTCGGAAGCGGAGGGCGGTTTCAGACCTGCATCTCGGTTCGGGCTGAGGAGGCTCACGTCCTGCTTGACTGCGGCGCTTCAACGCTGATAGCGATGAAGCGGTTCAGCGTCGATCCTTCCTCGGTCGACGCGGTGGTCGTTTCTCATCTCCACGGCGATCACTTTGGTGGCATTCCCTTCCTTGTTCTGGATGGCCAGTTCGGACATCGCGAAAAACCTCTGCTAATAGCGGGACCGCCTGGCATCGGCGAACGCCTGGCGCGCGCGATGGAGGTGTTGTTTCCTGGTTCCTCAACCGCCAGTCGTGCATTTAACGTGCATCTCATCGAACTCGCGCCGAGAACCGAAACGGCGGTGGGAGGGATCACGGTGACTGGCTACGAAGTCGTACACCCTAGTGGAGCACCGGCCTACGCTCTGCGATTGAGGTGCGAAGACAAGGTGATTGCCTACTCCGGAGACACGGAGTGGACCGAGACGTTGGTAGATGTCGCGTGCGCCGCGGATCTGTTCATCTGCGAGGCGTATTTTTTTGAAAAGACAGTTAAGAATCACCTGGCTTATGCGACGGTACGTCAGCACCGCAAACGACTTGACTGTCGGCGGCTCGTCCTCACACACATGAGCGCGGACATGCTCGAGCGGCGCGCGGAGGTGAACGAGGAACTGGCTGAGGACGGACTTACTCTCGAGGTTTGACCAAGCACGATGCTGAAGGTTGGAAACATTGAATTCAGCTACGCGCGGCAAGTGCTCAAACGCGCTTCGTTTGATGTCGGGCCCGGTGAGGTGCTGGCGGTGTTGGGGCCGAACGGTTCGGGCAAGACAACGCTGTTGAAGATAATCGTCGGGATACTCAAGCCTGCAAGTGGCAGTGTGTTACTTGATGGGCGGGATCTGTTGTCAATGCAACGCCGCGAGATCGCGCGATTGATCGGCTACGTCCCGCAGGAATCCGTTATCCGGTTTCCACTCACCGCCATTGAGCTTGTGCTGCAGGGCAGGTTCGCGCAAGGGAAAGTGCTTGGATTCGAGAGCGAAGAGGACGTTCGCGAAGCACAGTTGGCGATGGATATGACCGAAGCGGACGAGTTCTCGTCGCGTCTTGTGAACGAGTTGTCTGGAGGCGAGCGACAACGCGTCATGCTTGCGCGCGCGCTCGCGTCGCGGCCGCAGTTGCTCGTGCTGGATGAGCCGATTGCGAATCTGGATATTTCACATCAGGTGAAGGTCCTTGAGCTTGTCAAGCGACTGACAATCGAGCAGGGGCTGACGGCGATTGTCGTTACTCACGAGCTGAATCTAGCCTCTGAGTTCGCAACCCGCGTGTTGCTCTTGAAGTCGGGCGAGGTGGTGGCCTGCGGCGCCCCGCATCAAGTGATGACCGAAAGCGCGCTCAGAGAAGTTTTCGGGACCGACTTGATGGTTGACGCTAATCCGGCGAGCGGCGCGCCCCGCGTTACGCCCGTAGCGCCCGGCCGAAGCGCAGGTCGCTCGAACAAATCGTAGGGAACGGTGAAAAACAATATGCAAGAACCAATCTTGATGTCCTGGAGCGGCGGCAAGGATAGCTGCATGGCTCTACGTGAGATTCAAAACTCCGGAAGCTATCGAGTGGCTGCTTTGCTCACCACCGTTTCAGTGGATTACGACCGAATATGCATGCACGGCGTCAGGCGCACGTTGCTCGATAGACAGGTCGAGTCTCTGGGCTTGCCGGTCCACGCGATTCACCTTTCGAACGATCCGTCGAATGACGAGTACGAAGCGAAGATGAGAGAAACGCTGATCGCGTATCGCGAGCGTGGCGTTAAGGCCATCGCTTTCGGCGATTTATTTCTTGAAGACATCAGGCAGTATCGGGAATTGCGACTTGCGGAGGTCGAGATGACGGGAGTGTTCTTTCCTCTCTGCTCTGCCTTCAGGGGTCGATCCGTGCGGCGAGAACGGAGAGTTTCACAGCTTCGTTTTCGCCGGACCGATCTTCAAAGAAGAAGTGAATTTGAAAATCGGCGAGACCGTTTTGCGAGATGGCTTTTATTTCTGTGATTTGTTACCGGATTAATTGGATCGTTCGTCGAATGGGAAAGAACTGTCTCGTGAAAGGAGAAACACCTATGCTCAAGCCGCGCCTTCTGGTGACCGTTGGGATAATTCTGGCAGCCGCCGCGAGCCGGGTTATCCCGCATCCCTACAACTTCACTCCGGTAGCCGCCATCGCGCTTTTTGGCGGCGCGCGCTTTGGCGACAAGCGGCTCTCGTTCGTCGTCCCATTGGTGTCGATGCTAACAAGGGGTTCTCTATATGCCAAGAATGTTGGAGGACTCGTGACGAGCTATGTCGCCGCGCTTCCCTTTTTTTGGAACACGGTTCTAGGCGATTTGTTTTTCACGGCGGTTTTGTTCGGTGGCCTTGCGTGGGCTGAGCGACGCTTTCCCGCGTTGAGCGATGCCCAACAATCGTGAAGCCTAGCAAGTTCAAATTTAACGTCTTGTTGTTTGCCAATCTGGATCGTCGATGCGGGGAAGGCGGCGGCGTAGGAACAGGGGTTGGGTGTTAGGGGATGGGGGTTGGAAAAAACCCGATTCCAACCCCCTAACCCCCAACTTGGCGCTAAGTCAGGAGACCCGCGCGACGATCTGCGGAACTAACTCTTTCGCGGAAAGGAGCAAATCCATGTCACATCGATTCTCAACAGCCTTGCACTTTAAGCCTTCTCACCTTGTTTCGGCCGTCAATCATCTGGTCACCCTCGTGACCATTATCACGATCAGCATGACAGCGCTTGCCGGTTCTGCCGGGCGCGGTCGCGTCGAAGGTAACGTAACCGACCCGACGGGGGCGAAAGTCGCCGGCGCGCGCGTCGCCCTGCGAGATGCAACAGGGGTCACCGCTTATCAGATTCTGACAGACTCTGAAGGCAGATTCACGATCGCCGATGTTGCGGAAGGTCGCTATTGGGCAACGGTTGAGGCGCCGGGCTTCTCACAAACCGAGAAGATAACCGTTGATGTTCACGCCGGCGCGACGGAAACCGTCGCCGTGCATCTCAACGTTGCAGCTATCTCGGATCATATCGTCATAACGGCAACACGTACCGAAACATTCACAAGCGAACTGGGCGGTTCGGTATCGGTTGTTACCAATGATGATCTTGTGCGGCAAAATCAAACGCTCGTCTCGGAGCCGCTCCGTTTGGTCCCCGGGATCGCCGTCGTCCAAACCGGAGGGCGAGGCGGCTTGACTTCAATCTTCACCCGCGGCGGCGAGTCAGACTACAACAAAGTGCTGATCGACGATGTACCAGTCAACGAGGCGGGCGGGTCTTTTGATTTCGCATTCCTTACGCCCGAGAATCTCGAACGCATCGAAGTCGTTCGTGGGCCGCAGAGCGCGCTGTTCGGCTCGGACGCGATGACCGGCGTTATTCAACTCGTCACGCGGCGCGGTTCGACTTCCGTGCCGGAGTTCGAGTTTTCCGGAGAGGGCGGCAGCTTTGATTTTCATCGCGAGGCTGCTCGGCTGTCTGGGTTGAACAGATGGTTCGACTACTCGACGAGTTTCGGCTATCAGACGACCGACGGTCGATTCCGCAACAGCGATTACATCAATCGGTCGGCATCAGCCAATTTGGGCTTCAGACTCGCGCCAAGCGCTGAGCTGCGAGTGACCTCACGCTGGTCGGGCAGCACGCTGGGTGTGCCGGGCCCGACAGCGGCGTTGTTTGCTGACCCCGATCAGCGGCAGAAGCACCACGATCTGACGTTCGCTGCCGCGCTCAACCTGAAGACTACCTCTCGATGGCGCCAAACGGCGCGGTTTGTTTATTCAGAGGCGAACACACACAGCTTCGATCCGGTTGCGGAAGACTTGACGAAGCCGGGCACCCCCCTGCTTCCACCGGGCGCGTTCGGAGCCGACTTTGTCTTTGATTTCCGGGATCATCAAAAACGCGCCGGCCTCCACTATCAGACGATAGCCGCTGTGGGTTCTTCAAACGTGATAACCGCCGGTATTGATTTCGAGCGTGAATTAGCGGTGTTCACGAGCGCCGACTCTTTCTCGCGTAGTCGCGTCTCGCCGGACCGAAACAATCTCGGATTCTATGTTCAGGACCAGGCCGGTTGGCGCGAGCGGTTGTTCGTGACTGCAGGCGTTCGCGTCGAGCGCAATACGGGAAACGTGCCCAACGACCTGAGAGCAGCGTTGGCGTCTCTCGGTTCGAGCGTTCCATCTGGCGATGTTGGGTTTGGAGTCGCCGCCAACCCCAAGATCGCGGTGTCCTTTCTTGCACGGCGCCACGCGGAAAGCGCAGGCCTCGGCGCAACCAGGTTGAAGGCGAGCTTCGGCACGGGCATCAAGGAGCCAACGTTGGTTGAGGCGTTCAGTCCGAACCTGAGTTTTCTCGGCAACCCCGGGCTCGACCCGGAACGTGCTACGAGCTTCGACGTTGGAGCGGTTCAAGAGTTCTTCGAGCGCCGCGCGAGCGTCGAGCTGACCTACTTCGACAACCGATTCCGGAATCAGATAATCTTCGAATCAACCGAGACATTCGGTCCGATCCGCTTGCCAAGTGGAGTTCTGACTAACTTCGTAAACTCTGATCGCGCATCGGCGCGCGGCATCGAGCTGATTGGAAACGCGCGGCCCGGAGGGCGATTGCGGTCTCGACTACGGTTGATGGGGAGTTATACGTTTCTTCGCTCACGGCTCGATCGAGCGGCCGACGTGCTCACGTTTCCTCCGCCGACGTTTCAAGGCGTGTTCGCGCGCAATCCTGAAATTGGATTGCCGCTTCTTCGAAGGCCGCGTCATACGGGTTCGTTCGAATTGAGTTGGATCGATCGGCGGTTTGACATTTCTTTCGATGGAAGCATAGTCGGCAAACGCCGAGACGCGGATGCGGTCACCTTTTCAAAGTTTGACAATGTGGGCCGGCCGATTTTCAATGATGCCTACGCAAAGCTCAACGCCGCAGGGTCATATCACATAAGCAAGTTAATAAGCGCCTTCGCTCGCGTCGAGAATTTGCTGAATCAAGACTACCAGGAGGTGCTCGGTTTTCCCGCTCATCGGTTGAACTTCAGTGCGGGGTTGCGTGTTAGAGTGGGCGGGAGCGGGAGCAAGTGATGAGACACGACTCACCTTCCGAACTACGTCCGACAAGCTCGGGGGAGCAGTCTTCGCTACAAAGAACTAGGCTGCTGTCTGACCTTGAGCGCCTTCGCGCTTGAGCATTCGCTGATACATCTCGCGCACCCGGAACGCCAATTCGAGCCGCTTGCGCGAGATGCCCATCAGCTTTTTGTTGCCTCGCTGACGGGCCGCTTCGAATGTCGCACGCAAGGATCTTATCTCATCCTCCTGCGCTCGCAGTCGCTCAATAAAGTATTCCTTGGGCATAAGCGATACAACCTAATCGGTCCTACTTCAGTTGAACTGAGGGGGAGGCCAACCAGTTCCAACTTTGTTTCTTCACCCGGGGCGACCCTTCCAAACGCTATTATACTCAAACTATCGAGCCTGACAACCCGGAAAAAACCTGATTTCACAACTCAAGTTGCCTTATTCTTGGGGCCGCTTCTTTTCAGATTCGCTCGCGGCTTTGGTCACCGACACAGCGTAACCGTCGTTGGGCCGCTTCGATACTCCCAGCTTCTTGAGCAAGGCCGCGGAAGGCAACCCGGTCTGCGAGAACCCGTTGTCGGCTTGAAACTGCTTCATCGCTGCTATAGTTGCGTCGTCGTATTGACCCGACGCGGGCCCGTCCATGTAACC
>WNGG01004230.1_pt1 | contig 16146 bp, 17 predicted proteins | sample 5400661 | NCBI WGS metagenome assembly WNGG01 (sample SAMN13153372, study PRJNA577476) | soil metagenome | isolation source: 100 cm soil or saprolite under Garry oak tree replicate 1 | place: USA:California | collected 2016-06-15 | reverse complement strand
ACTGTACATTCAAGAACTTCAAATGTCTTCCAGTTCTAAATCATCATAGTCCGCAAGAATTTCCGCGTTGCTCATTCCTGCACTGAGCAACTCCAAGATCGTGTCTACTGGATACCGTAACCCTCGGATACAAAGTGAAGAACTCTCTCATGCTATTGCCCCGAAGCCCCGAAGGGGCATTGGAGATTAACCGGGGGTGCGACCCCCGGAGTATGTGACCCCGCACCCTGCTCTCTCCTGCACCCCGGCGGGGTGCCCCGGCCATCCCTCTCGCTTAGCGTCCTCTCCCCCCGCCTTCTCCCGCGCCCCTGCGGGGCGCAGGGGAGAGGAGGTAGACCCTCACTAGCCGGGGGTGGAACCCCCGGCTATCAGCCTCACGCCCCTCCGGGGCGCGCCCCCTCTTCCTCCTTCGGCTGTGCTCAGGACAGGCTTTACGAAAGGGGGGACCGGCTTTTCAGACAGCCCACTGCCCCTCGGGCGATTCCCAGTCGTCTTCCTCCACAGTCTCGGGCGGCGCTTCCTGCAGCGGTGTCGAGAAGGGGCTCAGCAGGAACCTTTTCGCTTCATCTAGGGTTTATCTGGGGTAGCATGCGAACCACGTCGCCTGATATATGACCACTCCAGCGTCGAGGATGAAGGAGGACCCAATGCCGCGATTGCGCATCGCCTCAGACGAAGAGGCAATAGCCCTCCGCTCTCAGCTCGCCTCCGAAAGAACCATGCACTGGGCGCAGGCGTACACCCAGTTTCCTACCAACATGGGTAAGCTCTTGCTCTCCCGTCCTGCCTACGGGGGACCGTTTCTTGAGCTCTTCCAACGGCTCATGTGGGAGGCTGGTCCTCTCACCCGGCAGCAGCGAGAGATGATCGCCATGGTAGTCTCCCGTGCCAATAGCTGCCAGTATTGAACTGAGATCCACGGAGAGTTTCTCCGTTTCGAAGACACACCACCGGAACTGGTACGACAGGTGAAGACTGACTTCCGCTCGGCTCCTCTAGATCCGCAGCTCCGTGCCCTCCTGGAGTTCGCCGAAAAACTGACTCTCACCCCCTACAAGATCTGGGATGAGGACATCGCTCACCTGCGAGAGCTGGGATGGGGTGAAGAGGCGATCGTGCTGACGACCCACATTGTAGGTATCTTTAACTATCTCGTGCGTCTGGCAGACGCTTTCGGATTGGAATGGGAGCCGGAAGTTCGGGCTTCGGCTACACACCAGCCGGAACTCTGGCAGCAGAACAAGGGATCGACCCAGTAAGATTCCTGGGGTCGGGGATCTGTCAAAAGTAAAAGCTAGGGGGACACGACCACGATCACAAGCCAAAGGAGGGGGAACAATCGGCACGAGAAAACGGTTAGAGTATAGTAACGCGATGAAACCGTCCTCGATATTCCGTATTGTCACCCTTGCTGTTCTTATCGTATCCATCGGCGCGAGTCTGTTTCTGCTGCCCACGCAAGAGTATCTCTCCCAGTTCCTTGCCTGGGTGCAAAGAATCGGACCGTGGGGAGCGGTGCTACTCGGGGCGGCGTATATCCCTGCTGCGCTGCTGTTCGTTCCCGGTTCACTGCTCACGCTGGGAGCAGGATTTGCCCTCGGAGTGGGGCTCGGCACAGTGGCCGTCTCCATCGGCAGCACGCTGGGTGCCTCGGCCGCGTTTCTTGCTGGCCGCACGCTCGCGCGGGGCTTCATCGAAGCGAAGATCTCTCACAACCCCAGATTCCGGGCTATCGACCAGGCGGTCAAGCACGAAGGCTTTAAGATCGTCCTGTTAACCCGCCTCTCGCCAGTCTTTCCCTTTAACTTACTCAACTACGCCTTCGGGCTGACCCCGGTCTCGCTACGAGACTACTTTCTGGCGTCTTGGCTCGGTATGCTGCCGGGGACGGTGATGTACGTCTACCTCGGCTCTGCTGCGAAGAACCTGGCTGACTTGGCGGCGGGGAAGGTTGAAGGAGGAACCGGCCAGCAGGTGCTCTTCGGGGTGGGCCTGCTCGCGACGGTAGCTGTGACGGTTGCCGTGACCCGGGTCGCGAAGCGAGCCCTCACCGCAGTTGTCCCGGACGTTAAGATGATATAGCAGCCACAATGCCAGGGAGCGGTCTATGCTTGACAGCCTCCAGGTCTTGCCTGCGGATGTTTACAACCACACCCTTCTTGCCAAGGTGCACCCGCCCGACTGGGTGAACCCCGAACCTGCGCCACGCTACAATCTGGTCGTGATTGGGGCGGGGACGGCAGGACTCATTACCGCTGCTGGGGCAGCGGGGCTTGGTGCGAAGGTAGCGTTGATCGAAAGAGACCGCATGGGGGGAGACTGTCTCAATGTTGGCTGTGTGCCGTCCAAAGCCCTGCTCCGGGCTGCGCGAGCGTATGCCGATGTGCGGGATGCCGGGGATTACGGCGTAGAAGTTCCACCGAGGGTCACTGTGAATTTCCCAGTTGTCATGGAGCGGATGCGACGGCTGCGGGCGGCGATGAGCGCCAAGGACGCGGCCGCTCGCTACCGGGGTCTGGGGGTCGACGTCTTTCTCGGGGAAGGTCGGTTCCTCAGTTCCGATACGATCGAGGTGGGCAGCAAAATGCTGCGGTTCCGCAAAGCCGCCATTGCCACGGGGACGCGTGCCGTGACTGTGCCGATTCCAGGGCTGGCCGAGGCTGGCTACCTCACCAACGAGACCGTCTTCTCCCTCACCGAGCTTCCCAGACGGCTCGCCGTGATTGGGGCTGGGCCAATTGGCTGCGAGCTGGCTCAAGCTTTTGCGCGGTTTGGGTCTCAAGTCTCTCTGCTGGAAGTTGCGCCGCAAATCCTGATTCGAGAGGACCGCGACGCGGCTGAGCGAGTGCAAAGGGCGTTGGTGCGGGACGGGGTGCGCATCTTTTTGCAGTGCACGATCCGCAATGTGAAACCCCAAGGCACGGAGAAGGTCCTTGCCCTAGAGTACGAGGGTACGAACAGCGAGTTACCAGTCGATGCCATCCTCCTCGGGGTCGGCCGCGCTCCCAATGTGGAGGGACTGAACCTGGAAGCGGCGGGAGTAACGTATGACACGAAAGAAGGCGTGCAGGTCAATGACCGGCTCCAAACCACCAACCCGCGTATCTACGCCGCCGGCGATATTTGCTCGCCTTACAAGTTTACCCACATGGCTGATGCGCTGGCGCGGATCGTCATCCAGAACGCCCTGTTTCTGGGGCGCGCAAAAGCCAGTGCGCTAACGATCCCGTGGTGCACCTACACCGATCCAGAGATTGCTCACGTTGGCCTCTACGAACAGGAGGCGCAAGAGCGGGGGATCGCAGTGAAGACGTTCGTGCAGGAGTTGGACGAGGTGGACCGAGCGATCCTCGACGGCGAGACCGAGGGATTCGTGAAGGTGCACGTCCGGGCAGGAAGCGACAAAATTCTCGGGGCGACAGTGGTAGCCCGGCATGCTGGAGAGATGGTGTCGGAGCTGACGCTGGCCATGGTCGGCGGGCTCGGCCTCAAGACCCTGGCCAAGACGATCCATCCCTACCCCACCCAAGCTGAAGCCATCCGCAAGACGGCGGACGCCTACAACCGCACCCGGCTGACGCCCCGGGTGAAAGCGCTGTTCGAGACGTGGCTGGCGTGGAGCCGTTAACCGCAGGTGTACCCTTGATCTCTACAGGGGTTAAGCATTAAGACCACGTACCCAGGTAACCCTGGGGACTAACCAATGGGAGGTGAATTGTGACAAGGTTTGCAGTTGTCGGCTTAGGGTTCCTCCTTCTGGTAGGGACGTCGCCTCTGGTGCGGGCGGCGGACGAGGGAGAAAAGACCCTAACGGGTGAGGTTGTTGACACTTTCTGTTTTGCCGCTATGGGCGCCAAAGGCGCAAGTCATAAGAAGTGCGCCATCGACTGTGCCAAGAAGGGCATTCCGGTGGGGCTCTTGGAGCAGGGAACCAACAAGGTCTCTGTCCTGCTCCCAAACAAGGACAAGACCGCCCTGCCTGACACCGTCATCAACAAGATGGGGGACACAACCACGATCACAGGCCAGTCGTATACAACCGGAGGTACCACATTTCTAACGGTCGAGTCAGTCAAGTAATCCTGTGCTAGACGCTGTCCTCCCGGGAGCGCAACACCTGCAGAACTTCCATCCACTGGTGGTCCACTTTCCCGTGGCGCTTCTGCCGGGTGCTGCGCTCCTCTATATCCTGGCCTGGCTTACTGGACGAGAATCCTGGGCGTGGGCGGCCCTGTGGCTGCTCGTGCTAGGGACCGTGTCGGCAGCTCTCGCAGTGGCGACCGGCCTCTATGCCGAGCCCGGCGTGATGGTCGCGCGTTCGGTGCGCGCGCAGGTGCTCGAACCCCATAAGCGTTTCATGCTCGCCACCTTGGCGCTCAGTACAGCGCTGACCCTGTGGGCTATAGCTGCCCGGCCCCTTCCCACAAAGGGCAGGCTCATCTTTCTGCTACTGCTGCTCCTTTTGCTTGTCGGGATGGTCCGAGGGGCTGACTATGGTGGCCGACTCGTCTACGACTACAACGCGGGCGGGAATGCCTGCCCGCAACCGATCGAGTTCACCCAGTAGCGCGCTGTGCCACGCCGTGCAGTGACGGAAGGCCAGTTCTGGGACAGCAAGTTCGATAGGCAGTCTCTTTGAGGAAAACATCTTGACGGTCGCTACGACCTGTCGCCAACAAGAAGGTCATGAGCTGGCCTATCAGACAGCCTGCCGCAAGTGTTATCTTTCCTTGCAATACAATCAGGAGGCGACCGCTGCTTGAAGTTTGGTCGGCGAAAGTGTTACAGTTTGGTATGTTTTTGCCAATAGGTAGCTTCTCCACGGTTCTGCTGTAGAAAGGCCAAAGATTATGAGCAAGCAATACGTTGAGCAGCGAGATGGAGGCTATTGGATTGCCAGCACCCGTGTTTCCCTTGACTCCATCATCTATGCCTTTTGGGGTGGGCAGACTGCTGAGGGCATTGCCCAATCATTTCCTGTGCTCACCCTAGAGCAGGTCTATGGAGCAATCGCATTCTATCTGGCCAATCGACCGGACATTGATGCGTATTTGGCAAAAACCAAGGCTGATTTTGAGGCAATGCGGCAAGCAGCCCGTGACGCCGATCCCATGTTTTATCAGAAGTTGGCCGACGCCCGGCGGCACGGGCAGACGCTTCACCCATGAAAATCCGGTTTCAGGCTGACGCTGATCTGAACCAGCTTATTCTCCTAGCCACGGTTCGGCGTGAGCCGACGATAGACTTCCAAACAGCAGTAGCAGCAGGTCTGGCCCACCTCAGTGATAGGGAGGTGTTAGCAATAGCGGCAAGAGAAGGGCGTGTTCTTGTGACACATGATCAGAAAACCATGCCGCGGTATTTCGCTGAATTCATCATGACGGAACCGAGCCCAGGCCTGCTGGTGATTCCCCAGCACCTATCAGTTACCGCTGCGGTGGAAGATTTGCTGCTCATTTGGTTTGCCACGGAGGCAGATGAATGGATCAACCGGATCTGCTTTCTTCCTCTCTGATTTTAGCAATGAGGTTCGCAATTGCGTGAATGTGGTAACAGGGGCTTTCGGCTACATCGGCAGGTATATCGCGCGCCATCTGCTCGGCTTGGGGGAGCAGGTGAAAACGGTCACAACGCACCCCGACAAGCCCAACCCCTTTGGGAACGCCGTGGAGGCATTCCCCTACAACTTTGATAGGCCCGACCGCTTAATCGCCAGTCTGCGTGGTGCTTCCACGCTCTATAATACGTACTGGATCCGTTTCGAATATGGAGGAGCTACATTTCAGCAAGCTGTTCAGAATACAGTCACACTCTTCGATTGCGCGAAGAAGGCAGGCATAAAGAAGATCGTACATATAAGTGTTACCCATGCTTCTGTAGAGTCCCGCCTGCCTTATTACAACGGGAAGGGGCTTCAGGAAAGGGCGCTCATTGATTCGGGGGTACCGTACAGCATTGTGAGGCCAACACTGGTATTCGGCAAGGAAGACATACTGATTAACAACATTGCCTGGCTGATTCGCAAATTCCCGGTATTTCCGATATCTGGCTCCGGGCAGTATCTGGTACAGCCCGTTTATGTGGGAGATCTTGCTGCTATTGCTGTGGCGTGCGCCAAAGATCCAGACTCAAGAGTTCTCGATGCTATCGGGCCAGAAACCTTTACCTTCAAGGAGTTCGTCAAGCTGATTGCATTGAAGCTCAAGCCCAGTGTGAAGCTTGTTGAGGTGCCGCCGGCAATAGGGATAGCCCTGGGCCAAGTGATAGGGCGTGCAGTAGGTGACGTGGTGTTGACCAAAGACGAACTGCGGGGGCTCATGGCTGGCATGCTAACCTCTACTCAGGTCCCTAATGGAACGACACGCTTTTCCCAGTGGCTCGAATTGAACAAGGATGCCCTAGGTACGGCGTACTCGTCCGAGCTTGGACGACACTTTCGCTGGAGACGGCCCGCCTAACGAGCGCAGTAAGCTGACGCGCGCCTTTCGCTTCTTCCGCCAGTTTACATCCAGTACCAACTGCGGGAGGAGCGAGTTCAAACCCGCCCCTGAGATTCACCAAATTGTAATCTTACTAAAATATCTCGTTAACGACCCGTTGCTAGTTGTACTCGCGGCAGACGCGGAGGTACAGGAAACGCCATAGCTGGACTTCGACCGCAAAAAAGACTTGTTCCGACTATGCCCACCAGGCTGAAGAGAAAGGAGACCAGGATGAAGAGAACCCTCGCGATCATCGCCGCCATCGGCTGGGTGCTCGGCGCCCGCATCGCTAATACCGGAAACGGGAATCCCATCAACGAAGGGTCGGCCAACCCGCTCACGCTCGCGGTTTACGGCGACTGGCCCTACAGCCAAGCTCTTCTAGACACGGCGCCGCTTTTGATCCACTCGATCAACTCGGATTCCAAGGTGCGCCTCGTGATGCACGTCGGGGACATTCACTCCGGTAGCATGCCCTGCACAGGTGCTGGCTTGAATCCTCTTCCAGCTACTTCCCAACCCTTGTGGAATCAGGGGATCTTTGAGCTGTTCGAGCAGTTCAAAGATTCAGTCGTCTACACGCCGGGCGACAACGAGTGGACCGATTGCCACAAGACCAAGGAATTTACGAGCGGCTATCCGCTGAACGAGCTGGCGAGCGTCCGCAACCTGTTCTTCGCCAAGCCCGGCTACACGCTAGGGGGGCGCGCGAAGCAGGTGCTAACCCAGGCACAGGCGTTCGATCCAGCCCATCCGACTGACGCCCAGTTCGTCGAGAACGTGATGTGGGAAGAGTCACAGGTAGTCTTCGTGACCTTGAACGTGCCCGGCTCGAACAACGACACCCTCCCGTGGAAGGGCGGGTCAAAGACCGTGCCCGGTAATCCACCGTACTCGACGGACCCGTTCGTGCCCCCGTTCTTGAACGAGACGGCGCGGGCTCAGGAGGTCGCCGAGCGCACCGCCGCGGACATGCGTTGGCTGCAAGCGGCATTCGCGCGGGCGGAGGTGGACGAGGCCCAGGCTGTGCTCATCGGTCTGCAAGCCGATATGTGGGACCCGGCGGCGCTCGTCCCCGGTGGCGATGGACTGAACGCCTACGACGGATTGGTGCAGGAGCTGGCGAACCTCTGCGTCCACTTCGGTCGGCCGGTGCTACTGCTCAACGGCGACTCGCACGTCTACGAGGCGGATCACCCACTTCTGGACCCGGATAGCGCCACGGGCAAGATCCACGGCACCCAGGCCGTGCCGAATCTGACGCGCATCACCGTGGAGGGCTCGACGAACAAGCCCAGAGAGTGGCTGCGGCTGACCATCGATCCCCGCGCGCCCCAGATTTTCAGCTGGGAAAACGTTGTCTACTGCGACGACACGACGTGTCCTCAGTAGAGTGCCTGTCGCCGCTCCGGCACGTATTCAAGCACACGGTTCGGTAGTGCTATCCAAGTGAAAGGGATGAAAAAGGGGCAATTCAAGCCTCAGCAGCCACAGGCCGCATCACAGCCGCAGCGGCCTGAATGTCGGCAATGGCCAACTGCTTGCGTATCCCACGACCTTCAGCAGGGGACTCGACGGGTACGGTTCTTTAGTGTAGTAACCGCACGGGGCATTTCGAGGAAATGCACACACTACGAGCATTCTTCACCTTTGCTCTTGCGCTCCATTTTCTCCTGGGGGACTTCGCTCTCCTCGTGGCTTCCCCAATCTGCTGCTCACACGTAACCCAAGAGAGTACTCACCCTCATGCCGGGAAAGACTGTCCCGGTCATCATCAGGAAGGAGCCGCCTGTCCCCTCAAGAGAACCCACCAGAGCAAGACTCCTTCCTTTGGTTGTTCCCTTGTCTGTCCCCATCACAGCTCTCCTAACCTGCTTTCTGAGAGAGACCCTTTCCCGCTTCCCACCCTAGCCACTCTGCCCTGCCTTTCTTCTCTCCCCTCGCCCCTCCTTTTTTGTCGCCTCACCTATCCTGACGGCCACGTCTCTCCTCTTACCAAGCCTCCCGCTCTTCTTCTCAGCTCCTGCTGACTTTTTGGCTCGATCTTCAGCTGAGGCATCTCCGGCGAGGTCTCTCCTCGCCCGGCAGAGATGAGGGGGCAACAAGGATGCGTCGCGTATGGCTCAGTCTCCTTGGGAGCACGCTGTCTTTTCTCGTTGGGTCTCCTGCTCATGCCCATGGGACGGTGGGACAGCGGACGTTCATCGAACCTTTTGTCACAGAAGATGCTAACCCCAAAAATGAATTTGTCATTGCTAAGCCCGGCTTCTTTAACACCCGTGAGGGAAACGAGTTCTCTTTGGGCTTTTCCCTTGAGAAGAAACTCTCCGAACACTTCAGCCTCGCTCTAGAAGGAGCATGGACTGCACAGCGGGTAGGAGGAGCACCGAACCCTGAGGGCTTTCAGAACCCCGGGCTCCTGCTCAAGTACAGCCTGTGGACCAGTCCCGCGCGTGAGTTCATCCTCTCGCCGGCCCTGGAAATTGAGCCGCCGCTTGGCGACCGGGATGTGGGGGCTGAAAGGGATACGACGGTCGCTCCGCTCTTGCTTTTCGGCAAAGGATGGGGCGATCTCCCGCAAAGCCTTTCTTATCTCCGCCCTCTCGCCATCATGGGAGACGCGGGCTTTGAGATCCTTACCAACGCGGAGACCGAGACCGTCTTTAAGTATGACGGCCTCCTGATGTACAGCCTGCCTTACCTTCACACCTACGTTCGTGACTTCGGCACTCCCTGGCCCCTCAGGCAACTCGTTCCCCTGGTGGAGTTTAACTTTGAGACCCGCATAAACGGTCCCGAGCGCACAACCGAGGCCAGAATAACCCCGGGATTGGTGTACCTGGGCAGGAGTGTGCAGCTTGGGGCGGCCGGGCAATTCCCCTTAAACCGCACGACAGGCCGAGAGCTGGACCCCAGCATCCTCTTCATCGTGGATCTCTTCTACGATGACCTCTTCCCGGCGCTGACGTGGACTCCCTTTTAGTGAGGAAGCGATGAGCAACAGTTACAGCACGTTAGCACTGGCTCTGGTCTGGGTTCTAGCAGGGACCTCCTCAGCCGCTGCCCATGCCTTTCCCGACCAAGCTGAACCGCGGGTAGGAGCAGTCCTGACCGAACCCCCTCAGGAGGTGAAGATCTGGTTCACCGAGGAGTTGGAACCTGCGTTCAGCACCGTGCGGGTCCTGAATGACAGCGGAACGACAGTCGATCAAGGGAACGGCAAGGTTGCTGAAGAAGACCCTCACCTTCTCCAGGTGGACCTCCTTCCTCTTCCTCAGGGCGTCTACACCGTGCAGTGGAACGTACTCTCGGTGGACGGCCATCGGACCGAAGGTCGCTTTACCTTTACTGTGCGCTGATGGGGATGGAGCACGCCTCTCCGCTTGCGGTCGTCACCCACTGGCTCGACTACTTTGCTCTGATTACTCTGGCTGGCGGAGGGTTCTTTCTCTGTGAGGTCTTGCAAGGAAACCTCCAGGAGTGCGCAGGACCGCTGCTGGAAGATGCGCTCTCTTCGGCAAGGGCACGATTTTTTCTACTCTCCGCAGTCAGCCTGGTTGGGCTTTTCCTCACTACTCTTCTCGGCCTCCTTTTACAGACGGCCGTAGCTGGCATGGTGCCGCTGGGACAAACCGTCCCTTTGCTGCCGCTCGTCATTACCCAGACACGCTTTGGCAAGATATGGATCGCGAAAGTCCTCCTGTGGGCAACACTCACGGGAATCCTGTGGAGACAGAAGAGGAAGAGGCTGTTGCCGGGAAGAGAGACAGAAGTCTTGGGATGCTTGCTTCTCCTCACACTGAGTCTCTCAGGCCATGCTAGCTCTGAGGGGCTCCTTGCCTGGGCTGTTGTGAGCGATTGGTGCCATCTATTGGCGGTTTCGGCATGGATTGGTGGATTGATCTCCTTGCTGGTCCTCCTCCCTGGATTGCTGGACCTCTTAGCATTAGAAGAAAGGGGGGTGCTGCTCAGCAAAATCGTCCTATCTTTCTCAACCCTGGCTACCCGCTCCGTGAGCCTTCTGGTGGTAACGGGGCTGTATGCAATGTGGTTACATGTCAGAACCCTAGCAGCCTTGCTCGAAACCGCTTATGGCAACACTCTGCTTGTTAAGCTAGGTCTTTTTATCCCACTCCTTTTCTTGGGAGCTGTTAACCGATACCGTCTTCGTCCGGCCCTCCTGGCACTGGTGCAGCGCCCCTGCAAGGAAACAGGACAAACCGGGCAATTGGCGCGAAGATTGTTCATCGTTGTTGCTCTAGAAACACTCCTTGCCACAGGAATCCTTCTCTGCACAGCAGTTTTAACCCATTTGCCTCCGGTCCACTAAAGACTTCAGACGGTGGACGGTTGGCCCTACCCCAAAAGTAAGAAAGGAGCAGGATTGGTATTAGAATGGATAGTTGATACCCGAGAAGACTGCGAAGCCCTCGCTCCCGTAACCGATATCGACATAACCGACGACAAATGGTTCTGCAATGCCGCGAAAGCCCAGCCCGCCGACGGGATGGAGATGGCTGAGAGGGTCATCGCTGAGGGTGTGGAACACCCGGCCTACGTCAATGAACGGGGCCAGTTCCAGGATGCCATGGGTCGTGAAGATATTCGCCTCAAACACGCGGGTGCGCAGCTCGAGGTTGGCCGCGAAAAGGTTGTTGTCGACAAAGCGTCCGCCACCGAAGCCGCGTAAGGGTTGCCGGTAGCCCAGGACACTCCTGTCTCCACCCAGCCGGCTCAGCGCCCAAAAAGGCACTTGCTTGCCAACGGGCATGTAGCGGATACAGAGATGGCCGGCGAGCGTGACCCGCTTGCTGAGAGGGATGTAATGGAGCGCCTCAGCGCCGAATAAGGTGTAGGAAACCGAGCTCAGGAAATGCTGGTCGGCTATCCCACCAAACACCGCCAGCAGGCTGCCGCGGGTCGGGATGGTAATCGAGTCGCGCGTGTCATAGGAGACGATCAGGCGGTTGAGCAGCTCATTGTTACTGCTGAGTCCCTTCAGCTTCGGGAAGAACTTGCCGGTGAATGGCAGCGAGGTGAACGCGCCCGGCTCGATCCGCACGAAGCGCGGTCGCTCGTCAAGCGCAATCTGCAGCTCAGGGGTCAGGTTCAGGCCGAAGCGAGCATCAGCATAAACCTGCTCCGTAGTGTAGTTAGTCTCGTTACCAGACTTGGAGTGATTGCCTAATCCAAAAAAGCGCTCGGTGGGGTCGCGCTCAAAGAAAAAACGGCCGTCAAACGACCACCACTGCTGGCGGGTGAGGCCGGTGGAATAGAGCAAGTCGACGGTGCGCGCGATATGTTGCGAGGCGCCGGCGATCGCGTACCATTGGGTGTCCGCCGACGGATAAGCCAGAAACCGCAAAGTGCCTCCCACCCCCAGGCTGGCGTTGTCGGTCAGGTCGGGGGCCAAAATCTGGCGAATCTGCTGGTGGGCGTCGGTGAAGAGCATCACCGGCAACAGCCCGACGGTTGTGCCACCGTTCGGGTCGGTTGCAATCTCGGGGATGGGAATGAAGGGCGAGGTGCGTGGATCAAACCAGTGCGCGAGCTTGAGCCAGAGGGGAAGATCGACAGCGTCCGCCTGCACCGAACCGCTGAGCAGGGCCAGCGCCATCAGGCAAACACTCCACATGACCAGCCTCTTCACATCTCCTCCCAACCGCTTAGTATTTAGAGCAGAGATTGGGTTCTGTCGCAACCTTTAGCGATTGGGGCAGTATCCGAGAGCTGGCAGTCAGGGTCGGTCACTGCGGACGGCCCTGCCCTTTTCCCGCGACTCGTGTTGAGGGGAAGAGCGTGCTCAGGCTCAGATGTGAATATCGAACATCGAGGAGACCAGGCGACCGAGCGCGTAGGCGAGCGTGCCGACTGTCCCGCCGAGCAGCATCACTTCCAGACCACTCGGGAGAGCAGGTCGCCCGGAGAGCCGCGCCTTCACCGCACCAAGCGCAAAGAGCGCCCCCAACGCCAGCAGCATGGCAGCCACGAGTCCGGGCTTTACCCCGAGCACCAGAAACGGCAAGAGCGGAATCGCTGAGCCAGCCATAAATGCTATGCCCATCACCATAGCGTCGCGACTGGGGGAGCCCAGATTTTCAGACGTTAGTCCGAGTTCGAACGCGCTGAGCATCTCTAGTAGGAGTCTTGGGTGACCCGAGGTGCGCCGCACGATTTCTATCGCGTCACGCCGTGGCAGGCCTCGACCAATGAGCGCGGCCAGCAGCTCCGCCAGCTCTTCCCCAGGTTTTTCGGCGATCTCGCGCCGCTCGCTCGCCAGCTCCGCTTCGTACACCTGGCGTTGCGCACGCGAGGCCAGGTACGCCCCTACGGCCATCGAGAGCGCGCCCGCGATCGCGGCAATGGCTCCAGCCACGAGCACGACGGTACGCTGCGCGGTGGTGGCCGCTATACCGGCCACGAGGGTGGCGGTCGAGAGCAGACCGTCCTGGCCACCGAAGACCACCTCGCGGATGCCTGCCAGTCGCGCGATGCGCTCGCGCTCGCCTTCGATCTCCTTGAGCCCACGTTTGACTGTGGCTCGATTCACCGCGGCCCCAGTGCCGCCTCTGTGACCTGACACGCCTTTGGCACCTGCAGTCTCGCTGCCTGCTTGTCCTCTGAGAGAGGTTGAGGCTAGCGCTTCCGGGGTGAGAGCGCCCTTGCCCCGCACATCTTGTGTGCCGGTCCCCAACCGGCTGTCCTCTGGTTGACGCTGCGAGTCTTGCCCGGGGCTGTAGCTCGATGGCGACCCAGCGGAAAACGCGGGCGCCCCGTCGCGCTCAGGTCGCATTCCGCGTTCCTCTAAGGCGGCGAGAGCGCGGCGAAACATCTGCTGATGGTGCTTCTCGCGTTCGAGGGCCAGCCGAAAGCTGGCGGCGGCACGCTGGGCGCCCTCGGCCTCAGCCTCGGCAATCATACGTGGATACACCTGTTCGATCTCGCCAGTCTCGCCCCTCGCTGCTCGGCGCAGGTTCTCTACAGTCGTGCCGATGGCGTCCAGCGCCACGAGGTGTGAATACGCGTGGACGGTCTCAGCGCCGGCAGCTTCAAAGAACAGTTGGGCAATCTCCGGGTACCCTTCGTGGAGGGCGCGGATGCCGTAGGCTGTGTAGCGACGGTTCGCGTCGGCTTCACCCGCAAACGCGATTTGCAGGTTGATCTTCGTCTTCGCTCCTTCTACCATCATGAAATCTTCATAGCAGAACCCCGGTAGAATTCCAGTGTCAGCTATGTAATATGGGTATTGGTTCGTTTCTCCGAGATGGGTCTGTAAGGTGATGGCTGCTTCAGACCGTACCACAGAGGAGTTGTTTCATCTTTCTTTCTTCGTGAAGAATCTGGGCTAAGTGCCAGCCGCCGTTTTTTGGGCGCAACATTTGCGCAAGTAGTCCAGAAGATGGCTCAAATATTTCATCCGAGCACCAACACTATTTCCAAGCTGAGCATCTTTGGCGCGCTCTTTATGATGGCCGCGCTGGCCTGGGTCTCCGCCGAGATCAACCGCTCAGGGTATGTCACCCAGGCCGGCGTTATCCGTGTGCAACCGGTCCAGTTCAGCCATGAGCACCATGTCGGTGGACTTGGGATCGACTGTCGGTACTGCCATACCTCGGTGGAAGAGTCGTCGTTTGCCGGCATCCCGCCGACGAAGACCTGTATGAATTGCCACTCACAGATCTGGGCCGACAGTCCTTACCTGGAGCCAGTGCGCGAGAGCTGGCGGACAGGCAAGCCCATTGTGTGGACCCGGGTCCACAACCTGGCCGATTTTGTCTATTTCGATCACAGTATTCACGTGCAGAAAGGGGTCGGGTGCGTGACCTGCCACGGACCGGTCGATCACATGCCGCTGATGTGGCAGGAACACTCCCTGCAAATGGAATGGTGCCTGGACTGTCACCGCCATCCAGAACGGTTTGTCCGACCCCGGGAGTACGTCTTCCGTATGGACTGGCAACCCCCAATTGACCAGATCGAATTGGGACGACAGCTCATGAAGGACTACAACATCAGAAGTGCGGCTGAGCTTACGAGCTGTTCAACGTGTCACCGATGACTCCAATAGACAATCATGACAGCCTGCAAAGATCATCATCTGCTGGATCTCGCTACGATCCGTGCGCGTCTCAGCGCGGTCCAGGGTCGGCAGTATTGGCGAAGCCTGGAAGAACTGGCCGAAACCGAGGGGTTTGAGGAGTTCCTGCACCGCGAGTTCCCGCGGCAGGCAGCAGAGTGGCAGGATGGGGTCAGCCGTCGCCAATTTTTGCAACTCATGGGTGCCTCGCTGGCACTTGCCGGCCTCAGCGCCTGCACGAGCCGGCCAACGGGAACGATCGTGCCCTACGTCCGGGCGCCCGAGGAGATCGTGCCTGGCAAGCCGCTGTTTTTTGCCACAGCCATGTCGCTCGGCGGATTTGCCACCGGCCTGCTGGTCGAGAGTCACCTGGGACGCCCAACCAAAGTTGAGGGAAACCCGGATCATCCTGCCAGCCTCGGCGCAACTGATGCGTTCGCACAGGCTTCGGTGTTGACGCTCTATGACCCGGATCGCTCCCAAACCCTGACGTATCTGGGCGACATTCGTCCCTGGAGTGCTTTTCTCGCCGCTTTGCGCGACGCGTTGGCGACGCAGCGCGCGGTCCAGGGTGCGGGGTTGCGGATACTGACCGAGACCGTAACGTCGCCGACCCTCGCATCTCAGCTCCAGGCTCTGCTTGCTGAATTCCCGTTAGCGAAGTGGCACCAATACGAGCCGCTCGGGCGTGATAATGCCCGAGCGGGTGCACGCCTGGCTTTCGGCAAATATGTCAACACCATCTACAACTTCGACAAAGCTGAGGTGATCCTCGCGCTCGACGCAGACGTCCTTTCCTGTCATCCCGGCAGCGTGCGGTACGCACGCGAGTTCGCTGCGAAGCGGCGGGTGACGGCAAGCAAGAGCGAGATGAACAGGCTCTATGCTGTCGAAAGTACTCCCTCTATTACCGGAGCTGTGGCTGACCATCGGTTGCCGCTCCGCGCCAGTGAGATCGAAGGCTTCACCCGCGCTGTCGCAGTGCAGTTAGGCAAGTCCGAAGTCTGGGGGCTGGCGTCCAGAGTTCAGCCAACCCCCAATCCCCAATCTCCAATCCCCACTCAGTGGCTGGCCGCGCTCGTACGCGACCTGCAGCGGCATCGAGGCTCGAGCCTCGTCATTGCCGGAGACCCGCAGCCGCCCGCCGTCCACGCGCTGGCGCACGCGCTGAACCATGCTCTGGGCAACGTGGGAACCACGGTAGTCTATACTGATCCAGTTGAAGCCAATCCGGTTGACCAGACGGAGTCGCTGCGCGAGCTAGTCCAGGATATGGCTGCTGGCCGCGTCACGCTGCTTGTGATTATCGGGGGCAACCCGGTCTACACCGCGCCGGCGGACCTGCAGTTCGGTGAGCGTCTTGGGAAAGTGGGACTGCGCATCCATCTCAGCCTCTACGACGATGAAACCTCGGCCCTGTGCCACTGGCATGTTCCGGAAGCGCATTATCTAGAGTCCTGGAGCGATGCCCGTGCCTACGACGGCACTGTCTCGATCGTCCAGCCGCTGATCGCGCCGCTATATGCTGGCAAGTCCGCCCATGAGTTGCTCGCAGCGTTGACGGATCAGTCCGAGCGCTCGAGCTAC
>WNGG01004227.1_pt1 | contig 16151 bp, 11 predicted proteins | sample 5400661 | NCBI WGS metagenome assembly WNGG01 (sample SAMN13153372, study PRJNA577476) | soil metagenome | isolation source: 100 cm soil or saprolite under Garry oak tree replicate 1 | place: USA:California | collected 2016-06-15 | reverse complement strand
TGATGCCGCGCGCCTTCTCCTCCGGCGCCTTGTCGATCTGGTCGTACGCCGTGAACTGCGCCTTGCCCTGCTCCGCCAATACCTTGGTGATCGCCGCCGTCAGCGTCGTCTTGCCATGGTCCACGTGACCAATCGTCCCGATGTTGCAATGCGGCTTCGTCCGCGCGAATCTCTCTTTGGCCATGAGCCTCTCCGTTCCGCTCCGTCGTGCCCGAACGATCAGGCGTACTTCGCCTGAACCTCCTGCGCGACGTTCGAGGGTACCTGTTCATAATGATCGAACTGCATGGTGAAGGTCGCGCGCCCCTGGGTCATCGAGCGCAGCTGGTTGACGTAGCCGAACATGTTGGCGAGCGGGACCATGGCGTTGATGACGTTGGCGTTGCCGCGCATGTCCTGGCCCAGGATGTGGCCGCGCCGCGAATTGAGGTCGCCGATGACCGAGCCGGTATATTCCTCCGGCGTCACCGCCTCGACCTTCATGATCGGCTCGAGCAGGACCGAGCCGCCCTCGCGGAGCGCCTCGCGCAGCGCGGCGCGGGACGCGATCTCGAAGGCGAGCGCCGAGGAATCCACGTCGTGATATTGGCCGTCGACCAGCGTGACCTTGAGATCGACCACCGGAAAGCCGGCCAGCACGCCCGAACCGAGCACCGATTGCAGCCCCTTTTCGACCCCGGGGATGTATTCCTTCGGCACGGCGCCGCCGACGATCTTGTTCTCGAACGTGAAGCCGCTGGCCGCCGGCATCGGCTCGACCACGATCTTGACCCGGGCGAACTGGCCGGAGCCGCCGGTCTGTTTCTTGTGGATATAGTCCTTGGTGACCGCCCTGGTGATCTTTTCGCGATACGCCACCTGCGGCGCGCCGATATTGGCCTCGACCTTGTAGCTGCGCTTGAGGATGTCGACCTTGATGTCGAGGTGCAACTCCCCCATCCCCTTGAGGATGGTCTGGCCGGATTCCGGATCGGTCGAGACCCGGAACGAGGGGTCCTCGGCGGCGAGCTTGGCCAGCGCCACGCCGAGCTTTTCCTGGTCCGCCTTCGATCTCGGCTCGATGGCGATCTCGATGACCGGGTCGGGAAACTCCATTTTCTCCAGCACGACCGGCTTTTGCGGGTCGCACAACGTGTCGCCGGTGCGCACTTCCTTGAGGCCGGCCAGAGCCACGATGTCGCCCGCAAAGGCCTCCTTGATGTCCTCGCGTGAGTTCGCGTGCATCAGCAGCATGCGGCCGACGCGCTCCTTGCGGTCCTTGGTCGAATTGAGCAGCGCCATGCCGGTCGCAAGCTTGCCCGAGTAGATCCGGGAGAACGTGATCGTTCCCACGAACGGGTCGTCCATGATCTTGAAGGCGAGCACGGCAACGGGATCGTCATCGGAGGGCTTGCGAACGACTTCCTGGTCGGTTCTGGGATCGATGCCCTTGATGGCGCCGCGATCGACCGGCGACGGCAGGAAGTCGACCACGGCGTCGAGCAGCGGCTGCACGCCCTTGTTCTTGAATGCCGATCCGCACAGCACCGGCACGAATTTTCTGCCGATCACGGCCTTGCGGATGAGCCGCTTGAGCGTCGCCTCGTCGGGCTCCTTGCCTTCCAGGTACGCGGCCATGACGTCGTCGTCGAACTCGACCGCGGCCTCGATCAGCTTCTCGCGGTATTCCACGGCTTGGGGCCGCAGATGCTCCGGGATCTCCTCGTCGCGGTACTTGGCGCCGAGCGATTCGTCGTCCCAGACGATCGCCTTCATGCGAATGAGATCGATGACGCCCTTGAAGCCGCTTTCGGCGCCGATCGGCAGCTGGGTGCAGACCGGATTTGCCGCCACCCGGGTGACGAGATCGTCGACGCATTTGAAGAAGTCGGCGCCGATCTTGTCCATCTTGTTGACGAACACCACGCGCGGGACGTCGTACTTGTCGGCCTGGCGCCACACCGTCTCGGTCTGCGGCTCCACCCCCTGATTGCCGTCGAGCACGCATACCGCCCCGTCGAGCACGCGCAGCGAGCGCTCGACCTCGATGGTGAAATCGACGTGGCCGGGCGTATCGATGATGTTGAGCCGCTTGTCGTTCCAGTAGCAGGTGGTGGCGGCGGACGTGATGGTGATGCCGCGCTCCTGCTCCTGCTCCATCCAGTCCATGGTGGCGGCGCCCTCGTGCACCTCGCCCATCTTGTGGCTCTTGCCGGTGTAGTAGAGCACGCGCTCGGTCGTGGTCGTCTTTCCGGCATCGATGTGGGCCATGATGCCGAAATTACGGTAATCCTCGATGCGGTGAGTGCGGGGCATGGGGATTCCTCAATCGAGTCGCCGGATCACCAGCGGTAATGCGAGAAAGCGCGGTTCGCTTCCGCCATCCGGTGGGTGTCCTCACGTTTCTTGACGGCGTTCCCCCTGTTGTTCGAAGCATCCAACAGCTCGCCCGAGAGCCGATCGGTCATGGTTTTCTCGTTGCGTTCGCGCGCGGCCGAGATGATCCAGCGAATGCCGAGCGCCTGGCGCCGCGAGATCCGCACCTCCACCGGCACCTGATAGGTGGCGCCGCCGACCCGGCGGGAGCGCACTTCGATCGTCGGCATCACGTTGTCGAGCGCCTGCTCGAACACCCCGATCGGGTTCTGCTTGGTCTTGCCCTCGATGATCTCCAGCGCGTCATAGACGATCTTTTCCGCCACCGATTTCTTGCCGGCGTGCATGATCGAGTTCATGAACTTGGTCACCACGACGTTCCCGTATTTCGGGTCCGGCATGATCTCGCGCTTTTCGGCGCTGTGGCGGCGGGACATTGGTTCGCTTCTCTAGTTCGTCATGCTCAGCTTGGTTGGACTCTCGTCATGGCCGGGCTCGTCCCGGCCATTCACGTCCTCACTCTCTCGGGATCCCCGGGTCTCGCTGCGCTCGCCCGGGGATGACCCTCGGTCAGTCTTTGCCTCTCGCGATCCCGGGTCTCGCCCCGCTCGCCCGGGATGACCCTCGCTGCGCTCGGGTCATTTCGGCCTTTTAGCTCCGTATTTCGACCGCCGCTGCCTGCGGTTCTTGACCCCCTGGGTATCGAGCACGCCGCGCAGGATGTGGTAGCGCACGCCCGGGAGATCCTTCACGCGTCCGCCGCGGATCATCACCACGGAGTGCTCCTGAAGGTTATGGCCCTCGCCGGGGATGTAGCCGATCACCTCGAAGCCGTTGGTCAACCGCACCTTGGCGACCTTGCGCAACGCCGAATTCGGCTTCTTCGGGGTCGTGGTGTAGACCCGGGTGCAGACGCCGCGCTTCTGCGGCGAAGCCTGCAGCGCCGGCACCTTGTTGCGGCTCTTCTGCCCCACCCGCGGCTTGCGGATCAGCTGGTTGATCGTCGGCATCGCGTACCACACCCAATCTCGAGAACCCGAATTTCGGCCCCGCCTGGCGCCGACCGGCGTTCACGCAAAACGAAACCGCGCCGTCCGGTCCTGGGCGGAACGGCGCTTATGCATCGACAGAGGACCGCGGCGCGGCGGCGGCGCGGTCGTGTACACCCGTAGTCTGACAAAGCTGTCAGAAGCAGCGTCTGAGTTTCTTGGGTCGAGGCGTTCTTGCCGCCGTGCCGACGGGGAAACTCACCGCCTGCCGCAAAAGTGCGCGGTTTGTATCGACCGCATGCTGGGGTGTCAAGGCCGGAAACCACGAAGTTCCCGACACTTCCGGATACCGCATCGCTTTCCCGGCCGGCGCGGCACGCCGAAGGCCGCAGCGACCCGCATCGAGCCCGGGTCCGCCGGCGCAAGCCACCGGCGGCACCCCGGAAACGCCCGGCTACTCGGCCGCCGGCAGCTGTGCTGCTTCCGCCTTCTCGGCCGCGTGCTTCTCGCGCTCCTCGAGGATGAGCGCGTCGCGCTTGACCGCGACTTCGCGCACCTGGCCCATCATGGCACCGGTGCCGGCCGGGATCAGCCGCCCGACGATGACGTTCTCCTTGAGCCCGTCGAGGGTGTCCACCTTGCCGTTCACGGCGGCCTCGGTGAGCACCCGCGTGGTCTCCTGGAACGAGGCGGCGGAGATGAACGAGCGGGTCTGCAGCGACGCCTTGGTGATTCCCAGCAGCACCGGATGCGCCTTGGCGGGCTTGCGGCCCTCGGCTTTGGCCCGGTCGTTGACCTCGTCGAGCTCGATGCGGTCGATCTGCTCGCCCTGGATCAGCTCGGTCTCGCCCGACTCGTCGATCTCGACTTTCTGCAGCATCTGGCGAACGATCACCTCGATGTGCTTGTCGTTGATATTGACGCCCTGCAGGCGATAGACCTCCTGGATCTCATTGACCAGATAAGCGGCGAGATCCTCCACGCCCTTGATCGCCAGGATGTCGTGAGGCGCCGGATTGCCTTCGACGATGAACTCGCCCTTTTCGATCACGTCGCCATCCTGCAGATGGATGTGCTTGCCCTTGGGGATGAGATATTCGACGGGCTCGACGCCCTTTTCGTTGGGCTCGATGGTGAGCCGCCGCTTGTTCTTGTAGTCGCGGCCGAAGCGCACGGTTCCGGAAATTTCGGCGATGACCGCCGCCTCCTTGGGCCGGCGCGCCTCGAACAGCTCGGCCACCCGCGGCAAGCCGCCGGTGATGTCGCGCGTCTTGGCGCTTTCGGTCGGAATGCGGGCGATGACGTCGCCGGCCTTGATCTTCACGCCGGGATCGACCGAGATCACCGCATCGACTGCGAGCTGGTAGCGAGCCTCGCCGCCGCGAGCGAGCTTCAGGACCTTGCCGTCCTTGCCCTTGATGACGATGGCGGGACGCAGATCCTGGCCGCGGCCGGAGGTGCGCCAATCGATGACCACGCGCTTGGCAATGCCGGTCGATTCATCGAGCGTCTCCGACATCGACTGGCCCTCGACCAGGTCCTCGAACCCCACCGTGCCCTCGACTTCGGTCAGGATCGGACGCGTGTAGGGATCCCATTCGGCCAGGCGCTGGCCGCGCTTGACCTTGTCGCCGTCTTCGACCCGCAGCCGCGCTCCGTACTGGATGCGGTGCACCGCGCGCTCGGTGCCGTCCTGGTCGATCACCGCCATGGCCATGTTGCGGCCCATCGCGATCAGCTCGCCGTCGGAGTTGCGGGCCACGTTCTTGTTCTTGACCTTGATCTTGCCCTCGAAATTCGATTCGACGAAGGACTGCTCCGAGATCTGCGCCGCGCCGCCGATGTGGAAGGTGCGCATCGTGAGCTGGGTTCCCGGCTCGCCGATGGATTGCGCGGCGATGACGCCGACCGCTTCGCCGAGATTGACCGGCGTGCCGCGAGCGAGATCGCGGCCGTAGCACTTGCCGCACACGCCGTTCACCATCTCGCAAGTGAGCACCGAACGGATGCGGACCTCCTGTACGCCTGTCTGGCTGACGGCCTCGACTTGCGGCTCTTCGATCAGGGTGCCGCGCTTGACCAGCACGGCATTGCTGGCCGGATCCTTGATGTCCTCCGCGGCGGTGCGCCCGAGGATGCGGCTGCCGAGCGAAGCCACCACCTGGCCGGCATCGATGATGGCCCGCACCTTGATGCCCGACTTGGTCTTGCAGTCCTCCCCGGTGATGATGCAGTCCTGGGCGACGTCGACCAGCCGCCGGGTCAGATACCCGGAGTTGGCGGTCTTGAGCGCGGTGTCGGCGAGGCCTTTGCGCGCGCCGTGGGTGGAGTTGAAGTACTCCAGGACCGAGAGGCCCTCCTTGAAATTGGAGATGATCGGGCTCTCGATGATCTCGCCCGAAGGCTTGGCCATCAGGCCGCGCATTCCGGCGAGCTGCTTCATCTGCGCCGGCGAGCCGCGGGCGCCGGAATGCGCCATCATGTAGATGGAATTCACCGGAACCTCGCGTCCTCCGTCGCCTAGTTTGCGGACCGCCGAGATCTCCCGCATCATCTCGTCGGCGATGCGGTCCGTGCATTTCGCCCAGGCATCGACCACCTTGTTGTATTTCTCGCCCTGGGTGATCAGGCCGTCGTTGTACTGCTGCTCGTATTCCTTCACCAGCGAGCGGGTATCCTCGACGATTTTCCATTTCGAGGTCGGCACCACCATGTCGTCCTTGCCGAAGGAAATGCCGGCCTTGAACGCGAAATGGAAGCCCAGCGCCATGATGCGGTCGCAGAAGATGACCGTCTCCTTCTGCCCGCAGTGGCGATAGACGATGTCGATCATGTTGGAGATCTCGCGCTTCGTCATCAGCCTGTTGACGATGTCGAACGAGATCTTCGGATTGCGCGGCAACACCTCGCCCAGCAGCGCGCGGCCCGGCGTGGTCTCGTACCAGGCGCGCACGTCGTTGCCCTTCTCGTCCACTCCGGTCCAGCGGTACCGGATCTTGCTGTGCAGACTGACGATCTTTTGCTCGAGCGCATGCTGGATCTCGGCGATTTCGCCGAACATCTTATTCTCGCCCGGCTCGCCTTCGCGCAACAGCGACAGATAATACAGCCCCAGGACGATGTCCTGGCTCGGCACGATGATCGGCGAGCCGTTGGCGGGGTGCAGGATGTTGTTGGTCGACATCATCAGCACGCGCGCTTCGAGCTGCGCCTCGAGCGACAGCGGCACGTGCACGGCCATCTGATCGCCGTCGAAATCGGCGTTGAACGCCGCGCACACCAGCGGATGCAGCTGGATCGCCTTGCCCTCGATCAGCACCGGCTCGAACGCCTGGATGCCGAGGCGGTGGAGCGTCGGGGCGCGATTGAGCAGCACCGGATGCTCGCGGATGACCTCGTCGAGAATGTCCCAGACCTCGGGCTTCTCCTTCTCCACCAGCTTCTTCGCCTGCTTGACGGTGGTCGACAGCCCCTTGGCGTCGAGCCGCGAATAGATGAACGGCTTGAACAGCTCCAGCGCCATCTTCTTCGGCAGGCCGCATTGATGCAGCTTGAGCTCCGGACCCACGACGATGACGGAGCGCCCGGAGTAATCCACGCGCTTGCCGAGCAGGTTCTGCCGGAACCTGCCCTGCTTGCCCTTGAGCATGTCGGCGAGCGATTTCAGCGGCCGCTTGTTGGCGCCGGTGATCACCCGGCCGCGCCGGCCGTTGTCGAACAGCGCGTCGACCGCCTCCTGCAGCATGCGCTTCTCGTTGCGGATGATGATGTCCGGCGCGCGCAGCTCGATCAGCCGCTTGAGCCGATTGTTGCGGTTGATCACCCGCCGATAGAGATCGTTGAGGTCGGAGGTGGCGAAGCGTCCGCCGTCGAGCGGCACCAGCGGCCGCAGGTCGGGCGGAATCACCGGAACCACCGTGAGCACCATCCACTCCGGCTTGTTGCCGGACTGGACGAACGCTTCGATCAACTTCAGGCGTTTGGCGAGCTTCTTCGGCTTGAGGTCGGAGGTGGATTCCGCGATCTCCTTGCGCAGATCCGCGGCCATCTTCTCGAGATCGAGCGCCTTGAGCATGTTGCGGATGGCTTCGGCGCCGATCATCGCCGTGAACGAGTCCGCACCGAACTCGTCCTGGGCGCGCAGATACTCGTCCTCGGACAACAGCTGCCGATCCTTGAGCGGCGTGAGCCCCGGCTCGATGACGACGTAATGCTCGAAATAGAGGATACGCTCGAGATCCTTGAGCGTCATGTCGAGCAACAGCCCGATGCGGCTCGGCAGCGACTTGAGGAACCAGATGTGCGCGACCGGAGCGGCAAGCTCGATGTGGCCCATGCGCTCGCGCCGCACCCGGGACAGCGTGACCTCGACCCCGCATTTCTCGCAGATGATGCCCTTGTACTTCATGCGCTTGTACTTGCCGCACAAGCACTCGTAGTCCTTGATCGGACCGAAGATGCGGGCGCAGAACAATCCGTCGCGCTCCGGCTTGAAGGTCCGGTAGTTGATCGTCTCCGGCTTCTTGATCTCGCCGTAGGACCACGACAGAATCTTCTCCGGGCTCGCGATCGAGATCCGGATCTGGTCGAAGACCTGCGCCGGAACCTGCGGGCTGAAGAGATTCATCACTTCTTGATTCATCGCCATCTCCTGAGCTCGGGGGGCGGTTTGCGCCGCGCCCCGCAGCATGGGTGAATTGCGCAGCCGGGGCGGGCTCGCCGCCCCGGCACTTATGCTTACTCGGCTGCCTCGGCCTCGCCGCCGCCGGAGCGCTGCTTCGAGTTGTGCAAGTCGACATTGAGGCCGAGCGAACGCATCTCCTTGACCAGCACGTTGAAGGATTCCGGGATACCGGCTTCGAACGTGTCGTCTCCGCGCACGATCGCCTCGTACACCTTGGTACGTCCCGCGACGTCGTCCGACTTGACGGTGAGCATCTCCTGGAGCGTGTAGGCCGCCCCGTAGGCCTCCAGCGCCCACACCTCCATCTCGCCGAAGCGCTGGCCGCCGAACTGCGCCTTGCCGCCCAGCGGCTGCTGGGTGACCAGGCTGTACGGCCCGATCGAGCGCGCGTGGATCTTGTCGTCCACCAGGTGGTGCAGCTTCATCATATAGATGTAGCCGACCGTCACCCTGCGATCGAACTCCTCGCCGGTGCGCCCGTCATGGAGCGCGACCTGACCGGAAAGGTCGAGCCCCGCCATCTCGAGCATGCGCTCGATATCGATCTCTTTGGCGCCGTCGAACACCGGAGTGGCGATCGGAACTCCGTGCCGCAGGTTGCCGCCGAGCTCGACGAGCTCCGTCTCCTGCAGGCTGCGGATGGTCTCGTCATCGCCGTAGACCTTCTTGAGCGTGTCTTTCAACGGCTTGAGGTCCTTGCGCGCGTAGTAGGCATCGACGGCCTGGCCGATCCGGTGCCCCAGTCCCGCGCACGCCCAGCCCAGATGCGTCTCCAGGATCTGGCCGACGTTCATCCGGCTCGGCACGCCCAGCGGATTGAGCACGATGTCCACCGGCATGCCGTCGCCCAGGAACGGCATGTCCTCGGCCGGCACGATCTTCGACACCACGCCCTTGTTGCCGTGACGTCCGGCCATCTTGTCGCCGGGCTGGATCTTGCGCTTCACCGCGACGAAGACCTTGACCATCTTCATCACGCCGGGCGGCAGCTCGTCGCCGCGCTGCAGCTTCTCGACCTTGTCGAGGAAGCGTTGCTCGAGCCCCTTCTTGGACTCGTCGTACTGCCTGCGGATCGCCTCGATCTCGGTCATCAGCCGGTCGTTGGACACCGCGAACAGCCACCATTGCGAGCGCGGGAACTCTTCCAGGGCCGCCCTGGTGATCCGCGTATCCTTCTTGAAGCCCTTGGGACCGGCGATCCCGGTCTTGCCCTCCAGCATTTCGCCGAGGCGGCCGTAGACGTTGCGATCGAGAATGGCCTGCTCGTCGTCGCGGTCCTTGGCCAGCCGCTCGATCTCTTCGCGCTCGATGGCGAGCGCGCGCTCGTCCTTCTCCACCCCGTGCCGGTTGAACACCCGGACTTCGACCACGGTGCCCTGAACCCCCGGGGGCACCCGCAGCGAGGTGTCGCGCACGTCGGAAGCCTTCTCGCCGAAGATGGCGCGCAGCAGCTTCTCCTCCGGCGTCATCGGGCTCTCGCCCTTCGGCGTGATCTTGCCGACCAGGATGTCACCGGCCCGCACCTCGGCGCCGATGTAGACGATGCCCGCCTCGTCGAGGTTCTTGAGCGCCTCTTCCGATACGTTGGGGATATCGCGGGTGATCTCTTCCGGCCCGAGCTTGGTGTCGCGCGCCATCACCTCGAATTCCTCGATGTGGATCGAGGTGAAGACGTCGTCCTTGACGATGCGTTCGGACAGCAGGATCGAGTCCTCGAAATTGTAGCCGTTCCACGGCATGAACGCGACGAGCACGTTGCGTCCGAGCGCAAGCTCGCCGAGCTCGGTCGAGGGCCCGTCGGCGATGATGTCGCCCTTCGTCACCAGATCGCCGATCTTCACCAGCGGACGTTGATTGATGCAGGTGTTCTGGTTCGAGCGCTGGAATTTCTGCAGCCGATAAATGTCGACCCCGGATTTCGACGGATCGGTCTCCTCGGTCGCGCGCACGACGATGCGGGTGGCGTCGACCTGATCGACGGTGCCGGTACGGCGCGCGGCGATCGCCGCGCCGGAGTCGCGGGCGACGACGCCCTCCATTCCGGTGCCGACGAACGGCGCCTCGGCGCGCACCAAAGGCACCGCCTGGCGCTGCATGTTGGACCCCATCAGCGCCCGATTGGCGTCGTCGTTCTCCAGGAACGGGATCAGCGCGGCCGCCACCGAGACCAGCTGCTTGGGCGACACGTCCATGTAGTCGACCTTGTCGGGCGTCACCATGTGCACGTCGCCGGCATGCCGGCACACGATCAGGTCCTCGGTGAAGCGTCCGCGCGAGTCGATGACCGCGTTGGCCTGCGCGACGTAATAGCGACCCTCCTCCATGGCCGAGAGATAGACCACGTCGTCGGTGACGCGGCCGTCCTTCACCTTGCGATACGGCGTCTCGACGAACCCGTACTTGTTCACCCGCGCGTAGGTCGCCAGCGAATTGATCAGGCCGATGTTGGGCCCCTCCGGCGTCTCGATCGGACAGATCCGGCCGTAATGGGTGGGATGCACGTCGCGCACTTCGAAGCCGGCGCGCTCCCGGGTCAGCCCGCCGGGGCCGAGCGCCGAGAGCCGCCGCTTGTGCGTGATCTCGGACAGCGGGTTGGTCTGATCCATGAACTGCGAGAGCTGCGAGGAGCCGAAGAACTCCCGCACCGCGGCCGCCGCGGGCTTGGCGTTGATCAGGTCCTGCGGCATCACGGTATCGATGTCGACCGAGCTCATGCGCTCCTTGATGGCGCGCTCCATGCGCAGGAGGCCGATGCGATACTGATTCTCCATCAGCTCGCCGACCGAGCGCACCCGGCGGTTGCCGAGATGGTCGATGTCGTCGATCTCGCCCTTGCCGTCGCGCAGGTCGAGCAGCGTGCGGATCACCGCGATGACGTCTTCCTTGCGCAGCACGCGCACGCTGTCGTCGGTGTCGAGATCGAGCCGCATGTTCATCTTGACGCGGCCGACCGCCGAAAGATCGTAGCGCTCCGGATCGAAGAACAGCGACTGGAACATCGCCTGCGCGGTGTCGAGCGTCGGCGGCTCGCCCGGACGCATGACACGGTAGACGTCGAACAGCGCGTCTTCGCGGGTCAGGTTCTTGTCGACCGCGAGCGTGTTGCGGATATAGGCCCCGACATTGACGTGATCGATGTCGAGCACCGGGATTTCCTTGTAACCCGTGTCGTTGAGGATCTTCAGGGTCTTGTCGGTGATCTCCTCGCCCGCCTCGACGTAGATCTCGCCGGTCTTCGGGTTGACGAGGTCCTCGGCGATGTAATGGCCGATGAGCTCCTCGTCGGTCATCCGCAGCGCCTTGAGCCCGCGCTCCGCGAGCTGGCGCGCCTGGCGCACGGTGATCTTCTTTCCGGCTTCCACGACGACCTTGCCGCTGTCGGCGTCGACGAGGTCGTTGACCGCCTTGTAGCCCTTCAGCCGGTTGGCATCGAAGGGAACCCGCCAGCCGTCCTTGCTGCGCTTGTAATGGACCTGGCGATAGAAGGTGTTGAGGATCTCCTCGCCGTCCATGCCGAGCGCATAGAGCAGCGACGTCACCGGAATCTTCCGCCGCCGGTCGATGCGCGCATGCACGATGTCCTTGGCGTCGAATTCGATGTCGAGCCAGGAACCGCGATAGGGAATGATGCGGGCGGCGAACAGCAGCTTGCCCGAGGAATGGGTCTTGCCCTTGTCGTGATCGAAGAACACGCCGGGCGAGCGGTGCATCTGGCTGACGATGACCCGCTCGGTGCCGTTGACGATGAAGGTGCCGTTGGACGTCATCAGCGGGATGTCGCCCATGTAGACATCCTGCTCCTTGATGTCCTTTACCGAGCGAGCGCCGGTTTCCTCGTCGATATCGAACACGATCAGCCGCAGCGTCACCTTGAGCGGCGCCGCATAGGTCATGCCGCGCTGGCGACACTCGTCGACGTCGTATTTGGGCGGCTCGAATTCATAGCGCACGAACTCGAGCATGGAAGTATTGGAGAAGTCCGAAATGGGAAATACGGACTTGAATACCGCCTGGAGCCCCTCGTCCGGACGTCCACCTTCCGGCTCGGCGATCTGCAGGAATTGGTCGTAAGACGCCTTCTGAACCTCGATGAGGTTCGGCATCTCGGCCACTTCCTGGATCTTCCCAAAGAACTTGCGGACGCGCTTGCGACCGGTGAACGTCTGCGCCATTGTTTCAGGTCTCTCGGTTTCGTCGCACTGGCGACGCATCCCCGACGGCCTCGCCCTACGATTCATGGGCGATTGCGCCGGGAGGGATCATTTCGCGGCAAGGCTTGGGCAACAGCCCTGCCCTGTAGACTGATCCGGAGCTTTTCCCCGAATCGGGTGAGATAGCTGCAGGCCATGCAGCGAGCGCGGCGATTCCGGGGTTCTAGCCCCGGAATCACCCCGATTGCCTCACGATTACTTGAGTTCCACCTTGGCTCCCGCCTTTTCGAGCTGCGCCTTGACTTTGGCGGCCTCGTCCTTGCTGACGCCTTCCTTGACGTTCTTGGGCGCCCCCTCGACGAGGTCCTTGGCCTCTTTGAGGCCCAACCCCGTGAGCGCCCGGACTTCCTTGATGACCTCGATCTTCTTGTCGCCGATGGCGGCAAGCACGACCGTGAACTCGGTCTTTTCCTCGGCAGCCGCGGCCGGGGCCGCGCCGGCGCCCGGGCCGGCAGCAACCGCAACTGCGGCGGCGGCCGAAACCCCCCATTTCTCCTCGAGCATTTTGGCGAGCTCAGCCGCCTCCAGCACGGTGAGGTTGCTCAGATCGTCTGCAAGCCTGGATAGATCCGCCATTATATAGGTCCCTTTTCGGTTCGAACCAGTTCCGGTTAAGCCAAAAGCCTCACGCGGCTTCGCCCTTGCTGGCATAGGCCTGAACGACCCGGGCAAGCTGGCTCGCCGGGGCATTGAGCAATCGGGCCAATTTGGTCGCCGGGGCCTGGATCAGGCCCACCATCTTGGCACGCAGCTCGTCCAGCGACGGCAGCGCGGCAAGGGCCTTGACGCCGTCCGGGTTCAGGGCGGTCTTCCCCATCGCCCCGCCAAGGATCACGAACCGTTCGTGGGCCTTGGCGAAGTCGACGGCGACCTTGGGCGCCGCCACCGGATCCCCTGAAAAAGCAATCAGGGTCGGCCCCTTGAGCAGGGGTGCGATGGTAGCGACATCCGTGCCATCCAGAGCGATCCTGGCGAGGCGGTTCTTCGCGACCTTCACCGCGGCACCCGCATGCTTCATCTGCCGACGCAGATTCTGCATTTGGGCAACGGTGAGGCCCGAATAATGAGCAACGACGACGACGTTCGTGGCCTTGAGGGCCGCGTTGAGCGCCGCGACGAGCTCCTTCTTGCCCGCTCGATCCACTGGATCCTCTCTCATCGGCAGCCCTCACCCTTGCGAGACGAGGAAGCCGCCTGGTTGCACCAGCCGCCCCCGCCCTGCTTAAAGCGCGGAAGGGACGGCGCTTCGATGCCCTGCCCCCGGATGCGGCAAAGCCGCCGCCGGTATCGGCTCGAACCGATGCGGGGTGACCCCGAACCGGTCTCACCCGTCTATGCAGGTCCGGCAGGTCCGAGCGCCGAATTCGCTTCGCGATTCCGGCGCCGAGCCATGCCCCCGGGCTGCGGGCCCGACCTCATTCCTTCGACAGGAAGGCATGCGGGCGGGGAATTAAGCCGGTTGTCCGGCACCTGCAGTCTTGGACAGGACTTGGCCAAAGCCTCGCGGCCTCGGCCCTCCGCCCGGGAGAATCGGGCGAACCCTTGACTCCGGTCCTTGCCAGGACCGCAAACCCTCCGTTCGGGCCACCCTGCCCGTTTCAGCCGCCGAGTATCGAGGCGGGCTCCACCTTGACTCCCGGTCCCATGGTCGAGGAGACCGCAACTCTCTGTACGAACGTTCCTTTGGCTCCAGCCGGCCTCGCCTTGGCCACGGCGTCCGCGAAAGCCTTGATGTTCTCCACCAGCTTTTCGGCCGGGAACGATGCCTTGCCCACCCCGGCGTGGATAATTCCCGCCTTCTCGGCGCGGAACTCGACCGAACCGCCCTTGGCGCCCTTGACGGCCGCAGTGACGTCCATGGTCACCGTGCCCACCTTGGGATTGGGCATGAGCCCGCGGGGGCCCAGCACCTTTCCAAGCCGGCCGACCAGCGGCATCAGGTCGGGGGTGGCGATGCAACGATCGAAATCGATGTTTCCGGCGGTCACCTTTTCGACCAGGTCCTCCGCGCCGACGACGTCGGCGCCTGCGGCCCTGGCTTCGTCGGCCTTGGCGCCGCGGGCGAAAACGGCGACCCGAACGCTCCGGCCCGACCCGTTCGGCAAACTCACCACGCCGCGGACCATCTGGTCGGCATGACGGGGATCGACGCCGAGGTTCATTGCAACCTCGATCGTTTCGTCGAACTTGGCCTTGGCGCGTTCCTTGACGAGCTTCACCGCCTCCGGCAACGGATAAAGCTTGGTGCGGTCGACGCCCTCGCGGGCCGCGCGCGTGCGTTTGCCGAGCTTGCTCATGGCCTCACTCCCCCACCTCGATACCCATGGAGCGGGCCGAACCCTCCACCATGCGCATGGCCGCTTCGATGGTCTCGCAATTGAGATCCTTGAGCTTCTTCTCGGCGATCTCGCGGACCTGGGTCTTGCTCACCGAACCGACGGCGCCGCGCCCGGGAGTCTTGGCGCCGCTGTCGATCTTGGCCGCCTTCTTGAGGAAATAGGACACCGGCGGGGTCCGCATCTCGAACGTGAACGAGCGGTCCTGATACACCGTGATGACGACCGGGATCGGCGCGCTCTTCTCCAGGTTCTGCGTCTGCGCATTGAACGCCTTGCAGAACTCCATGATGTTGAGGCCGCGCTGCCCCAGCGCCGGTCCGATCGGCGGCGAGGGATTCGCGGCGCCCGCCGGGACCTGCAGCTTGAGATAGCCGGTAATCTTCTTGGCCATCGAATTCTCCCGCTCCCGAGGAGCGCCTACAGCTTCTCTACCTGTCCGAACTCGAGCTCGACCGGAGTAGCCCGGCCGAAGATCGAGACCGCAACCTTGACCCGCGAGCGGGCATCGTCGACTTCCTCGACGACGCCGTTGAAGGAGGCGAACGGCCCGTCGGACACCCGAACCTGCTCGCCCACTTCGAAGGTGACCGAGGGCTTCGGCCGCTCGATCCCTTCCTGAACCTGGTGCAGAATTCTTGCCGCCTCGGCGTCCGAGATCGGCATCGGCTTCTTGTCGGCACCGAGAAAGCCGGTGACCTTCGGGGTATTCTTGATGAGGTGATAGGCCTCGTCCGTCAAATCCATCTTCACCAGCACATAACCGGGGAAGAACTTGCGCTCTGCATCGACCTTGCGGCCGCGCCGCACCTCTACGACCTTCTCTTTCGGAACCATGATGTCCTCGAACAGGTGCGACAGCCCGCGCTGCCGCGCCTGCTCGCGGATCGAGTCGGCGACCTTCTGCTCGAAATTCGAGTAAGCGTGGACGATGTACCAGCGCTTGGCCATAACCGCAAACCTGTTGGTTTCCATTCAGCCGCCGATGCCCAATACGTAAGTGACGGCCACGCGGATGATCTGATCGGAAACGAGGAAGAAAACCGCGGCCAGCGCCACCATGACGAATACCATGGCGGTGGTGATGGCGGTTTCCCGGCGCGACGGCCAGGTGATCTTCTGCGCCTCGGCACGCACTTCCTGCATGAACTTGAATAGGTTGGTTCTTGCCATGGCCTGCCCTATCGGCTCGTCCCGCGAGCCAGCGAAAACCCCAAGAGACGTTCGCCTCCCGGATTGGATGTCCCTGCAGCTGCCCGGATGCCGCCGCCTCGATCCGACGTTCCACGCCCGGCGCCCGATTTTGGCGCCTGGCAGGAGTGGAGGGACTCGAACCCCCAACCCCCGGTTTTGGAGACCGGTGCTCTAACCAGTTGAGCTACACTCCTATTCGGACGGCAGACGACAGCCGTATCTCTCGCCTCTCCTCCGTCCTGAGTTTGTCCGTGGTCCGTCACTCGATGATCTGCGCGACCACGCCGGCGCCCACCGTGCGCCCGCCCTCGCGGATGGCGAACCGCAGCTTCTCCTCCATCGCGATCGGCACGATCAGCTCCACCGTCATCGTCACATTGTC
>WNGG01004225.1_pt1 | contig 16153 bp, 17 predicted proteins | sample 5400661 | NCBI WGS metagenome assembly WNGG01 (sample SAMN13153372, study PRJNA577476) | soil metagenome | isolation source: 100 cm soil or saprolite under Garry oak tree replicate 1 | place: USA:California | collected 2016-06-15 | reverse complement strand
CTCTCCTTGCGCTCCTCGGCCCGGCGCACCTTGCGGCCGGCGCTCTCCAAGTACACACTGAGGATGCCTTGGGGCTCACCCTGCGGACTGCGATAGGGCACGGCCACCTCCCGCAGCCAGATTTCGTGCTGCGCCCCGACGGGGAACCAGCGGTAGTCACAGCTCACCTTAGGGGCGCCGCGCTTGAGGCGCGCCCAGGCGGCTGCCACCAGGGCGCGGTCCTGGGGGTGGATACGGTCAAGGCCTGGGGTAGGGGAAGAAGGTCCCTCGCCGGGCACCCCCAACAACCGCCGGGCTTCAGCATTAAGCAAGCAGAACGAGCGGTCTGGGTCCCAGAGTGCTACCGCACAGGGCAGATGGTCGAGAATCGGACTAAGGGCTGGCAGGCTACTCTCCGCCAGCGGGCTTCCTTCTTGAGCAGATTGATGATTTTTCAGCATGACCATCTCCAGGGGCACCTGTCCAAGACGCATTGCGCCCCCGGGCACTTTTCCTCCTCACCTATAGGAACTCTCTAAGTAAGCAGGCAGTACAGGGCCTTTCACCGCTTTCCCAGACTCATCGGTCTTTTGTCAGCGGTCTTAACCTGCACCAAGCCGCCATGGCCCTGCAGCTCCGGCAGCCGCTCTTGTCTCGACCGGCCCGTCACTACCAGCAAGAGCACGGTCTATGCCAAAGCGCACCTCATGTTTTTGAGCGCTTATCTGCAGCCAGGGCTCGTCGTGTCACATTTCTTGACAAAACTGGCACGACCTGTGACAGAAATGACATATTCATCCTCTCGAGGCCCGGGTTCCTCCCTCCCCACCACCCTCATTCTCCTTCCCGGTGAGCGGATGACAGTTGAACTGAGGCGGGAGTCTCAGAGAAGGGGAGTGAACGAGTTTCTACCTTCTTGCCACCTTCTTCAGCAACACAGCGAGGATCTGATCCGCGCCCACGTTCTCAGCTTCGGCCTGAAAATTGAGCAGACAGCGGTGGCGTAACGCTGGCAGGGTCACGTCGGTGATGTCATCGAAGCTGACGTTTACCCGGCCGTCGAGCAAGGCGTTGACCTTGGCGCCAAGGGTGATCGCTTGGGCTCCGCGCGGGCCAGGACCGTAGCGGAAGTACTGCGTCACCTCAGGCACGGGCGATTGGTCATCGCCCGGAGTGGCCGCAGCAATGAGCCTTGCCACATAACTGCTGAGGGGCGGCGCCAGCAGCACTTGGCGTACCAAGGTTTTCATCTCTTCGACGAGGGCTTGAGCTTGGTCGGCCAGGAGCATCGGCCTGATCTGATAGCGCATGTCCGCGGTGGTGCGGGCGAGAATTTCGCTCAGCTCTACCGAGTTGGGGGGGCGCACGATCAGCTTGAAAAGAAAACGGTCAAGCTGGGCCTCAGGCAACGGATAGGTGCCTTCGATCTCGATGGGGTTCTGAGTAGCCAGGACGAAGAACGGCGACTCCAACCTGTACGTCTCGCCAAAAACCGTGACCTGCTGCTCCTCCATCGCCTCCAGGATTGCGGACTGGGTTTTGGGCGTGGCGCGGTTGACTTCGTCCGCCAACACGATGTTGGCAAAGACCGGCCCTCGCTTGAACTCGAAGTGACGCTCGCCAGCGCCCTCAGACAGCACCTGGGTACCGACGATGTCCGAGGGCATCAGGTCCGGAGTGAATTGGATACGCTTGAAGCTGAGGCCCAATGCCTGGCCCAGGGATTTGACTATTAGCGTCTTGCCCAAGCCCGGTACTCCTTCGAGCAGGACATGGCCACCAGCAAAAAAGGCGGTCAGCACTTTGCGCACGACGTCGCGATGACCGACGATCACGCGGCCGACCTCTTCTTCGATAGCGGTAAACAAGCGACGAAACTCTTTGACGCGTTCTTCAGGTGGTATCATGGCTTACTGTTGCAAGATTTCCCGGTACTCCAGGGGAATGGGTTGTTTAGGTTGGGCCTGATCAGGCGGCCCTTCTTTGAGTGGAGCGTTACTATAAGGAGTTTTGGGCAGGGCACGGTTGCGGTTCTCGCTGCGGTTGTCGCCCCCGCTCTGCGCCTCTTGACCTACCGGGATCCGCACCTTGACGAAGCGCGCGTCTTTGGTGAGGAACCCACCGGGCTGCTCGCCGGGCTGGAGGAAGCGTTCTCCTGGCCCACGTCCGATGGTGGACCCCGCGCTGTTTTCTTCCTGGCCGGTTCGCTGAGGGTCAGGGAGCGGACCTTTTTTCTCCGGATCTATGGCTTGGTCCTGCTGCCCACCCGGCCGGTGCGGGTCAGTTCCCGGGGCCTGGCTGTTTGGCGCTTGGTCTTGAGAGGATTGCTGCTGCTGCCCAGGCGGCTCCTGACCGGAGCGCTCCTGCTTCTCTCCCGACTGCGGTGGCGGAAGGTTGAACGTGATCCCGCCGCCAGCCTCGCGGGGTTGGGGCTGTTCTTTTTTCCCTTCGCCCTTCTGTGGACCCGGCTGCGGCTCGTTACCGGCGGCAGCGGAGAGCGACTTCTTTAACTGCTCCAAATTCTGATTGGCCTTGGCCAAAGGTTCGCTATCCGGTTGGGGCTGGTTGCTCTGGTTACCTCGCCCCTTGTCCTGCTGATTCTCGCGGGCAAAGAGCTTGAGGTCAAAGGGCAGGAGCTGCGGCAGAGGGAGGTTCATCCGCTGCTGCGCTTCGTCAATGAGCCGACGCTTCTCTTGTGGGGACAGTGAAGGATCTTTGAGTTCCTGGGCAAGAACTAGTAATTGGGCGCCAATCACCTGTTCCTGCGGAGTGGCGCCGTGGGTCGTGAGCGCCCGAGCGATCTCTTGCAAGTCCGCCACGGCGGCGTCAGGCAAAGGCTCAGGGGCAAAAAGCGCTACATTTTGAGCGGGGGGCACAAAAAAAAGGGCTAGGCTGCACAGCACAGCTCCGAGTAACGCCAGCGACACCCGCTTGTCCAGCTTGAAGGGCAAGTCACGCCTAGGCACGAAAGCAGCGGATCGGCTTGCGGCTTGACGCTGGACTACGGCAAGCAACGGCGTGTTTGGCTGAGTCTGAGGGAAGGTGGCAAGCGTGAGGAAGCGTTCCTGACCGCCGGTTTTCTCGTCAAGGAGCGCAGCCACGGTTTCCCGTTCCGCTGCTTTCCGGGCGCGCCGCAGGGCAACAGTCAGGACCCCAGCAAAAAGCGCTAGAGGGATGAGCACCAGAAGAGCGGGGAAAGAAAAAGCAGCAAGCAACACCCGACAGGCCATTACGGTGGCAACAGCTAGGGGCAGAAAAAAGCCCAGGACGTTCGCCTGCCGGTGGCGGAGTAGGCGCCGGCCTGTGCGTTCGATGAGGGTAGAGGGAACAGTCACGCTAGGAGCGCCCCCGTTGGAAACGCTGCACAGCGTGGTTATGCGTGGCCAGGTCCGATGAGAACACATGCGTGCCATCTCCCCTGGCGACGAAATAGAGATAATCGAGCTTAGCGGGGTTCAGCGCGGCAAGAATCGCGGCCAAACCAGGGCTAGCGATCGGCCCGGGCGGAAGCCCGCGAAACAGGTACGTGTTGTAGAGCGTAGGAGTAAGCAGATGCTGGCGGGTGAGGTTACCGTCGAACTTTTCCAGTCCGTAAATCACACTCGCATCGCACTGGAGGGGTATCCCCTGGCGCAGCCGGTTGTGAAACACGGCCGCGACTAGAGCCCGCTCGGCGGCAGTGCCGGTCTCTTTTTCGATCAACGACGCCAGGGTAATCACCTGGTGGAGAGAAAGACCCAGGCTTGCGGCTTGTCGGTACATCGCCGGACTCAACGCCGCATAGAAACGCTCGACCATGCGTCCCAGAATCTCTTCTGGCGAGGCCAGCCAGGAGAACTGATACGTGTCAGGGTAGAGATACCCTTCCAGCCCCTGCGGGGGGAGTCCCCAGGTTGCCAAGAAAACCGGGTCAGCGTTGAGGCAGAGAAAACTCTCTTCCGTACCCAACCCTTGGGCTGCCAGCAAGGCCGCGATCTGCCTGAATGTCAGCCCTTCAGGGACGGTCACAACATGACGCAGACCTTCCCCTCTGGTCAGGAGGCGTAACAGCGCGAGCGGAGAGATGGGGGTAGTAAACACATACTCCCCGTTCTTGATCTTACGGTCCGCGCCAGTCAATCGCGTCCACCAGGCAAACAGCCGGGCGCTGGTGATGATGCCTGCGGATGCCAGCCGTTGTGCGGTCGCCCGCAACGCTGTCCCTTCGGGGACAAAGACGATCACAGGGTGCGTCAGCGCAGGGCCCGGCGTAGTGAGGACACGGTAGAGACGCCAGCCGGTGAAACCACAAGCACAGGCGAGCATGAGCAGGCCGGCAATCAGCCTCTTTTTCATAGGCTCGAACCACAGTAACATCGGTCCCCGCGCAAGACAACGTCGTCTCCTAGCGAAAATTTTGTTTGACATTTGCCGTCGATGTTGGCACTCTGAGAAAATTGCTCCTGTGTGTGGGTGGTTAATGAAGTACTTAAACTTAAAGACGCTGCGTACCTTTCTGGCTCAGCAATCTGGGCAGACTCAGCTGCTAATTATTGCCCCGCTTCTCACCCTCTCTCTTCTCAGTCTCGTCGTCCGCACCGCCAGCTCCGCAGTCGATCCCGCACTGGAAAAGAAAAAAGTCACTGAGCAACTCAAACGGCGGCTGAGCGAGGTGCAGAACGAAGAGGAGAGCAAGATCGCCCTTGCAGTTGAGGTCCCGCCTCCTGCGGCTCCTCTGTGCACCACTTACCAGATTAAGAAGCACGCAACCCTGGTAGCACTCTTGAACGAAGAAGGCATCGACTCTGAAGAGGCCACCGAGTGGCTCGAAGTTGCTAGGAAACTAAGGGAATTGCGGCGCATGCGCCCTGGCCACACTGTGATCTTCTCCTTCACCGAAGACAGAGAGAATCGCGCGCTGCAGAGCTTCTCGTACGAGATCGATCAGCGGTCACTGTTGGTGCTGGAAAGAAAAGCGGACGGTAGCATTGGCTTTCGGCGCGAGTCGCTTCCCTCTACCCTGATCTGGCGCGCGGTAGGCGGTCGGATCGAGAGTAACCTCTATAACGCGGCCCTTAAAGCCGGGGTGCCGGCGCAGCTCGTGGATGATTTGGCCGATATGGATTGGGATCTGGATTTCTCCTCTGACCTGCAACCCGGAGACACCTTCAAGGTTGTCTTCGAGGAATTCCAGCGCGACGGGAAGACTATCGAGTACGGCCGGATCCTGGCCGCAGAAATTGTCAACAAGGGCAAAGCCTTCACCCTCTTCTCCATTGCAGAGGAAAAAGAGGGCGGCTTCGGTTCCTTCGGTGTCAGCCGGCAGTTTCTCCGCTATCCGCTCCAGTTTACCCGCATCTCCTCAGTGTTTACCTACGCCCGTTTCCACCCCATATTGGAGCGCACCCGGCCACACCTGGGCGTTGATTTCGCCGCGCCTGTCGGCACCCCTGTGCGGGCGGTGGCCGGCGGCAGAGTGACCCACGCCGGCTGGAATGGGGATTTCGGTAATTTCGTCCGTATCGACCATCCTGGCCCCTACGACTCGGCCTATGCCCATCTCCAGCGCATAGCCAAAGGGCTGAAGGTCGGGGCTACAGTTGAACGTGGACAAGTCATCGGGAACGTCGGAGCTACTGGACTAGCCACTGGGCCGCACCTCCATTTCGCCCTGTACAAAGATGGGCGGTACATCAACCCGCTGACCGCCAAGCTGCCGGTAGAAGAGACTGGGCCGCGGCACCTTCAGAACCGTGCACTTACCGAAATGAAAAAGCGCTTGGCCGAACAGCTCGCTGCGCTCAAGGTGGGGAACCAGCCCGTCTCTCTAGTGGTGGCTGCCTTTCAGAACACCCCGGCTTCTGGCCGCAAAATAGCCGAACCACCCGCTTAGCGGCGTCTTGCCCTGTCCCTCTCCCGTTCAGACTGGCCGTCGCCGCTCCCCTCTGCAACCATATCGTACTGCACCCCGGTCGATTTTTTTGCCCTGGGGCTGAGGAGTTGACAGCGCAAAGCTGCTCACGTAGGTACAGTAAAGATGTCGTACGCAGTCATTCGTACCGGTGGAAAGCAGTATCGGGTATCACCTGGGGAGCTACTTCGCATCGAGTCGCTCACAGGTGAGGTCGGCAACGAGATCTCGTTCTCTGAAGTGCTCCTCACTGCGGCCGATGGATCGGTTCAGGTCGGCACCCCGCTGGTTTCTGGTGCCACTGTGACCGCTCGCATTGTCGAGCACGGGAAAGAGAGAAAGATCATCGTGTTCAAGAAGAAGCGGCGCAAGAACTACCGCCGTCAGCGTGGACACCGACAGCACTTTACCGCTGTACAGATCAAAACCATTAACTTCGGAGGGTAAGCCATGGCCCATAAAAAAGGACAAGGATCAAGCCGGAACGGTCGCGACAGTCCGGGCCAGCGGCGTGGGGTCAAAGTCTATGCCGGTCAGTCCGTTCGCGCAGGGAACATCATTGTTCGCCAGCTCGGCACCCGTATCCACCCAGGCGTCAACGTTGGCATAGGGCGAGATTATACCATCTTCGCGAAGACCGATGGCATTGTTCGCTACGAACGGCTGGGAAAAGATCGCAAACGGGTCAGTGTCTATTCACCACAGGCGGCTGCGGAACCCGCCTCGACCCCATAGTTTTTGTAGAGGTAGGGCTTGCCCTGCCCAATGGGGGCGCGCGACCAGTGGAACGCGACCATGTGGCTAATAGAAAAGCCCAGGTCATAAACCAGGCCGAAGTAGCGCCCCTCCCTCAAGCCCCGCAAGGGGCTTTTTTTTCGTATATGCACTTCATTGACGAAGTCCAGGTCCTTATCAAGGCTGGGGACGGCGGCCGAGGATGCATTAGCTTCCTGCGCGAGAAGTATCGGCCCCGCGGCGGGCCCGATGGTGGCAATGGCGGAGACGGCGGCAGCGTGATTTTGCGGGTGGATCCCCAACTCGGCACCCTTATTGACCTTGCTCACCAACGCCACCTGCGAGCTGAACCAGGAGGGCACGGCCGGGGCAAGAATCAACACGGGAAAAAGGGGCAAGACCTGATCGTGCGGGTGCCACCAGGCACGATCGTGCGCGATGTCGAGAGTAGCGAGATCCTAGCCGATCTTAACACCCAAGCTGCAGAAGCTGTGCTTGCCAGAGGCGGGAAAGGGGGGAAAGGGAATGCTTTCTTCGCTTCCGCTACGAATCAGGCTCCGCGCTTTGCGCAGTCCGGTATGCCTGGGGAAGAGCGTTCCCTCAGGCTCGAACTGCGTCTTCTGGCCGATGTCGGCCTCGTTGGTTTTCCCAACGCGGGCAAATCGACGTTGCTTTCTGTAGTCTCGGCGGCCCGGCCCAGAGTGGCGGACTTTCCCTTTACAACCCTCACCCCGCACCTGGGGGTGGTGCGTTACGGCGAAGACACGTCTTTTATCATGGCTGACGTGCCTGGACTCATCGAGGGCGCTCACGAAGGACACGGATTGGGCATTCGTTTCCTCCGCCATCTCTCGCGTACTTCGGTGCTGATCCACCTTCTTGATATCTCCCATCTAGAACAAGACTCGATGCACGACTACGAAGTGATCAACCACGAACTGGCGTGTTTTGATCCAGGGTTGGCAGCCTGCCCCCAGCTCACTGTGGTGACCAAACTCGACCTGCCGGACACGCGCAGGCGCTTCCCTGAGGTAGAAGCCGCCTTTGCTCAACGCGGGATTCCTCTGCTGGCGGTTTCGGCTGCCACAGGTGAAGGGGTGAAGGAACTGGTCAGTCACATCGCTCATACCCTTGAGACATACAAGGCTGCAAGCCTCAAGGTCGAGACCACCAAGGATATGGCCGTGGGGTGTTCTCAACAGAGCTAGCCATGGTTCAGCGTCCTCACAAAACCCGGATCTTGAGCCGCACGCGTCGAGTCGTCGTCAAGGTCGGCAGCGGGACCCTGTCAAGTACGGACGGGATCAGGCGGGAGAGCGTTGCGCATCTTGTTCGCGGTCTGGGGACGCTGCACGCCGCCGGCAGAGAAGTCGTGCTCGTGACCTCGGGCGCCGTGGCTGCCGGGATGAACCGCCTGGGTATGAAAGAATGGCCCAAGACCATTCCGGCCAAGCAGGCCGCAGCCGCGGTCGGACAGATCGCGCTCATGGCCCTGTATGAAGAATATTTCTCAACTCATGGCGTGCATGTCGCCCAAGTCTTGCTCACCCATGATGACTTGGCACACCGGGGCCGCTATCTCAATGCCAAACATACCATAGGCACGCTGCTCGAAGCTGGGGTTCTTCCGATCGTCAATGAGAATGACACCGTGGCGGTCGAGGAAATCCAGTTCGGTGATAACGACAACCTTTCAGCCCTGGTGGCAGTCCTGGCCGAGGCCGACCTGCTAGTGATCCTGAGCGATGTCGCGGGGCTCTATGACCAGGACCCACGTGTCCATGCTGGGGCGCGGCTGATTCCTCTGGTTGAGAGATTCGATGAGGCTTTGCTGTCAAGCGGCGGGGGCGCAGGACCACTGGGTCGAGGGGGCATGGCCTCAAAGCTCCAGGCCGCGCGCAAGGCTGCGTTCTCGGGCATCCCCACGATCATCGCTGATGGCCGAGGGGAAGAGACTCTGGCGTCAGTTTTTGACCCCACGGCAGAGAGCGGTACCCTGTTTCTGCCCGTGGCGGACCGGCTCGCAAGCCGTAAGCACTGGATCGCCTACACCCTCAAGCCCGCCGGCCAGTTGGTCGTCGATGCTGGAGCGTGTGCCGCAATTCGCGAGCGTGGCCGCAGCCTCCTGCCTGCGGGCGTACGCGCGGTGCGCGGGACATTTGACGAGGGAGAATGCGTCACCTGTCTTAATGACAGTGGGCGTGAGTTCGCGCGGGGATTGGTGAACTACAGTGCGGCGGCTCTGGAGCGCATCAAGGGCGCGCGCACAAGTCAGATCGAGCACATTTTGGGTTATAAGGTGAGTGACGAAGTGATTCATCGCAATGATCTGGCACTGCTCTGAACGTGGAGGAGAACCCCATGGACCTTGAGCGCATGATGATGGAAATGGGCCAGGCGGCTAAAAAAGCCGCACGTGTCCTGGCTGCCGCTCACACCCAGGCAAAGAACCGGGCGCTGCTACAGGCTGCAGCCGGGCTCCGTCGAGACAGTGGGGTCCTGCTCGCCGCGAACCGGCAGGACGTCGAGACCGGGCAAAAAAATGGCCTTCCCGCGGCGATGCTTGACCGTCTCACCCTAACCGAGGCGCGGATCGATGCCATAGCGAAGGGGGTGGAGATCATCGCTGACCTTCCCGACCCAGTTGGCGAAACCATAGCGATGTGGCGCCGGCCCAATGGTCTGGAGATCGGCCAGGTACGGGTGCCCCTCGGCGTCGTTGGCGTGATCTACGAGTCCCGCCCCAACGTGACTGCTGATGCTGCCGGGCTGTGCCTCAAAGCCGGCAACGCGGCGATCCTCAAAGGCGGCTCCGAGGCGTTCCTCACCAACAGTGCGATCGTACACGTCCTCGTTGCAGCAGCGGTCACTGCCGGTTTACCAGAGGCGGCGATCCAGCTCGTCCCTTCCACCGATCGGCAAGCGGTCAGGTTGTTGCTCCAGCAAGACCGCTTTATTGACGTGATCATTCCGCGCGGCGGCGAAGCTCTCATTCGCGCGGTCACTGAGCGCTCGACAATTCCGGTGATCCAGCACTTCTCCGGGATCTGTCACACCTATGTTGATGCCGCGGCTGATCTGGAGAAGGCCGCGCGTATCTGCTTCAATGCCAAGGTGCAACGACCGTGGGTGTGTAACGCCATGGAGAACCTGCTGGTCCATGAAGACGTCGCTCCACGCTTCCTGCCCACCTTCATCGCGGACCTGGAAAAAGCTGGGGTGGAAGTGCGCGGCTGCGAACGGACCCGGCTGATGGCGCCGCAGGTCAAGGCGGCGACCGCGGAAGACTGGCGCACCGAGTATCTCGACCTGATCCTGGCCGTTAAGGTCGTCGGCTCACTCGATGAGGCGATCGAGTTCATCAACACCAACGGCTCCGGTCTGGCGGACGCCATTGTCAGCGAGGACTATACACACGTGCGCCGGTTCCTGCAGGAGGTCGATTCGGCCACGGTCTATGCCAACGCTTCGACGCGGTTTACCGACGGGTACGAATTCGGCTTTGGCGCCGAAGTGGGGATCTCGACCAACCGCCTGCACGCCCGTGGCCCGATGGGGCTACGGGAGTTGACCACGTACAAATATGTCATTTATGGCAGCGGGCAGGTACGGGAATAGATAGGGGCCAGGGGCTGGGGGTCAGGGGCCAGTGAAAACAGGAATGAACGGCAGCCGCAATGCAATACCGACCCCCAGTCCCTGACCCCTGACCCCTGGTCTGACGTTATGAGAGTAGGACTGTTCGGCGGCACCTTTAATCCCATTCACTTCGGGCATCTGCGCAGCGCCGAGGAGGTACGCGAAGCGTTCTCGCTCGACCGGGTCTACTTCATGCCCGCCGCCCGGCCTCCCCATAAGGGTGGCGGCGACGTCGCCCCGGCGGCGCATCGTCTGCAGATGGTCGAGTTGGCCGTGGCTGACAACCCGTTCTTCTCGGCCTCAGCGGTAGAGTTCGAGCGGGGGGGCCCCTCCTACTCGATAGACACCATTCGCCATTTTCTCACGACCCTTCAGCCAGCCGCGCTCTCCTTCATCGTTGGCCTCGATGCCTTCCACGAGCTCCATACCTGGAAAGACTACACCGCCATCCCCGAACTCTGCGACCTGATCGTGACCTCACGCCCGGGTCTCCCGACACCTCCACCAGAGCAGTTGCTTCCCGTTGCTCTACAGACCGTCTTCTGGTACGATCCGCTGGCGCGTGTGTACAGGCATACTTCAGGTCACACCCTCATCTTGCACGAAATTGCAGGCCTTTCTATCGCGGCCTCAACAATCCGCGACAAGATCCGCCAGGGCCAGTCTGTGCGTTATCTGGTCCCGTTTGCAGTAGAAGCGTACATCAGCCAGCACACCTTGTATCAGCCGGAGGGGTCATCGCATTGACGTCGGACAAGAGCTGGGAAAAAGCTCTGCGGTGCGCTCAGTCCGCTCTTGACAAGAAAGCGTACGACCTGGTCATCCTTGAGGTCAGCGCCGTGACCTCGGTTGCCGACTACTTTGTCATCTGCACCGGTCGTTCCGACGTCCAGGTGCAAAGCCTCTGCCGGGCGATCGAAGAGTCCCTAGCTACTGTCGGGGTGAAACCACTGGCGATCGAAGGGTTCACCCACGGGCAATGGGTATTAATAGACTTCGGCGACGTCGTCGTCCACATCTTTTACGAGACCGTCCGTCAGTTCTACAACCTGGAAGGGCTGTGGGCTCAAGCGAGGCAGCGCTCGCTGCCCGAACCGTATTACACCCAGGCCCAGCACCTCAGGATAGCGACCGCATAGCTGCAGCAACCACAGAGGGTTGCCACTACTACCGCGTCTGTCCAAAAACTGTGCGTAGAGGCGTAGCCTGGATGGAGCGGAGCGAAATCCAGGAATCAGCAAGACAGAGAAAAGAACCAGAGACGGAGATGGAGAGGAGTGGGCTCTGTCTCTGTCTTATCTCTCTGTCTCGCGTCTCTATCTCTCATCCCCTAGGACAGGCCTATGGCAGCATACACAGAGATTTCTTTAGTAGACGGGGAGAAGCGCCCAAGAGTACACATTTGCACCCTCCCTATCTTTTATTTCGTCAATCTTTCGCTCTATACTACAGAGAAGGGTTAGACGAGCCGTTGCTCGTCGACAGAAGAGATATTATGAACCATGCTTCTCCTCCTAGAGAGATACTGTATTATGGGAGTAATCGCCAACAGCAATACTGGGAGAACGAAGCACAGACGCTCCGTATTGTCCGCGATATCTCATCACCGATGTGGCTGGCCTATAGCAAGCAGGCTGGGGTTTACCGTCTTCTGCCTGCTCAACCCCAGCCGAAAAGACGCCGTTCGAGAAATGCAACTGAGACCGTGCCGCTGGCGGGCCACAGTGCCGAGGAAGTAATCGCTCGGTTACGGAAGAACCACCGCCTCCATCTGTTTCTGGAGCAGCGGCTGCGGCGGTGGATGGATAAAGCTTCTGGAGAACGGGTGCTCGCCTTCCTGGATCCGAATCAAGGGGGTGCCCCGGTCATGGCAGACCCAGGGCAACCCCCTCTCAGATAGGGGAGGAAGCGGAGTTGACTCGAACTTTTCTTGTACCGACCTGGCCCTTAGAGGAGAATACTCATGCCTGACAAAGAGTGGCCCCGATGTCAGCGGTGCCGCAAAGGTGTGCTCTTGCCTCTGTCTGACTACGGACCACAAGGCAACGACATTCCGTTCAAGCTCTGGGTCTGTCACAACCCAGCCTGCGGTTTCTCTCTGCGGATTGACAAAGGGCAGGTGAGCTTTGGTCAGCCGGTCCAGCCCAAGGTGGAGTCGTGGGACCCCCACAACCGGAAATAGAGTAGTCCTGCTTGGAGAGTAATCTCCGCGGTCTATCTTTTCTCTTGGGCTACCCTTGGGGCTTCCTGGATGCGGCGGCGTGACAGCCGAGGCTTGGCTTCCCCAAACAGATACCCGTGCAACGTCAGCAGGCCACCGAGGTCCGCGGGGAATGCTGGGAGGACGGGGATACGCACGAGTGGGATGTGTGCAGGCAGGCTGTGGGCGAAGTGCTCCAGACGCAGCCCCTCGCCTCGGGCGAGAGTCTGGTAGGCAAGAAAATTCTCCGCTAGCCACTGCAGTTGAGCACTATTCGCAGGCGTGACGTGTAACACCTTACGGAATCGCTCGACCAAAGCGGCCGGGCCTTTGCACAGCGGTCCCTTGCCTTGCCATTCTTTGTGGACCCGATTTACCACTACACCTTTGAGCGCTACGCCCAGGCGCTCTAAGCCAACACGGAACTCTTCGGCTTCAGCCAGCACCTCCTCCTCGGGGCTGGTCACCAGGACAAAAGCCGTGTCCGCGCTGGTCAATAACTCGTTCACCCGCCTGAAGCGGTCGCCAAAATCTTCGAACATCCCCTGCATGGCAGTGAAGAACTCGGTGACCTCCCGCAATGCCGAGATGCCGGTCGCGTCCTCAACCTTGCGCATCAGAAAGGTGGCCGTGCGGTTCGCCGCGGAAAACATGGCCCAGCCGCTCATCACCGAGGGCTGGATGAACCACTTGCTCATTTGGCTGTCGAGAAACCGCTGCACGCGCTGAGGAGCTTCGAGGAAGTCGAGCGCCTGCCGGGTGGGCGGCGTGTCTACCACAATCAGGTCATAGACTCCACGCTGGACCAGCGTCGCGAGGGTATCGAGGGCCATATACTCATGCGAGCCGGCAAAGGTCCGCGATAGTCCTTGGTAAAAGCGGTTCTCCAGGATGCGCTCGCGGGTCTCCGGCGTAGGGGCATAGCGCGTCACGACCGCATCCCAGGCGCTTTGTTGATCGACGAGCAGGGCCGTGAGCGTGCCGCTTGGTGTCAGACCATACGGGGCAAAGGTCTCGGCCGGGAGCGGTTCCTCGGATAGGCTCAATTTGCTCAACCCAAGACAATCCGCCAGACGCTTGGCCGGGTCGATAGTGACCACCGCCGTATGCTGACCACGCAGCACACCCCACAGGGCAAGCGAGGCAGCGGTGGTGGTCTTGCCCACACCGCCACTGCCGACACAGACTAGGACGCGGTGCGTAGCTACGAGACGGGCAAGGTCAGACATAGTGGGGTTCGCTGTGACTACGTCGCGTTTATAGGGTTATGCTGAGCCCTGCGCTGCACTTAGGCTCAACTCCGCGCAGAATCTCTCTTGCGCCTTTTCTCCTCTGCATCTTTTCCCAGTGGCCTTAGCAGTATAGCGGCCCCAATCAGATGCGAGAGCCGTTCCACCTCAGGCAGGCCGAACTCCTCCGCAAAACAGAACGGCAGCGGCACCGCCGGCAGAGGCAGTCGCTGCAGTTGCTGCAGGTAGGCAGCTTGCGCCTCTGCTAGCGCAGCCTCGGTCTGCGCGCGCGCTAGGATCTCCTTGGCCAAGCGCCGATCCCGAGCCGGGGCGTTCGTGTCCGCCCAGGCACGCTCCAGTATGGCCCGCGTAACTGGGGTATTGTGAACACGGTTGATAAACAACACCCCAAGAGGCAAGTGCTGGTCCTCGGCCAGTTGCTGATAGGCTTCCTGGGTCTCATTGGCAGGGAGTTCTTCCGGCGTCGTGACCAAGTTGACCGCAGCTCTGCCGGAGTCGCTGAGTAAAGCCAGGACCCGCTCCGCCTCGCGATGCACAAAGCCGCCGCTAAAGGTATCACGGGCAGCGCGCGGCATACGCAGGTACTGGAGGCTGTGACCAGTCGCTGGCGTGTCCACGATCAGCACGTCCCAGCGTGGCCTTTGGGTGTCTTTGTCTCGCTGCCGTTCCTCGTACCAGATCTTGCCCATAGTCATCAGCTCTTTGAGTCCCGGCGCCGCAGCAACAAAGTACTGGTAGAGCCGGCTCTCAAGGACCGTACGCAGCAGGCGTTTGACCGGGATGATGAGCCGCAGATACTCCTCGAGAGCGGCCTGGCCGCTGGTGGCCAAGACAAAGAGCGTAGGAGAGACTTGTCGGGGGGCACTAGCATGGTCGTTCAGGGGGGGAAGCCCGAGCAAGCGAGCAGCCCGGGTGTTCTCATCGAGTTCGATCAGGAGCGTCTTTTTCCCCTGCCTGGAGACGGCCAAGGCCAAGGCGGTGGCTATGGTCGTCTTGCCAACCCCGCCCTTACCGACAAGGAAAAGCAGGCGTTTGTTGCAGAGAGCAGGGACAGCAGAAACCGGGCCGTGACTCTGAGGTGGCACCGCTACCACCGGACGACCGACGCCCCCCAAGTAAGGCCACCGCCGCAGGCATTCAACACGATGACGTCGTTGTCGTGGATCTTTCCCTGGCGCACTGCCTCATCCAGGGCGATCGGAATTGAGGCTGCCGAGGTGTTGCCGAAGCGCTGGACATTACAGTGGACCTTGTCCATGCCCAGCCCCAAGCGGTCAGCCACCGCCTGGATGATACGCAGGTTCGCTTGGTGCGGAATCATTAGGTGGACGTCAGCAGGGGCTAGGCCAGTGCGCTCCAAGGCCTTGCACGCGACATCCGAGAGGTTGCGCACCGCCACCTTGAACAGCTCCGGCCCCTTCATCTGAATGCCCCACCCTTTGGGGAGTATCCCGTCCTGATCAACGGTCCGGCGTTGCCCAGCGCGTACATACAGCAGCTCCCACAGCGCCCCACTCGACTCGATCACTGTACTAAGCAACCCTTGTTCGCCAGGCTGGTTGTCCAACACGAGCGCCCCAGCGCCGTCGCCAAATAAGACACAAGTGGCACGATCCTGCCAGTTCACCATAGTGCTGAGGGCATCGGCGCCGACTAGGAGCAGACGGCTATACTCTCCACTCTTCATATAGCTGTGGACGACTGATATGCCATAGACAAAGCCGGCGCAGGCAGCACAGACATCAAAAGCCGGGATGTTATCCACCCCGAGACGGGCTTGGAGCAGACATGCGGTAGAGGGAAAGGCATAGTCCCCTGACACCGTGGCGACCACGATCGCTTGCAGGGTCCGGGCACTGAGGCCAGCAGCATCGAGCGCCTGCGTGCTGGCTGCGTACATCAGGTCCAGCATATCTTCCCCCTGTTTCATCACTCGCCGTTCATAGATGCCGGTCCGAGAAACGATCCAGTCGTGGCTGGTCGCCACCCGCTTTTCCATATCTGCGTTGGTGAGACAGGTCAGAGGGACGGCGGAGCCGGTGCCAATGATACGTGCGCCCATTCACAAACCCTTTCTGTGTACTGGTGTGACGCCGCCAGGTTACTAAGCATTGACCGCTACCCTTCCCACTTGCGAAACACCAGACAGGCATTGGTGCCGCCGAAGCCAAAAGAGTTCGACATGACGACGCGGATCGGAACACGACGAGCGACGTTAGGCACATAGTCCAGGTCGCAGGCCGGGTCCGGCTCTTCATAGTTGATCGTCGGCGGGATGATTCCATGATAGAGGGCCAAGGCTGAGTAGGCCGCCTCCACCCCACCGCAAGCACCGAGCAGGTGGCCAGTCATCGACTTGGTTGAGCTGACGGCCAGGCGGGCCGCATGTTCCCCAAATACCCGCTTGATCGCCTGCGTCTCGGTGGCGTCGTTGTAAGGGGTCGACGTGCCATGAGCGTT
>WNGG01020083.1_pt1 | contig 16154 bp, 17 predicted proteins | sample 5400661 | NCBI WGS metagenome assembly WNGG01 (sample SAMN13153372, study PRJNA577476) | soil metagenome | isolation source: 100 cm soil or saprolite under Garry oak tree replicate 1 | place: USA:California | collected 2016-06-15 | reverse complement strand
AGCCTGGAAGAGGCGCTCGAGCACGAGGCCGCCGTGCAGGCGGAGCTGATGCAGCGCCCGGATTTCCACGAGGGCTTCGCGGCGTTCATGGCCAGACGGCCGCCGCGCTTCGAGGGAGCGCCGGAGTGAACGACCCTTTTTTCGAAGACTGGCACCTCAAGCTGGCCGAGCGCGTGCGGGCCTTCGGCGACAAGCACCTGCGGGCGGCCGCGCACGACGAGGCGGATCCTGCCGGGCGGACGCGCGAGCTGGCCCTCATCCTCGCCGAGCACAACGTGCTCCCGGCCGCGGTGGCCCCGCCGTACGGCACGATGGACCTGCGCTCGCTCGTCGCGGTGCGCGAGGCGCTCGCCTACTTCTCGTCGCTCGCCGACACCGCGTTCGCCATGCAGGGCCTCGGCTCCTACGCCCTCAGCCTGGTGGGCTCCGACGTGCAGAAGAAGCGCTGGCTGCCGGCGGTGGCGAAGGGCGAGGTGCTGGCCGCGTTCGCGGTGACCGAGCCCGAAGCCGGCTCCGACCTCGCCGCGTGCCGCACGCGCGCGCAGGCCGACGGCCTCGTGTGGCGCCTGCGGGGGGTGAAGACGCTCATCTCCAACGCCGGCATCGCCGGCCTCTACACCGTGCTCGCCCGCAGCGCCGACGGCGACGATCCCTCCGGGCTGTCGATGTACCTCGTCGACGCGCAGGCCCCGGGCATGATCGTGAACCGGCTGGAGGCGATGGCCCCGCACCCGCTCGGCGAGGTCCGCTTCGAGGACACGCCCGCGGTCCTGCTCGGCGTCGAGGGCAAGGGCTACGCGCTCACGCTCGCGACGCTCGACTCCTTCCGCCCCAGCGTGGGCGCAGCCGCGTGCGGGATCGCGGCGCGCGCCCTCGACGAGGCGCTGCGCTGGGTGCAGGCCCGCCGCCAGTTCGGCCATCGCCTGGCCGAGTTCCAGTCGGTGCAGATGGCGCTGGCCGAGATGCACGTGGACCTCGAGGCCGCCCGCCTGCTGGTGCGGCGGGCGGCGTGGCTCAAGGACGGCGGCGCGGAGCGCATCCCGCGGGAGGGCGCCGCGGCCAAGCTCGCCGCCACCGAGATGGCGCAGCGGGTGGTGGACCGCGCGCTGCAGCTCCATGGCGGTCAGGGCGTGATGAAGGGTACGACCGTGGAGCGGCTCTACCGCGAGGTGCGCTCGCTGCGGATCTACGAGGGCACCAGCGAGATCCAGAAGCTGCTCATCGCCCGCGAGATGCTGAAGGAGAGCCGGTCATGACCGGGACCGACGTCCACCGCGAAGAGCAGATGAGCCCCGAGTACCGCCGGATGGTGGTGCAGCTCATGGAAAGCCAGGCGTACCGGGAGCTGGCCGCCGCCCACATGTTCGGCTACGGCCTGCGCTTCGTGCCCGACCAGTGGATGAAGTTCGTGGTCTGGCACATCCAGGAGGATCGAGCTGGCCATGGCGCAGTTCCTCTACGACCGGGGCGGCTTCTGGCAGCTCAAGGAGTACGAGGAGTGCTCGTCCGTGCCCTACCGGGGCGTGATCCAGAAGATCGTCAAGGAGGAGGCGGGTCACCAGGACCTCGGAGAGAAGATCGTCGTGGAGCTGTGCCGGTCCGGCCGGCACGACGGCGTGAAGCAGGCCCTGTTCGAGAAGTGGCTGGGGATCGGGCTGCTGTCGTTCGGCCGTCCGGGCACGCCGGGCAACCGCTACGCGATCGAGCACGGCCTCAAGAAGCGCGACTCCGGGGAATGCATGAAGGACTTCATCGTGGACATCCGCCCCTCGGTGGATGCCGCGGGCCTGCGCTTCCCCGACGCGGCCACGCTGAAGATGGAGTTGCCCGAGGAATTGTTCGCTCGCTGATCGCTGATCGCTGATTGCTGACTGCTGCAACTGGGGGTTTCTCATGAGCCGAATCGTGGAGCTGTGCGGCGAAGTGGCGGCGGAGGCGGAAGAGGGGCCCGAGGGGCTCGTGCTTCCCCCCGAGGCGTGGGAGCGGCTGCGCGCCGAGTGGCAGGACCAGGACATCGAGGACGCGCTGGCCCTGGTGCGGGACAGCCTGATGCAATCGGAGCTGGTCGAATCGGCGGACAGCTTGAGCGCCCGCCTGCTGGACCTGCTGGGTGCCTTCGGCGAGACCTCGGCCTTCCGCAAGGCGGCGTCCGGGCAGGCGGCCCTCAGCCTGGAGGAGATCGGCCAGCTCGCGCGGCGGGTGGGGAGACTGGAGGAGGTCCTCGAGACCTACCGCGAAGGCGCGCCCCCCGACCGCAAGGGCTTCTACGCGCTGCGGCGGCGCCTGGAGCTCGCTCCCTCCTGTTTCAGCCGTTCCCGATCGGCCAGGGCGGCCTGGTCCTGCCCAACCGCATCTGGCTGCCGGCCATGGTCACCTGGCGCGGCACCGAGGACGGCTTCGTGACCGCGTCGGTGCGGGAGATCTACCTCCGCTATGCGCTCGGCGGCGCGGGCATGATCGTGCTCGAGGCCACCGGCATCCGGGACGTCGCGAGCGGCCCGCTCCTGCGACTCTCACACGACCGCTTCGTTCCCGGCCTGAAGGCCCTGCGCGAAGAGATGCGCTCGGTGTCGGAGTCGATTGTCGTCCCGCAGATCATCGACTTCCTCAAGATCGCGACCCGCAAGCCTACGCGCGTGTTCATTGAGGACGCGGTGCGGCGCGGCGCGCTCGCCCCGGGCGTCCTCGACGTGAGCGACGCGGAGTTCGAGGCCGGCCTGGAGCGCTACCTGCCGAGCCCGCGCGCCCGCCGCGACTTTCTCTACGGCTACCGCCAGACGATCGAGGACCTCGACCTCGCCGAGATCCGCCGCATCCCCGGCTGGTTCGCCGCCGCCGCGCGGCGCGCGCGGCAGGCTGGCTTCGACGGCGTGGAGCTGCACTTCGCCCACGCCTACACGATGGCGTCGTTCCTCTCGGTCACGAACCGGCGGACCGACGAGTACGGCGGCAGCTTCGAGAACCGGATGCGCCTCCCGCTCGAGGTGATCCGGGCCGTGCGCGAGGAGGTCGGTCCCTCGTTCCTCGTGGGCTGCCGGTACCTCGGCTCCGAGGACATCCTGGGCGAGGACGGACGGATCGGCGGCAACACGCTGGAAGACGCCCAGGCGATCGGCGTCGAGCTGGCGCGGGCGGGCCTCGACTTCCTGTCGATCTCGCGGGGCGGAAAATTCGAGGACGCGAAGCAGCCGCCGGTCGGGGAGGCGATGTATCCCTACACCGGCCACAGCGGGCACACCTGCATCCCACGCGGCCGGAACGATCCCTTTGGCGTCAACGCGTCCCTGGCGGCAGGGATCCGGCGGGCGGTGCGGGCGGCCGGCTTCACGACCCCCGTCGTGGCCTCAGGAAAGATCGTGACCTTCGATCAGGCGGAAGGCCTCTTGCGGGCCGGCCAGGCCGACCTCGTGGGCATGGCGCGCGCACTCCTCGCCGACCCCGACCTGCCGCTCAAGTGGCGCGCCGCCGAGGATGCGCCGGTCCGGGCCTGCGTGTTCTGTCCGTTCTGCGAGCAGGAGGACCAGCGTCACCGCGTGGTGACGTGCACGTTGTGGCCGAAGGACCCCGCCGACCACCGGCGGCGGCTCACCCCCGCCGTCTGGCGGCCCGGCGCGCCCGGGGACGCGCTCGCGGCTTTCGACGCGCAGGGCGGGACGCGCTCGCCGGGCCGCTGACCGGCTTCGGCCGCGCGTGCCTCGGCTGGTAGACGCCGAGCTTTCCGCCTCCGGGCAGCGTCACCTGCGTGAGCAGCCCCCAGCCCTGGTTCTGCACGGGCGAGCAGGCCCGGCCGCGCTTCTCCATCGCCGCCACGAACGCCGCGACGTCGTCGCACATCAGGTAGAACTCGTGCACGTCGTTCTCGCCTGACGGGTGGACCGCGACCTCCGACGGCGGGAGGCCGAAGATCAGCCACCCGTCGCCCACATCGACGCTCGGCAGCCCGAGCACGTCGCGCAGGAACGCGCGGTCGGCCTCCGGGCTCCTGCTGTAGATGATCGAATGCGCGCCGATGATCATGTGGCTTCCCTCGGCCAGGGGTATCTTACTGTGGCAGTCAACAGTCAACAGTCGACAGTCGACAGTGGACTAGAATCCGCGGATGCGCCTGGGGATCGCCGTTTTCTGCGCGGCGGCGTGGCCGGCCGCCGCCGTTGCCGGCGAGGTCGAGGCCGCCGTCCGCGCCGGACAGGTCGTCCCGTTCTACAGCCAGTCGTTCCACCTCGATCCCGGCCCGTTCCTGAGATCGTCGTTTCCGGGCATCGCGGTGGAGCCGATCCAGGACCTTCGTCTCGAGGGCCGCGGCGGGCTGGCCCTCGGCGGCGGTCTCGCGTGGTTCGGGGGGGGCGGCCTCGGCGTGGAGGCCCGCATCGACACGGCCGACGTCAGCGTGAAGTCCGTCGATGCGGTCGTCCACGTGCGCCTGCCGCTCCCGGCGCCGCTGCCGGCGCTGTCGAGCGACGTCCGGATCCCGGCCACCGCCGACCTCGAGCGCCTGCGCGTCCTGTCCCTGAACCTGGCCGCGCGCACGCCGGGAAGGACCCGGCTCCGCGTTTCCGGCGGGGTGAGCTACCTGCCCTCGCTGCGATTCTCGGTGAGCTCCAACATCCAGGCCGAGGGAGGCTTCCTCTCCGCGATTCCCCTGGCCCGGATCGTCGTGCGGGCGGAGGCGGAGCCGGGGGGCGAGGGTGAGAGCCGGTTCGGCTTCAACGCCGGCGGCGGGCTGGAGCTGCCGCTCTCGAAACGCCTGTCGCTCGACGTGGAGGCCCGCTACTTCCGGTTCCGGCGGCAGACGCTCGCGTGGGCGGTCGACCCGGGCGTGACGCTGTCTCCGTTCGAGCAGCAGATCGCGCGCGACCTGCTCGCCACGCTGGGCCCGGTGAGCTTCAATCCTGAGTTCTTCCAAGCCACCGCCGGGGTCTCGATCACCTTCTGAGAACTCGATACCTGCGGCCGGCCCGACACGCGGGTGCGGCCCAGGTACCACGTTCTTCCATCGTCCTCCGTCGCGGTCGGGCCAGTGGAGCGTGGTACAGCGCAGGGCCCGTTAAGCGGCGGCCGAGCGCCCGCGGCCCGCCCTCCATCCGCCCCGGAACCAGCCGACGATCTTGACGTCGACGATCAGGACGACGCGCCTCGGCTCCGGGGGCATGAGCGGCCATTGTATGATCCCCCGCGGAACTCCGAATGCGCCTGCGATGTCCGATCGCCATCGGCGGCCTCGTCCTCCTCCTGGCGCCGCGGTCGGCCATCCGCGGCGACGCGCCCGCGCGTTCCCCCGGCCTGCCGCCGCTGGTGGCCGACCCGTCGCTGCCGCCGCTGCCCGCGCAGTCCCCGCGGAACGCGAGCTACACGATCCAGGCCCGGCTCGACCCCGACCAGCATGCGCTGCAGGGCAGCGAGGTCCTGGAGTGGCGGAACACCACCGGCGCCCCGCAATCGACCTTCCCGTTCCACCTCTACTGGAACGCGTTCCGCAACAACCTCTCGACCTCCGCGCGCGGCGAGGGGCGCCGCGCCGCGCACTCGGCGAGCGAAAAGGAGCGCGAGCGCGGATACGGCTACATCCAGGTGCGCTCCATCCGCGTCGTCGGCGGCACCGAGACGGACATCACTCCGTCGCTGAAGTACGTGGCTCCCGACGACGGCAACGCGGACGACCGCACGGTCATGGAGGTGCAGACGCCGGCCGCGGTGGCGCCCGGCGCCACCGTGCGCTTCAAGATCGACTGGACCTCGCGCATCCCGTATGGAGACGTGGGCCGGGCGGGCTGGGTCCACGACTATTTCTTCGTCGTGCAGTGGTTCCCCAAGATCGGGGTGTGGTGGAAGGGAAGATGGAACGCGCACGAGTTCCATCCGTGGACGGAGTTCTTCGCCGACTACGGCGTGTACGACGTGCGGCTCACGCTGCCCCGCCGCGGCTTCGTGGTGGGAGCGACCGGCCGGCTCCAGGAGAAGACCGACGACCCCGAAGGGACCGAGACCTGGCGGTTCGTGCAGGAGGACGTCCACGACTTCGCGTGGACGGCGAGCCCGCGCTTCCGGGAGAAGAAGGCGCGCTTCGACGATCCCGGCTACCCGCCGGTGGAGATCCGGCTCCTGCACCAGCCGGAGCACGCGCACCTGGCCGACCGCTACGTCGAGGCCACGAAGATCGCCCTGCGCAGCTACGGCGCCTGGTCCGCACCTTATCCGTATCCGCAGATCACCGTGATCGACCCGCCGTGGAACTCCGCCTCGGGCGGGATGGAATACCCGACGCTGTTCACGGGCGGCGCGTACATCTGGGCCCCCCGGGCGCTGCAGAGCCCGGAGGGCGTGACGATCCACGAGTGCGGCCACCAGTTCTGGTACGGGCTGGTGGGAAACAACGAGTTCGAGGAGGCGTGGCTGGACGAGGGCTTCAACAGCTATCACGACGAGAAGGCGGCCCGGCTCGCGCTCGGGGCCGTGGGCTGGGGCCGGCGCTACTTCGGCCTCGCGACGCCGGGACGCGGCAGCCGCGGCGGATGGCCCGTGGTCGCGCCGGGAGTGTGGATCGGCCGCGGTGAAGGCGATCTCTCCGCCCTGCGCCGCACCGGCGAGACCGACGCGATGGCCCGCGCGGGCTGGGAGTACCGCACGGTCGACGCCTACACGCTGAACTCCTACGGCAAGCCAGCGCTCAGCTTGCAAACGCTCGAGAACCTCGTCGGCGACGAGACCATGACGCGGATCCTGCGCACGTACGCGCGCCGGTTCCGCTTCGCGCACCCGACGAGCGAGGACTTCATCGCCACCGTCAACGAGGTCACCGGCAAGGACTATCGCTGGTACTTCGACCAGACCTGGTTCTCCAGCGACCTGTGCGACTACGCGGTGAGCGTGAAGACCGAGAAGGCGCGCACGCTCGAAGGCTACGCCGAGGGCCCCGACGGCATGCCGCTGCTCAGCCTGCCCCGAACCGATGCGAAGCAAGACGACGCGAAGACGGTGTGGGAATCCGAGGTCACCGTCCGCCGGCTGGGAGGCGTGAAGATGCCGGTGGACGTGCTGGTCAGCTTCGCCGACGGCCGCAACGTGACCGAGACGTGGGACGGCCAGTACCGCTGGACCCGGTTCCGCTACCGGGGCGCGGCCAAGGTGGTGCGGGCGGAGGTGGACCCGGAGGGCAAGCTGGCCATCGACGTGACCCCGGCCAACAATTCGTGGGTGGACGAGAACGGCTGGTCGCGGCGCGCGGCGTTGAAGTGGGCCGCGCGGTGGATGTTCTGGCTCCAGAACCTGCTGGAGACGCAGATGGTGGTCGGGTAGCCGTGCTCTACGCGCTCGTCCAGGGATGGCGCCTGCTGAGACGCAGCTACGGCCTCGCCGTCCTCCTGCTCGTCGTGAACCTCGGGACGGCGCTACTCCTCGCGGTGCCGCTGGCGCGCAACCTCCGCGCCGATCTGCACCAGAAGCAGGCCGCCCAGAACATGCTCTACGGCTTCGACTACTCGTGGTGGAGCCAGTGGTCCGACGCCCAGTCCGGCTGGACGACCAGCTTCGGGCCCGAGATCTTCGGCGTGGGCTTCGCCTTCCGCAACATCGAGCTGCTGCTGAAGGGCGCCCTGCCCGCGAACCTCCTCGCGCGGCATCCGCTGCCGGAGGGCGGCCCCCTGATCGACCCCGTCCTGCTCGGGCTCGCGCTCGTCTACCTGCTGGTGCAGACGTTCCTCGCGGGCGGGATCCTCTCGACGCTGCGGGGCGCGCAGGGGACGTGGACGCTGCGGGGGCTGCTGCACGGCGCCGGCTTCTACTTCGGCCGCTTCTTCCGCGTGGCCCTCATCGCGCTCTTCGCGGCCTGGGTCGTCTTCCGCCTGAACGGGCCGTTGGCGCGGTGGGCCGACGCCCAGGCGCGCGAGTCCGTCTCGGAGTCGTCGGCCATGGCCTGGCTCCTGGGCCGCCACGCGCTGCTGCTGCTCGCGCTCTTCTTCGTCAACCTCCTCGCCGGGTACGCCAGGGCGATCGTGGTCGTCGAGGAGCGCTCGAGCGCCGTCCTCGCGTTCGTCTCCGCGCTCTCGTTCTGCCTCCGCGGCTTCACGCGGACCTTCGGCCACTACCTGGCGGTCGCCCTGCTCGGCGTCGCGCTCGTCGGCGTCTGGCGCCTCGCCGACGGCGCCTACGTGACCACCGGCTACAAGACGCAGCTCCTCACGTTCGCGCTCTTCCAGTTCTTCGTCCTCGCTCGCCTGGCCTTGCGGGTGATGCTGATGGGCGGGCAGCTCGCCCTCTACCGCCGGCTGGCCGCCCCGGAGGCCCTCGCCTCGGCCGCCTGAGCCATGAGCGTCGACGCCGACGACTTCCGCCGCGCCCTCTGCCAGTTCGCGGCCGGCGTCACCGTGGTCACGACCCGCGACGGCCGGGGCCGGTCGCTCGGCCTCACCGTCACCGCGTTCGCCTCGGTGAGCGTGGATCCTCCTCTCGTCCTCATCTGTGTGGACCACCGCTCCGAGACACACGTGGGGTTCCGCGACGCGGGGCTGTTCGGCGTCAGCATCCTGGCCGAGGGACAGGAGGAGCTGTCGCGCCGCTTCGCCGGCGGCGGCGCGGCCAAGTTCAAGGGCCTGGACCTGGCCCAGGGCACGACCGGCGTGCCGCTCATCCCCGGCGCTCTCGCGCACCTCGAGTGCCGCGTCAGCGCCAGCCACGTCGCCGGCGACCACACGATCTACGTGGGCGAGGTGCTCGCGGTGCAGGTGCGGCCGGGCCGTCCGCTCCTCTACCACGACCGGGACTACCGGCGGTTCGAGCCGTCGGGCGATCCGGAGCGATGACGGCGCCGATGGAGTTCCCCGAGCGCTTCAACATGGCGTGGTACTACCTCGACCGCAACGTCGAGGAGGGACGCGGCGAAAAGCGGTGCCTCTTCTGGCGCGACGAGGCCTACACGTACCGCGAGGTGCAGGTCCGCGCCAACCGGTTCGGCAACGCGCTGCGCGCGCTCGGCGTCGAGGTGGAGGACCGCGTCCTGCTCGTCCTGCCCGACTGTCCGGAGTTCGTGTTCGCGTGGTTCGCGGCGGCCAAGGTCGGCGCGGTGATCGCCATGGTCAACCCGGCCCTGCCCGCCGACGACCTCGCGTACTACTTCCAGTACACGCGGGCCCGGGTCGCGGTGGTGGACGAGTCGACCCTCGACCGCATCGACCCCGCCCGCGACTCGTTCCCGCGCCTGCGCCACCTGGTGGTGGTGGGCGTGGATCCGCACCGCGACGACCCCGCGATCTGGCTCTTCACCAGCGGCTCGACCGGGAAGCCGAAGGCGGCGGTGCACCTTCAGCAGGACCTGCCGTGGAACACCGAGCGGTACGCCAAGGGGGTGATGGGAATCCGCGAGGACGACCTGACGGTCTCGGTGCCGAAGCTCTTCTTCGGCTACGCCACCGGCACGAACCTGCTGTTCCCGTTCGCGGTGGGGGCGGCGACCGCGCTCTTCAGCGAGCGCAGCGAGCCGGGGACGCTCTTCGACGCGATCGAGCGCTTCCGGCCCACGATCCTCACGTCCGTGCCCACGATGATCAACGGCATGCTGAACCATCCCGGGGCCCGCGGCCGCGACCTCTCGTCCCTGCGCCTCTGCGTGTCCGCGGGCGAGGCCCTTCCCGCGGAGCTCTATCGCCGCTGGATCGACGCGTACGGCGTCGAGATCCTCGACGGGATCGGCTCGGCGGAGATGTTCCACATCTACATCTCGAACTACTCCGGAGAGGTGGTCCCGGGCAGCCTGGGACGCCTGGTGCCCGGCTACGAGGCGCGGATCGTCGGCCCCGGCGGCGCCGACGTTCCCGACGGGGAGCCGGGGACGCTCTGGGTCAAGGGCGAGTCGGCGGCCGTCATGTACTGGCAGGCCCACGAGAAGTCCAAGGAGGTCCTGCGGGGGGACTGGGTCGTCACCGGCGACCACATGCGCCGCGACGCGAAGGGGCTTTTCTGGTACGAGGGCCGGACCGACGACATGCTCAAGGTGTCGGGCATCTTCGTGAGCCCCTACGAGGTGGAGAACTGCCTCTTGCAGCATTCCCGGGTGGCGGAATGCGCCGTGATCGGGTATAAGGATCGGGACGGACTGATCAAGCCAAAGGCATACGTCGTGTGCCGGGAGGGGGCCGGGGACGAGGCCTTCGCCCGCGAGCTACAAGATTTCGTGAAAGCCCGGCTGGCGCCATTCAAGTACCCCCGCATGGTGGAGTTCGCCCGTTCCCTCCCGAAGAACGACCGGGGCAAGATCGACCGCAGGAAGCTGGAGGCCGCCGGCCCCCGAAGCTGATCCCAAATCAACCAACCGAAAGGAGAGAAGGAAGGCATTCCTTCGCGGAGCATGGCCGAGAATTTCGTGATCCCCGACATGACGTGGACCGAGATCGACGAGGCGATGAAGAAGGAGCGTCCGGTGGCGCTGCTGCCGGTGGGCGCCACCGAGGCGCACGGCCCGCACCTCCCGGTCTCCACCGACACCGTCATCGCGGTGGAGATGGCCCGGCGGGGGGCGGCCAAGCTCAAGGAGCACGGCGTGCCGTCGCTCGTCCTCCCCCCCGTGACGTTCACGGTGGCGGAGTACGGCGCGGAGTTCCCGGGCACGATCTCGATCTCCCCCGAGACCTCGGTGGCGCTGCTGCGCGACGTCTGCGCGGCCGCGGTCCGGCGGTTCCGGGCGGTGGCCCTCGTCAACATCCACCTCGAGCCGAAGCACGTGGAGTGCCTCAAGAAGGTGGTCGACGAGAGCAACAAGGCGGGGGTCAGCGTCTGCTTCCCCGACATCACCAAGAAGCGCTGGGTGGAGACGCTCGGGGAGGCGTTCAAGGAAGGAGACCACGGCGGCGCCTTCGAGACGTCGCTGATGATGGTCGCCGCGCCCGAAATGGTGCGGGAGCGAGAGCGCATCAGCCTGCCGCCCACCGACGGCCTCCTCGCGGCCATCAAGAAAGGGGCCAAGACCTTCTCCGAGGCGGGAGGCGAGGACGCGTACTTCGGCGATCCCACCGCCGCCTCGGTCGAGGACGGCGAGAACCTCTACGAGGCGCTCGTCGAGATCCTGCGGCTGTCGGTCATGGAGCACCTGGGGAGCAAGGCGTAGGGAGACCGGGCCGGGCTAGAATCGCGCGGCACGGAAATGCCCCAGTACGACGGCCCCGAAAGGCGCGCCCGCCTAAGGATCGACGCCGGGCTCACGGCCTCGGGCTGGGCGGTCCAGAATCGCGACGAAATAAACCTTAGCGCGGCTCGGGGTGTGGCCATCCGGGAGTTCAAGATGGAGCCCGGATTCGGCTACGCCGATTACCTGCTGTTCGTCGACGGGCGGTCCGTCGGCGCGCTCGAAGCCAAGAAAGAGGGCTTTCCCCTAACGGGTGTCGAGCCGCAGGTCAAGACGTACTCGGACGGGCTTCCCACCGAGCTCACCGCCCCGCATGGCGACCGGGACAAGCTCGGCAGGGGTTGGATCTGGCAGGGTCAGCTTGCCCTCTGCGTGCATCAGAACCATGTCTTCCGCGCGCGTTTGCTCACTTCGGATGTGGTTCCCGAGTCCGTGTCTTGGTACGGCAACGGTAGAGGCCAAACGTACTTCTTCAAACACGGACGGCAGACGACGAATCTAGCTTCGATCAACCTGACCAAGTTGAAGGGCCTTCCTGTCCCGGTGCCACCTGCTGCGGAACAACAGCGCATTGCTGCCGAACTTCAAAGGCAGCTCTCGATCGCGGATGAAGCATCACTTGTCGCGGCAGCCAGCGTCCAGCGATGCCAACGCCTCCGTCAAGCCATCCTCAAATGGGCCTTCGAGGGCAAGCTGGTCGACCAGGACCCGAACGACGAGCCGGCGTCGATCTTGCTGGAGCGCATCCGTGCTGAACGGGCGGCGCGAGACGAGCAAGGCGGCACGGTCCGTGCTGCCCGGAAGCGATAGACGCAATCGAACGCCGAGTGCATCGCGTGAACAGTCGGGCAGTGCGGTGATATCTCGGTCAGCAAACGTTTCTATTGCCTTGCTAGAGATTCTTATTGAATTCCGAGCATGTTTCTGAGCACGGTTCGGACCCACTGTTGATGATGACGGTGTTACAAGCAGGCATGCAGAACAACATCCTCGCTTCCCTGACTCGCCTCTCTGACGCGGAGCTCGTCGGGCAGCTCCGGAGCCTGATCGCCCGTGAACGCGACGTCACGGCCGAGGTCGTGGCCCGCCTGGCGGAACTGGACACCCGCGACCTCCACCTGCGAGAAGGCTATACGTCGCTGTTCGTATACTGCCGGGATGCGCTGGGGCTCTCGGAGTGGGAAGCCTACAACCGGATCGAGGTCGCCCGCGCTGCCCGGCGATTCCCGGTGATCCTCGACATGCTCGCGTCGGGTGCGGTCAACCTGACCACAGTGAAGCTACTTGCCTCGCACTTGACTCCCGCCAATCACGTCGCGAGGCTCGCGCCCCGGCCAGACGTCCCCCCATCCGTCAGACGCCTGCCCGCTCCGCGGCCCGCGTCTACAACCCCGCCGGCCCCTCTCGTCACGTCGGCACTAACGACACCAGATCCTTCCTCCATTCCGACGCCCGCTCCTGATGAACCGGTCCATGCCTTGCCGATTCGTCCGGCCGTGGTCGAGCCGCTCTCTCCCGACCGCTACAAGCTGCAGCTCACGATCAGTGGCGAGACCCTCGAGAAGCTACGCCTCGCCGAGGACATGCTCGGCCACGCCATTCCCTCCGGCGATGAGGCCGCGGTCCTGGACCGCGCGCTCACGGGGCTGCTCGTGGAACTGGCGAAGAAGAAGTTCTCCGACACTCAAAAACCCCGCCGTTCGCGGGGGACCAGACCAGGGGCGCGGTATCCGTCCGCCAAGGTGCAGCGCGCCGTCTGGGTGCGGGACCTCGGGCGATGCGCCTTCGTCGGAGCCGGCGGCCATCGCTGCAACGAGCGCCGGTTCGTGGAGTTCCACCATGTCGACCCGTACGTACTGGGTGGCGAGGCGACGGTGGACCAGATCCAGCTGCGATGCCAACGGCACAACGATTACGAGGGAAGGCTGTACTTCGGCAAACGCCGGCGGGCGCGCCAACTAGTTCCAGAACTAGTTCGCTTGAGCGCCACGCACTCAACCTCATGAGCGATCTCTCCAACCGGATCGTCCAGAAGCTGTGGTCCTACTGCAACGTCCTGCGCGACGACGGGCTCTCCTACCAGGACTACCTGGAGCAGCTCACCTACCTCCTCTTCCTGAAGATGGCCGACGAAAGGGCCACCATCACTGGCGAACAACAGGTCATCCCGAAGGGATACCGGTGGTCCGACCTCGCCAGCCCGGCGATTGAGGGAGTCCGGCTGGAGGAGCACTACCGCGAGACGCTCCGCAAGCTCGGCGAGGCGGGCGGAATGCTGGGCCTGATCTTCCGGAAGGCCCAGAACAAGATCCAGGACCCGGCGAAGCTGCGCCAGCTCATCGTCGAGCTGATCGGCAAGGAGGACTGGCTGGCGATGTCCTCGGACGTGAAGGGCGAGGCCTACGAAGGACTGCTGGAGCGCAACGCCCAGGACATCAAGAGCGGCGCCGGCCAATATTTCACGCCGCGTCCCCTCATCTCCGCGATCGTGGACTGCATCCAGCCCCAACCTGGCGAGGTCATCGTGGATCCCGCCTGCGGGACTGGCGGTTTCCTTCTAGCCGCCCACGCCTACCTCAGCGACCAGTTCAAGCTCGACCGCGATCAGAAAAAGCACCTCAAGTTCGAGGCTCTGCGTGGCGTGGAGATCGTGGACGGCGTCAGCCGCCTTTGCGCGATGAACCTGTTCCTGCACGGCGTCGGGCCGGATGACGAGCGACGGGAGCCTCCGATCAAGACCGACGATGCCCTGCGCAACGAGCCGTCGAGCCACGGTGACGTGGTAATGGCCAATCCGCCGTTCGGCAAGAAGTCGTCGATCACCGTCGTCAATGAAGAGGGCGACGCGGACAAGCAGACCGTCATCTACAACCGTCCCGACTTCTGGACCACGACCTCGAACAAGCAGCTCAACTTCGTCCAGCACGTCAAGTCGCTGCTCAAGATCCAAGGCCGTGCCGCCGTGGTCGTGCCCGACAACGTGCTCTTCGAGGGTGGCGCCGGAGAAACGGTGCGGCGCAAGCTGCTGCACGAGTGCGACGTCCACACGCTCCTGCGCCTGCCGACGGGGATCTTCTACGCGCAGGGCGTCAAGGCGAACGTGCTGTTCTTCGATCGCAGGCCGGGCAGCGACAAGCCCTGGACGAAGACCGTCTGGGTCTACGACCTGCGCACGAACAAGCACTTCACGCTCAAAGAGCGGCCGATGACCCGGGCCGATCTCGACGACTTCGTCGCCTGCTATCGCCCAGGCAGACGGCATGAGCGCAATTCGACCTGGTCGGAGAAGACACCGAACGGGCGCTGGCGTGCGTATGGCTACGACGAGCTGCTCAGTCGAGACAAGCTCAGCCTCGACCTGTTCTGGTTGCGCGACGAGAGTCTCGAGGACTCCGCTAATCTTTCCGACCCGCATGTGATCGCCGAGGAAATCGCGGAAGATCTGCGGGACGCGCTCGGCCAGATCGAAGGGGTCCTGGCGGATCTCAGGGCGCGCGTTCGGGAATAGCCCGTGTTCACCACCACCATCCTCGTGCGCTTCGGCGACCTCGACGCCGCCGGGATCGCCTACTACCCGAACCTGGTCAACTTCCTCCACGAGGCTTTCGAGGACTTCTTCGTGGGCCACGTCGGCCGGCCGTACCCCGAGGTGTTCCGCGCGGGCCTCGGCTTCCCTACCGTGAAGATCGACATGGAGTTCCTCTCCCCCGTGCACTACGGCGACCACGTGGACATCTCCGTGATCGTGGAGAAGGTGGGACGCTCGTCGGTGCAGATCCGGTACGCGGGGAGCGTGAACGGACGGCCGGTCTTCCGCGCCGTCAACACGGCGGTGGTCGTCGACATGACCACGTTCCGGCCGACGCCGGTGCCGGACTGGCTCCGCGAGAGGTTCGAGGCCGCGACGGAACGACGCTGACCTCGCCGCGGTAGTTCCGCGCCGCGCTTACCAGCGATGGTAAGCTGGGTGACCCGGCTTGACGGCCACGAACGTCCCGCGGCACGTATCGCAGACCTTGCCCCCGCTCTCGAGGGTGGCGCACACGACGGCCCGGTCCTCCGTCGACTCGACGACGCGGGCCCGCAGCTTCACCGGCGCGTTGCTGGGCGTGGGACGCAGCAGCGTCACCGCGTAGTCGGCGGTGACGGTGCAGGGCGGCTTCTTCGCGTGATGCTTCTGCATGAGGTGCCACGCGGCGGCCCAGTTGGCGTGGCAGTCGAGCAGCGTCCCGATGATGCCGCCGTTGAGGATGCCGGGAAACGCCTCGTGATGCGGCTGCGGAGTCCACTGCGCCACGCACTCGTCGCCTTCGATGAAGCTCCGCACGTGCAGGCCGTTCGGGTTGGCGGGGCCGCAGCCGAAGCACGCGCTCTCGGGCGCGTAGAGTTCCTGGAGGCTCAAGGATGGCATTCGGCAGCTATCAGCACTCAGCTATCAGCACTCAGCTTACGACAGTCGCCAAGGCTGCCCGCTGAATGCTGATTGCTGACTGCTGATTGCTGCCATTCGAGCCTAATAGAGCTTCAAGTCCAGATTGTCGGCGGCGATGTCGGTCAGGTCCACGATGGCGGCGGCGTTGACGCCGATGGCGATGGCGATCGACTCCGAGATCTCGTCCCGCGTGGCCCCGAACTTCAACGCCTTCTTGATGTGGCCCTCCAGGCAGCCCTGGCACTTGGCGGCCAGGCTGGCCGCGATCGCGATCAGCTCCTTGGTCTTGCGGTCGAGGACGGAAGGCTTGTAGGTCTCCTTGTAGAACTGGAAATAGATCTCGCGGAAGCGCGGCTCGACCATCGTGTAGGAGGACGGCTGCTCGGGCGCGCGAGGGGCGCCGTTGTCCTCCTCGGGGAACGGGACGTGGTGGCCCTTCTTTTCCTCGCTCACGGTGGACTCCTCCAGTTACGGCCGCCCGGACGCCAGCCGGGTGGCGGGCCCGGCCGCCGCCTCGCGCAGCACGTCGCCGACCGCGCTCTCGTAGGCCGCCTTCCCGTCCCGGTACGCCTCGCCGTGGGTGTTGCCGGGAACGACCAGCACGCGCGCCCG
>WNGG01004224.1_pt1 | contig 16160 bp, 21 predicted proteins | sample 5400661 | NCBI WGS metagenome assembly WNGG01 (sample SAMN13153372, study PRJNA577476) | soil metagenome | isolation source: 100 cm soil or saprolite under Garry oak tree replicate 1 | place: USA:California | collected 2016-06-15 | reverse complement strand
ACCGCCTCCGCCGCCTTCGTCTTGACCTCCTGTTCCGTGTACTGCTGGCGGCTTTCCGACGGCGCGACCCGGGTCCCTTCGGTGATCAACGCGATCGGTCTCGCCTTCTTGGCGGCGGCGACGAAGTCGTCCGTCATCTGCGCGTGCGGCCCGTGGCGGCGGAGATCCCCCGTGTACGCGATCGTCCCTTTGGCGGTGTGGATCAGGAACCCGTACGCCGCCGGCGCGGAGTGGTCCACGTGCACGGGCTCGACCTCGACGCCGTCCACCGCCACGCTCTGCCCGGTGCGGAAGCCCTTCCAGGCGTGCCCGCCGAGGTCCATCGAGCGGCCGGACGTCGTCATCCAGGAGTCGAGCATGATCCGCGTGCCCTCGCCGAGGAACACGGGGATCGTCGGGTCCACGAACCGGAGGTGGTTGATGTGGTCGAAGTGGATGTGCGTGATCGCGACGCCGGAGAACTGCGGCGCCTCCCACGGGAGGTCCGTCGGCGCGAGCTCCTCCTGCGCGTAGAGGCCGGGGATCTTCGGCATCAGATCGAGCGCGAAGTGATCGCGGAGCCCGAACCGGCTGCGCGCGTTCAGGTACGGGTCGACGAAGAAGTCCTTCCCGTACGAGAACGGCTGCCCCATGTCGAGCCACAGGCGGGCGTCGCGGTCCTCGAGGAGGATCTTGTTGCCGCCAATCTGCGCGACCCCTCCGTGAAACGTGAGCTTGACGATCGCCTCCACCCCAGCCGCCGATGTACCGCCCTCCGTATTATTCCATCGGCTAACTGCAACAACATTTATCCGAGGTCATCGCATCGGTCGCGCCCGAGCGGGGATGGCCCAGCTCGGTAAGGCGCAGGATTGCTAATCCTGTGCGCGTAAGCGCTCGGGGGTTCAAATCCCCCTCCCCGCGCATCCTGTCCTCCGCCGCTCCATCGCTCGGGACCGGATAGGGTCCTTCAGAACCGGAACGGAAGGCGGAAGGTCTTCCCCGGAAAGTAGCTCCGCAATCGCCCGATCGCCTCGTAGTCCGCGGCCAGCCGGTTCGCCGCGTCCCGGCCCATCCCGGCGCGCACGAGCGCGCGCCGGAACGCACGGACACCCGCCCGGCGCTTCCTCTTCAGCCGGAGGAACACGAAGCCGAGGCTCAGCACGATCCGCGGGACCGTAGCTGCGAGCGCGACGGGCAGCGTCAGGTCACTCTTCGTGGGCTTCGTCGTCTCCGTCCCCATCCTTCGCCTCGCCCTTCTTGAACTTGAACCCGAACCCGCCCCCGCGGCCCTTGCCGATCGCTTGGCCGATCATCCCGGGGATGTTCATCGCGGACATGTACTGCTTCGTCAGCTCATACGCCTGCTCGTCCGTCATCCCGCTGTCCTTGAGGGTCTTGTAGAACCCCGCCACCGCCTGCCCGTATTTCACGGACTGCTCCTTGCCGTACAGGACCTCCGCCAGGTTGTTCAGGAGCGCGGGGACCTTTTCCGAGAAGAGGGTGAGGATCTGCTTGAAGTCGTCCGGACTTGGCCCGCGCCGTTCTTTCTCTTCGCCGGTCATGGTTCGCCTCGCTCCTCCGTACGTTGTTCCTGGGATTTAGCCAGACCGAGCACCTGTGACCACTTCTCCACGACCGCCTGCGAAACGGAGAACGTCCGGACCTTTCCCTGGCCGGAGGCGACGACCACCCCGTCCCGCTCCAGCGCCTCGAGGCGGTCCCGCACGATCCGCCGGGATGCGGTCCCGCGGCGGGCCTTCACCGCCTCCGTGATCTGGGAGATGTTCCGGTCGCCCTTCTCGAACAACGCCTTCACGATCTCCTTGGAGATGGGGTCCTTGAGCCCGGGGATGACGATCTCCGGGGACACGGAGCCGTACTTCTGATACAAATCGAGGACACGAAAATAGGACTTCGCGATCCCCTGGAACCGCTCGAGGTACTCGAACAGCTGCCCGTACGGCTTCGCGATCCGGTCGAGCGCGCCGGAGAGGGCCTCCATCTGGTCCCGGAGTTCCTGGATCTCCTTCCGGACATCGTCCTCCCCCATCGCGGCCCTCATCCTGCCGACCCTATTTGAAAGGGGCCCTACCGCGGTTTCGTGCGGACGCCCGCCTCGCGGAGGACGTCTTGCTGCAGGACTTTCGCGAGCCCGTCATGGATGATCACGTCGAACATCGAACCCGCCAAGGTTGGTCAGAAGAGATGGTCGGACCGGCAACGAGTGAGCGGAGACTGGTCACCCGAGGGGTGGGCGACGGCCCGTATCCGCCCTTCACGCCGTCACATTGAGCCAGATGATTTCGCCGGAGAATTGGCCCGCTGAGGCACCGTTTCCATAAGTCCCGCCGAAGATCAGCCCGGAGGGGATCCCGTACTGGCTCGTCGTCCCGTAGAGCGGGATCGACCGCGGGTTCCCGGAGTAGTCCGTGGACCGATGCGCGTCGAGGTTGTACATCTCCGCGGTGACCGTGCCCGGGTAGCTCCAGACGGCGCCGCCAGAAAGCGGCTGGCCCCAGATCGTGAAGAAATCCCCGAGTGATGGCGGCGATGGCGGAATGAGAGGCAGCTCCACGTGGATGATCCCCGACCCGTCATGCGTGTGGAGCACGTGGATCCCGCTCCCCGGGCAGTACAGGCTCGGGTTCGTGTACGTCGGCTGATGGATGTATCCGATGGCAGCGGACTGCGTGCTGTCGTAAGGCAGATGCTCCTGGATCCACGAACTCGAAGGGCTCGTGCGATAGTTGATCACGAGGAGCGGGTGGTAGTGTTCCGCGAACGATTCGGCGCCGCACGACCCGACGAAGTCATACGGGCCCGGAGGGGCCGGCGGGAACACGTACGGGTAGCCGACGTACCCCACGACGACGAGGAGCGCGATCGCGACGACCGCCTGGAACGGGCGGCGCGTGTATAAGGCGTTGGACTTCCGCTTCGATTTCCGGCGGACCTGCCGGACCTCCTCCTCGGAGATCGCCTTCGACGGGTCCTTCCCGGGGTGGACGTTCGCGAAGTGCTTCCGCATGTTCTCCAGCTTGATGGACTGGCCGCATTGCGGGCACTTCCGGAGGACCATTGTGCGCCTCAGAAGCGCCACCGGCAAAAGACCTTTGCCCAACGGGACGGGTTCGTCGAGGGTCGGGATAACCGGGGACGAACGTTGAAATACGGGGCGGGCCGAATCCCGCCCTCGTTCGCATGGCCGCGATCAAGGCGAAGGTCGTCCTCCTCGGGGACGGGTCCGTCGGCAAGACGTCCCTGATCCGGCGGTTCGTCATGGACCAGTTCTCGGACGACTACCTGATGACTGTGGGGACGAAGGTCACGAAGAAGGAGTTCGAGGTCGGGCCGGTGGGCGGGCGCATGCCGATGGTCATGACGATCTGGGACATCCTCGGGCAGAAGGGCTACGCCGGCGTCCAGGAGAGCGCGGTGAAGGGCGGGCAGGCCGTCCTGCTCGTGTACGACGCCACGCGGGACGAGACGTGGAAGTCCCTCGAGGACTATTGGATCCCGATCGTTTGGCGGCTCATCGGGAAGGTCCCGATCGTCGTCGCAGGGAACAAGGTCGATCTCCAGAAGGACCGGGGCTACGCGAAGGACGTGCTCGGCTACATGGAGCAGAAGTACGACGCCCGCGGTTTCCTGAGCAGCGCGAAGACCGGGGAGAACGTGGAGGCGCTGTTCGCCGCGCTGGGCACGCGGGTCATGGAGACGCTCGAGGAACCCGTGGAGCGGTTCGCGCAGCCGACGCCGCCAATTCGGTCCATAGACCCGATCGTGTCTGTCGCGGACAAGATCATGACGGACTTCTGCGCGGAGTTTGGCGGCTTGGAGACGGCGATGAACGTCGTCCGGCAGCAGTTCGAGAAGGCGAGGGTCGACGTGCGCGCGCCGACGAAGGACGGGCTCCTGAAGGTAATCGATCTCCTGTCCGAGGTCGAGAAGAAGACGAAAGCGCCCCCTGCCGTGTCCGCGAACCGCCTGAGGCGAATCTCCTGGGTGAAGGCGCTCGCCTAACCGGGCGCTCGATCAGACCGTCTCGAGGGCGACGGTGCGGAATGCGCGGCGGTCCTCGTCGAACGTCCACGCGGTCGCGTCCCCGGGCTCGCCGCGGACCACCGCCAAAATCACGTACGCATACCAGGGCCACGCGCGCTCGGCGTCGAACGCGGAAGGTCGGGCCGGGTGGTCCGGGTGGGAATGGTAGAGGCCGACGAGGCGCGTGTCCCCGCGGAACTCATGTTCCACCGCCAAAATCGCGCGGTTGTCGATCGTGTACTGCGTCTCGCGCTGGCCGGGATGGACGTTCGGCGTCCGCCGGGAGATCTCGACGACCCGCGCGTCCCCCTCCCTCCGACCGATCAGGAAGCCGCAGCACTCCTCCGGGTAGGTCTCCCGCGCGTGCGCCTGCAGGTCCGCGAAGACCGGCCGCGGAATCATGATGAGTGTCTGCCCCGCCTGCCTAGGGGGCGTATCGACCCGGGTCTCCCGGCCTCTCTTCTCCAAAGCGTGCTCGTCATCGACGAAGGTCCTATTCTACCCGCGCACGAGCATGGCGTGCTATCTCACGCGTTCGTCTGCCGGTGATTCGGCCTCCCTCGGACAATGCCTAAGTACCTATTCTCCCATGAACCAAAGATGGCGCATGCGCATCCACCCGCAGCGGGGCCTAATGAATGGCTCCGCAGGGCTCGACGCTACCTCCGAATTGCACAGAGCAATCTGGACGACGGATGGGCCGACGCAGCGTCGTTCTTCGCGCAACAAGCGGCCGAGTTCGCGTTGAAGGCTCTTCAGCTGCACCAAGGGGGAAACATAACCAAGACGCACGACCTCCCCCGCCTGGCCACACTCGTTTCGGCGCCAACGCGCGTCGTCAACCTAGCCGCCCTCGCAACCTACCCATATATCGCTGCTCGATACCCGGACGTTGGCGGTCCGAAAATCACACGCACCCGCGCGGAAGCATACCTGGACGCGGCAAGGAGGATTGTACGATGGGTTCGTCGTCAGATGGTTTGATTCGGCAACTCCGCGCCTTCCGGCGGAAGGTCTCGAGACGCTACCCGATCCGGAAGATGGTCCTCTTCGGATCGCGCGCAACGGGCAAAGCGCGCCCCGATAGCGACGTCGACCTCATCGTGGTGAGTGAGTCCTTCGAACGCAAAAACGCGGTCGATCGCGCGTACCTGATGAGACTTGAGTGGGACTTGGACTATGCGGTCGATTTCCTGTGCTACACGCCCGAGGAGTTTCGGGTCTTCTCCAGCGCCCCTGGCATGGTACGCCAGGCACTCACGGAAGGCCGCGCGATTCCCGCATAGCTGAATGGCGGCGGCCTACGCGAAGATCTCCTGGACCTTCTTCACCGCCTCCACGAGGCGGTCCACGTCCTCCAGGTCGTTGTACACGTAGAACGAGGCGCGCGACGTGGCGGCGACGTCGAGGCGCTCCATGAGGGGCTGCGCGCAGTGGTGGCCGGAGCGTACGCAGACGCCGAACTCGTTCAGCACGGAGGCGACGTCGTGCGCGTGCACCTCGCCGACGTTGAAGGACACGACGCCGCCGCGCACCCGCATGTCGTCCGGCCCGTACGTGACGACGCCCTTCATGCGGTGCATCTCCTCGAGCGCGTACTCCGTGACCTCGACCTCGTGGCGGCGCACGTTCTCCATGCCGAGCTTCGTGAGGTAGTCGACCGCAGCGCCCAGCCCGATCGCGCCCCCGATGTTCGGCGTCCCCGCCTCGAACTTGTACGGGACGTCGTTCCACTTCGCCCACCCCTTGTGGACCTCGCGGATCATCTCGCCGCCACCGAGGAACGGCTCCATCTTCTCGAGCAGCTCGTACCGCCCCCAGAGGACGCCGCTTCCCGTGGGCCCACACATCTTGTGCCCGCTCACCGTGTAGAAGTCGCAGCCCAGGTCCGCGACGTTCACGGGCATGTGGGGCGCGGACTGCGCGCCGTCGACGACGCAGATCGCGCCGTGCTCGTGGGCGATCTTCGCGATCTCCTTGACCGGGTTGATCGTCCCGAGGACGTTCGAGACGTGCGTCACGGTCACGATCTTCGTCTTGTCCGTGACGAGGTCGTCGTACTGCTCCATCTTCAGCGTGCCGTCGTCGTGAATGTCGACCCACTTCAGCCTCGCGCCCTTCATGTCCTGCACGAAGTACCAGGGGATCGTGTTCGAGTGATGCTCCATGATCGTCGTCACGATCTCGTCGCCGTTCACGATCGGGCCCTTGATGCCCCACGCGTACGCCAGGGCGTTCAGGGACTCCGTCGTGCCGCGCGTGAAGACGACTTCCCGGGAGTCCTTCGCGCCGATAAAGGCGGCGATCTTCTCGCGCGCGCCCTCGTACTCGCGCGTCGCCTCCTCGCCCAGGTCGTAGACGGCGCGGTGCACGTTCGCGTTGTACTTTCCGTAGTACTCCGTGATCGCGTCGATGACCTGTTGGGGCTTCTGGCTCGTCGCGGCGCTGTCCACGTACACGAGCGGCTTCCCGCGGACGGACCGCTTAAGGACGGGGAAGTCGTCCTTGACGTCGAGTTTCGCCACCGCCTTCGCCTTGGAGCCCATGGCTATCGCTGGGACATAGCGAGAGGCTACTTAAGCGGTTTTGGCGGCGGTTCCCATCGACCGCCTGAATCGACGCGCCCACAAGGAGACGTGAGGGCGCTAGCCGGGACTCCGCAGCGGTTAGTCCGGAATGTCCACGAGGATGACGCCCTCGTCCACCGCCAAGGCGTACTTCGCGATCGCCTCCGTCGCCGGCGGCGAGATTGGCTCGCCCGTTCGCACGTCGAACTGGGACAGGTGGAGGGCGCACGTCACGAGGTCCCCGGCGAAGAACCCCTTCGCCAGCTCGGAGTACGCATGCGAGCAGATGCCGTTCAGCGCGTGCAGTTCGCCGTCGAGGTTCAAGACGAGGATCGTCCGCGACCCGACCTCGAACGCGCGCATCGTCCCCGGCGGCAGGTCGGAGAGCTTCGCGACGGGATAGCGCACGGCGTTCGGATTCCGCGCGCGCTCTTGAGGATTGCCGCCAAAGTTGGCGGCGTTCACTCCATCGTGACCTTGTCGGACTGGTCGAGCGCCGCCTTCATCGTGTGCCACGCGAGGCTCGCGCACTTCACCCGCGCCGGGAATTCGGACACCCCGGCGAACACGGTGAGCTTCCCCAGGACCTTCGCGTCCGGCTTCCCCGTCCCCGTGACCATGTCGTGGAAGCTCTCGAACAGCGCGCGCGCCTCGTCCTCCGTCTTTCCCTTCACCGCGTCCGTCATCATGGACGCGGACGACTTCGAGATCGCGCATCCCTGCCCCTGGAACCCCACCGCGGCGATCGTGCCGCCGTCGAGCTTCAGGTACAACGTGATCCGGTCGCCGCACAGGGGGTTCGTCCCGTCCGCGTGGCGGTCCGCCGGGTCCAGCTTCCGGAAGTTCCTCGGGTTCCTGCTGTGGTCGAGGATCACCTCTTGGTACAGCTCCCGCAGGTCCGCCATCAGGTCCTCCCGCCGCCAATGCGCGGCGGCTTCATAAGACCTCCCTGACCGCGTCCGCGTGCGGGAGACGGGAGGCGAGTTGGATGCTCAGGATCGCGTGCATCGCCGCCACCTTGACCTGATCGACGACCTCCCGCACGAACGCGTACGTGAGCATCGCGCGCGCGGCCTCCGGGTCGATCCCGCGGGAGCGCAGGTAGAAGATCGCGCCCTCGTCGAGCTGCCCCGTCGTGGAGCCGTGCTTGCACTTCACGTCGTTCGCGAGGATCTGCAGCCCCGGGATCGAGTCCGCGAGCGCGTCCTTCGACAGGAGGAGGTTCTTGTTCGTCTGCATCGCGTTCGTCTTCTGCGCGTCCTTGTGCACGACGATGTTCCCGTAGAAGACGCCGCGGGAGTGCCCGTCCAAGATGCCCTTGTAGAGCTCCCGGCTCGTGCACGCCGGCGCGGCGTGGTCGATCAGCGTGTGGCTGTCCATGTGCTGCGTCCCGTGCGTCGCGTACAGCCCGTACAGCGCGACCTCCGCGCCCTCGCCCGCGAACCACGTCTTCACGTCGTTCCGCACGATCGCGCCGCCGAAGGAGAGGGAGTTGTCCGAGACCACGCTCGCCCGCTCCTGGTGCACTTGGAGCGCGCCGACGTGGAACGCTTTCTCCGACTCCCGCTGCAGCTTGTAGTGGTCGAGGTGTGCGGACGGGCCGACGACGGCCTCCGTGACCGGGTTCGTGAAGTACACACCCTCGTCCAAGCCGACGTAGCTCTCCGTGACCGTGGCGTGCGCGCCCTCGTCGACGACGATCAGGTTCCTCGGGTATGCGACCGCGGGCGTCGGGTGGTACGTGGACACGAAAAGGAGGTGGATCGGGTGCTCGACGACGACGCCCTTGGGAACGTGGACGAACGCGCCATCCTGGACGAACGCGGTGTTCAGCGCGACGAACGGGTTCGCGTCGACGCGCGCGTACTTCCCGAGGTACGGCTCCACGCCCTTCGCGTCCCACGCGAGCATCTTCGCCAGGCTCCCGACGCGGACGCCGGGCGGCACGTCCTTCAGCGCGGAGAGGCGCGCGGCGTACCGCCCGTTCACGAAGACGAGCTCGCTCCCCTCGAACTGGGAGAAGCGCGCGGGGCGCAGACGGTCCGGGGACAACCCGTCCCCCTCCGAACGCACCGCCGGAACGAAGCGCTGCTTCGCGATCGGCGCGACGTTCGTGTGCCGCCACATCTCCTCCTTCAACGTCGGGAACCCGACCTCCTGAAACCGCGCGAGCGCGGTCGCCCGGAGCCTACGCAACCAATCGGGCTCCGAGCCGTAGAACTCCTTGTCGAGCGACGCGAAGTCCGCAACGTACTGCGCCCGAGGATCCACCGCCGCCACCGCCAACGCCTCCGTCACGGGGACGGGACCGCCGCCCGGGACTCGAATCCCTGATATCCCGTCTTCTCCAGCTCGAGCGCGAGCTCGCGGCCGCCGGACTTCACGATCCGCCCGTCCACGAGGACGTGGACGAAGTCCGGCACGATGTAGTTCAGGATCCGTTGGTAGTGCGTCACGACGACGATCGCGCGGTCCTTCGACCGCATCGTGTTCACGCCGTTCGCGACGATCTTGAGCGCGTCGATGTCCAGTCCGGAGTCCGTCTCGTCGAGGATCGCGAGGCGCGGCTCGAGCACCGCCATCTGGAAGATCTCGTTCCGCTTCTTCTCCCCGCCCGAGAACCCGTCGTTCAGGGAGCGGGACAGGAACGCCTCGTCGAGGCCGAGCAGCTTCACCTTGTCGTTCACGATGTCCATGAATTCCATCGCGTCGAGCTCCGGCTCGCCCCGGTGCCGCCGGATCGCGTTCAGCGCGGACTTCAGGAAGTACGCGTTCCCGACGCCCGGGATCTCCACGGGATACTGGAACGCGAGGAACACGCCCTCGCGCGCGCGGTTCTCCGGCTTCATCGGAAGAAGGTCCTTCCCCTCGTACAGCGCGGAGCCGCCGACCGCGTCGTAGCCCGGCCGCCCCGCCAGGACGTTCGCGAGCGTGCTCTTCCCGGAGCCGTTCGGCCCCATGATCGCGTGGACCTCCCCCGCGTTCACAGTGAGGTTCACGCCCTTCAGGATCTCCTTCCCCGCCACGCTCGCCTTCAGGTCCCGCACTTCGAGCAACGCCATCGCAATCCTCCCGCCAACCGCCTACCCGACGGTGCCCTCGAGCGCCAAGCTCACCGCGATCAGCTTCTGCGCCTCGACCGCGAACTCCATGGGCAGGTTCAGGAACACCTTCTTGCAGAAGCCGTTCACGATCATGTTCGTCGCGTCCTCCGGCGTGATCCCGCGCTGCTGGCAGTAGAACAGCTGGTCGTCCCCGATCTTCGACGTGGACGCCTCGTGCTCGAGCTGCGCGGTGGGCTCGTTCACCTCGATGTACGGGAACGTGTGCGCGCCGCACTTGTCCCCGACGAGGAGGGAATCGCACTGCGAGTAATTGCGCGCGTTCGCCGCGCCCTTCAGGATCTTGACCTGCCCGCGGTACGTGTTCTGCCCGAACCCCGCGGAGATGCCCTTCGACACGATCACGCTCTTCGTGTTCTTCCCGATGTGCGTCATCTTCGTGCCCGTGTCCGCCTGCTGGTAGTTGTTGCACACCGCCACGGAGTAAAACTCGCCCTGGGAGTCGTCGCCCTGCAGGATCACGGACGGGTACTTCCACGTGATCGCCGACCCGGTCTCGACCTGCGTCCACGACACCTTGGACCGCGCGCCGAGGGCCTTTCCGCGCTTTGTCACGAAGTTGTAGATGCCGCCCTTCCCCTGCTTGTCGCCCGGGTACCAGTTCTGGATCGTGGAGTACTTGACCTCGCCGTCGTCGTGCGCGATGAGTTCGACGACCGCCGCATGGAGCTGATGCTCGTCGCGCATCGGAGCTGTGCACCCCTCGAGATATGAGACGTACGCTCCCTTGTCCGCGATGATCAGCGTGCGCTCGAACTGCCCCGTCGCGGCCGCGTTGATTCGGAAATACGTGGAGAGTTCCATGGGGCACCGCACGCCCGGCGGCACGTACGCGAACGAGCCGTCGCTGAACACCGCGCTGTTCAGGGCCGCGAAGAAGTTGTCGTTGTACGGGACTACAGAACCGAGGTACTTTTTGACGAGATCCGGGTGCTCGTGCACCGCTTCTGAGAACGAGCTGAAGAAGATCCCGAGGTCCTCGAGCTTCTTCTTGAACGTCGTCCCCACGGAGACGGAGTCGAGCACCGCGTCCACGGCCACGCCGAGAAGGGCCTCGCGCTCCTGGAGCGGGATGCCGAGCTTGTCGTACATCGCCATGATCGCGGGGTCGACTTCCGCGAGGCTCTTCGGCCGGTTCTTCGGGGCCGCGTAGTAGTGAATCCCCTGGTAATCGATCGGCCCGTAGTGGATGTTCGCCCACTTCGGCTCCGTCATGGCCACCCACGCGCGGTACGCGCGGAGCCGCCACTCGAGCAGCCAGTCCGGCTCCTCCTTCTTCTCCGAAATGAACCGGACGATGTCCTCGTTGAGGCCCTTCGGGGCCATCTCCATCTCGATGTCCGTGACGAAGCCCGCCTTGTACTCGGCGGTCGTGAGTTCCTGGAGGGCTTCCTTCTGGGTGGGCATCCTACTTCTCCTTCCGATTCCACTATAACATCGTTATATATAGTTATGTTCGCAACCCGTGCGACGGATGACTGTGCGCCTCACGGGCGCTGCGATTCGCACTTACTAAGAGGGAACCTTTATGGCGGTGGACCCCATGGATTGCGCGATGGCGGCGACGCAGGTGTACGCGCCCGCACCCTTGGCGGTGACGGACGCGGCGGCGGCCCGGATCAAGTTCCTCCAGCAGAAGGAGGCGAAGCCCGATGCGTCCCTCCGCCTTCGGATCGTCGCCGGCGGGTGTTCCGGGATGCAATACCGGATCGACCTCGCGGAGGAGCTCCGCGCAAATGACCTCGTCGCGGAGAAGGACGGCGTGCGAATCGCGGTCGACCCGAAGTCCGTCGCGTACCTCAAGGAGTCTACCCTCGACTGGGAGGAGGACTTCTTTGGCGGCGAGTTCAAGATCAAGAATCCGAACGCGAAGGCCTCCTGTTCCTGCGGGCTGAGCTTCACGGTCTGACGCCTCAAGGTCGGGGCGACTACTCGTTGCGATGATCGTGCAGCGAGAGCACGTTTCCCCAGTGGTCGCGGACCGAGCCGCTGTTCGGGTCTCTCCGATGCACCGGATGCCCCGCCCGCTCGAGCGCCTCGGCGGCCTCCTCGAAATTCGCGACGTGCAGGTTGAACGGGCTCTCGCCGTCGCGCCGAACGCAAGGAACCGGGTCCTTCCTACGGAACAGGGTGAGGGAACCCCCCTCCGTCTGCACGACCGTCCAAACCGGGTCCACCTTCCCCCGGACCGAGAGGCCCAGCGCGTCCCGGTACAGTCGCAACGCCTGTTCCATGTCCCCGACTTCGAGCACGAGGTGCCCGATGTCCTGGATGAGCGCCATGGCGTCCGGAACCCACGGAAGGACCTTAAGCCCGACGTCCCCTCGGCTCCATGCTAGAGGTGCTCCGCCGCCAATTCCGCGAGGTCGACCGTGTCCACCGCGCGGCCGCGCTTCACCTCGTTCAAGTGCGCGAGCGCGTGGGGGCACGTCGTGACCATGACCCCCGCGCCGACGGCGCGGGCCTCCGCCTGGCGGCGCGCCGCCAACGACGCGGCCTCGTTCGGGAACGCCTCCTTGAATCCGCCGTGCGCGCCGGAGCACAGGGTCGTGTCCCGGTTGTGGAACATCTCGAGCTGGACGACGCCCTGCAAATACTTCATCGCGTTCCGCGGCGGCTCGGACTGCCCGCACACGCGGCCGAGCTGGCACGCGTCGTGGAGCGTGACCTTCCGCTCGATCTTCTTCGTGAACTTGAGGCGCTTCTCCCGGACGAGCTTCTCGATGTACTGGGAGATGTGGTAGACCGCGAACGGCGGGTTGCCGCCGTACCGCCGGTAGTCCTTCGTCCACGCGCGGTAGCACTCCGCGCACGCGGTCACGAGCGCCTTCGCGCCGGACCCCTCGACCGTCTCCATGTTGTGTGGCATCAGCGTCGTCTCCACGAACGTGCGCCCTCCGATCCGGGCGATCGGCCCGCCGGAGCACCATTCCTCGCGCCCGAGCACGCGATACCGCACGTTCGCGGCGTTCAGGATCTTCACGACCGCCTTCGCGATCGACTGCCTTGCGAACGAGGCGCCGCACCCGACCCAGAACAGGACCTCGGGCTGCGCCGCCTGCTTCACGCCCGCCTCCTCGAACCATGACCCCCGCGTCTCGTTGTCCTTCCCATACAGATTCTTCGTGGACTTGACGTGGTCGAGCATCGCGCGGTGCTCCGGCAGGGGGCCGAACCCCTCGTCGACGAGCCATCCCTTGATGTCGTCCCACAGCCCGTCGAACGGGATGTCCGCGTGGCACACCGCCTCGCACGCGCCGCAGCCCGTGCACTCGTACACGGCCCGCGTGAACGCCTCCATCTCCTCCGTCGGCCGGCCGGCGAAGGCCCGCTCCCGCGTCGGGCGGCGCAGGATCCGGTCGAGGGGCGATCGCATCTCCACGTTCTTCATGAAGAAGATCTTGCCCCGCGGCGCCGCGGACTCCCAGCCGATCTCCTGGTACGCCGGGCACACGGGGACGCAGTAGCCGCACATGTTGCACGCGTGCAGCTCCTCCGAGACGCGGGTCGTCGTCGAGAACTTCTCGAAATTCATGGGCCCCCCCGCGGCGTCGCGCCCTCGGCGCGCGCGCGTTCCTCCTTCGCCTCGCCCAGCAGGCCTTTCCGGATCCCCGCGGCCTTCGCGAGGGCCTCCTTCGCCTTTGCGTCCCCGACCGCCGCGCCGACCTTCCGCGAGAACGCGAGCACGTCCTTCGTCGTCTGCATGACGAGCTCCCACGCGCGTCCCTGGGAGACCTCGCGCTCGAACGCGTACCGCGCGGCCCCGCACCCCGGGCACGCCTCCGGTAGGTCGTCCGCATCCGCGACGTGGCCGCACACGTAACACTCAATCTTGTCGTACTCCTCGAACGGGAAGAACGACGGGACCCGCGCCTTCCCCTTGCCCTTCGCGAGCGGCGCGAGGACCTTGCGCGCGTTCTCGAACTCCTCCGCCGCGCGCCCGAAGATGAACTTCACGCGCGGGTCCGCCGCCAAGAGGTTCGCGCGGTGGAAGAACGTCGCCCCGTCCCGGTCGACCTGCGCGATCTGCCGGACCGCCTGGGACGCCTTCGGTTGCGCTTTCAAGGAACGGACGACCTCCGACGGGAGCGAACGGGCAAGCGGGGAGGCCTACATCAAGATTTGCGAAATACGCGGCGCGCCGTCTCAGATGCCCATGCCGAACTGCTTCTTCGCGACGTCCGACATGTTCTCCGGCGTCCACGGCGGGTCCCACACGATCTGGACCTCCGCCTCCTTCACGCCGGGAAGCGCCTCGAGCTTCCGCTTCACGTCCTGATGGATGTACCCGGACGCGGGGCAACCGGGCGCGGTGAGCGTCATCCGGATAGCGACCTTGTCCTCGCCGACGTCGATGTTGTACACGAGGCCGAGGTCGTAGATGTTGATCGGGATCTCCGGGTCGTAGCACTTCTTCAGGACCGAGATCACGTCGTCTTTGCTGACCGCCATGGCCGTTCCGTGCGGAACCATCCGTCCGTGGCTAATAAAGTGTGCGTCACCGCAGGAGTGGCTTGCGTCCCGGGAAGCCGGCCTCCAGGGTGTGCCAGAACGCGACCTCCTTCTCTCCACGCTGCCAGCACAGGTACACGAGCTCGCCGTTCACGTACCCGTAGAAGTCGATCAGGCCGCGGTTCGGGTCCTTGAGCTCGCAGCCGAACCCGTTCAACTTGATCGCGGCCTCGTTCACCGCCTGCAACGCCGCCGCCAAATCCGCCTTGAGCGTCGCGTACCGCGCGTGCTCGTCGTTCGCCGGGTCCTCGATCGATTTGCCCCAATACGTCTCGAGGTCCGCGACGAGGTCGCTCAGTTCGCGCGCCTGGACGGCGCGTCCGTCCATGTCGCGGAAGATCGCGTCGATCGCGGGGAGCAGCCCGTTCGCTTCGTCCACCGTGAAGATACGCCGCGGGGTGGCGGCGATGTCGAGTTGGGTGTCCGTCACACCTTTCTCCTCGCGGGCGAAGATGGGTTTGGCGGTTTAAATGGTTATTCCCGACGCGGTCGCTCAGCCGCCGAGCTCGCGCCGGACCGCATCGCGCGCGGCGATCATGACGCGCAGCTTCTCCCGCACTTCGTCCGGGGTCCGGGTCTTCAGCCCGCAGTCCGGCTCGATCCACACGCGCTCGGGCGGGAGGAGCCGGAGGGCCCTCCGGATCCCGTCGCGGACCTCGTCGACCGTCTCCACGGTGTGGTCGTGGACGTCGAGGACCCCGAGCCCGAGCTCCTTCCGGGAGTCCCACGGGTCCGCCGCCAGGAGGTTCAGGAGCTCGAAATCCGTGTTCTTGAAGGCGAGGTGGATCTGCTTCACCGGGAGTCGGAGCATCCCGGGATAGATCTTCGCGACGTCTCCATAGCAGATGTGCGTCTGGAACTCCGCGTCCACGCCCTTCACGACGACCTCCATCGCTGCCACCGCCAAATCGAAGTCCGCCTCTGGCCGCGTGTGGATCGCGGGCTCGTCGACCTGGATGTACTTCGCCCCCGCCTGCGCGAGCGCCTGCGCCTCCCGGTGGATCGCGCGCGCCATCGCGAGCACGGCCTCCCGCCGGCTCCCGTAGTGCTCGTCGAACGACCACTCCACGATCGTGTAGGGACCCGTGAGCATCCCCTTGACGGGCCGGTCCGTGAGGGACTGCGCGTACTCCCACAGGTCGACCGTGACGGGGCGGTCCCAGCGCACCTCGTCCGCGATCACGGGCTTGTGGTAGTACCGGTTCCCGTACGACCGCACGAGCTCGCCGGGTCGCATCCCCGGCAGGTTCTCGCCGAAGTAGCCGACCATATCGCCGCGCTCCATCTCCCCGTGAACGAAGATGTCCAGGCCGAGGCGCGCCTGCAGCTCGATCACCTCCTTCGTCGCCTGGCGGGTCAGGAGGTCCATCTCCGGCGCGGGGAGCTTCCCGAGGGCGAACTTCGTGCGCGCTTTCTGCAGGTAGTCGGGCTTCGCGAAGCTGCCGACCGTCGTCGTGAGGAGGCCCGTCACCCGGCGCCCTCCGTGACGAGTTTGGCGGCGGCGACGAGCACGTTGAGCTTCTGGCGGGCGCGCGTCCGCGGGAGGAACTCGAGCCCGTTCGACGGGCAGAGGTACGAGCGATCGAGCGGGACGCGGTCCCCGAGGGACGCCACGGTTTTGGCCACCGCCTTCGGGTCCTCGAGCTTCGTGTTCCGCGCGTCGAGGAGGCCGAACCCGATCCCCTTGTCCGTTTCCGCGGTGCGGAGCGCCGCCAGCGTCGCCGCTCCTTGCACGAGGTCGAGGCCGACGACGTCGAACGGAAGCATGAGGAGGTCTTCGAGGAACGGACCCACGCCGCCGAAGGCGATGAAGATTGTCGTCCGCGCGCGGCCCTTCCGTTTCAGGAGCAGGCCCGCGAGATGCCCGTACATCTTCGGGAACGTCTTCACGCGGGCGAACGCCGGCTCGTCGATCTGGATCTGCGTCGCGCCC
>WNGG01006631.1_pt1 | contig 16162 bp, 16 predicted proteins | sample 5400661 | NCBI WGS metagenome assembly WNGG01 (sample SAMN13153372, study PRJNA577476) | soil metagenome | isolation source: 100 cm soil or saprolite under Garry oak tree replicate 1 | place: USA:California | collected 2016-06-15 | reverse complement strand
GTCCCACCGCATGACGCGAAGGATGAACAGCGCGACCCGAACGACCACTCCGTAGACCCGGTCCATCGGGGGATTGTGGCAGCCAGAGCTGGAAGACTTTGACTGGCCGGTGATATCAGCGATCGAGGGCCCTTGACCTCCTGGTCGAGGCGGCCGATGTAAGCACGGAGGGCGCTCCGGAGGCCGCGGCAACGGAGTCCGACGAGAACCGTTGAGGCCGCGGAATCCGACCCACACCCGAGCCGCGGGGACGAACATGAGTGAGATGAGTGGAGCGAGAGCGGTGACGGGAATCGAACCCCATATGAAGGAACGGAAATGCGGCGAAAGCCCTGATCAAGGGTGCTAATCGATGGTTTGTGTGCCCTTCAGGGCCCGGCCACGGGCCGATCCAGGCGGCCAAGGCGACGAGCACGGTCGTCGTCCACCAACGCATTCGAGTCGATCCTAGGACGGACCCCATGAATGGCTGTTCCGCGTCGAATCGCGGACATTCTCGTGTGATCCGAAACCGAGACCGGGGGTACTACCGGCCCAAGGAGTAGCCCAAGCGAATCATCACGATGCGCCGCATGAAGCCTCCCGAGTCTCGGGCGTCGCTGTGGAGACGTGCCTCCCTGCTGATCCTGCTGGGCATGGTCAACCGCTGGACCCACCGGTAGATGCTCACGTGGTCGACCTCGACCCCTCGCTCGGCGAGGAGTTCCTCGACGCGGCCAGGGCGATGACCTCGGCCGGGAACCGGTAGCCGGCGAAGGCCGAACGCGGGGCTGGGCAAGGGTGAGGATATCGGTGCGATCTCATCGCGCCAGTCTCTCCGACAGAAGCCGGGGCGACCAATGCAACAGTGCCAACCCGAGCAGAACGGGGACGTCGGGGTGCGACAGTTTTCGACCGGCTTTTTTCAGGCTAGAGGTGCGACCGTTTTGGACCGGCGTTCATAAAGCGGCGTGGAAACGGCTGCTTCGGTCGGGTCGAAGCGTCTGATGGTGACGCGAAACGGGTTTTCTCGTTGGGAAAGGTCGTCGCCCCTTCGGAGGCTGGCAAGAGCAGGGCTCACGAAATTGGAAACCCCTTCGGCCTCTGCGTACCGCACCGTCTTTTGTGCGGATGATGGTGAAACCTATCAATAAGTAGGGAGAACCCTGCTCAGTGCTGCCAGGCATTGTCTATCTGATTCCCGCTGTTGGCATCGAGGAAAAGCCACTCGGTGCAGTTTGCGGGGGGAGAGTCAGCCAGCGTCGACAAACAGGGGCTAGCCCAGCTGTATCCATACGCGAGTTCGTTATCCGCAGTGTAGACCTCGGAATTATTGGGGCCCCTGGGCCCAACCGGCAACGTCAGCTGACCGAGTTGTACGGTGACGGTTCCCGGTATTGTCGTTGCCGACGATCCGAGCTGCTGTGCGTACGCCGCCCATGCCTGCTGCGCCGACTCGGCGGGCTGGGCCGAAGAAGGGGGAGGGGAGAACGTCTCTCCGACGGTCGGATCGATTGTGATCGTCGTCGCAACCGGCGTCGCGGCTGAGCTCGCGCGCCCTGCCTTCTCGCTCTGCCACACGAAGAAAACTCCCGCCGTTAGAGCGGGGGCAAGGATACCGACCATCAACCTCTTCGCTGGAAGCCGCACCATGCCCTCCTACTCACTGATTATTCCGCGTGTCCCATGTATCCAAAGCTGTGTTCGAAAATTCACCGCTGTAATCAACGCAGACGCCAGGGGAGCCGATCATGGTCTTGGTGCCCCAAGAATCACCTATATGGTGCTCCCCTTCGACGGCGTAACTGCTGTTCCCGATGTTTTCTTCGTCCGATGCCGACCCCATGATCTTAACGGTACACGCTGCCCGGCCGAAGTCGGTCTCAGCGGAAACGAACGCGAACGCGGACGCAAACGCCTGTTGAGACGAATTGTGGGAAGTGCAGCTGTCGTATCCACCAACTGTCCCGCAGTCCTCAGCGCTGTAATAGTTCTGCCTCGTGTCGGGATCGTAGAACTCGATGACCTGGAAATAGACGTACGTGTCGTTGCTGTCGTGGGCGCAAAGGTAGGCGTGAGCGCCACCGCCATCGATGGCCCAGAACCGACAATACTTCCCGGCTCCAAGGCTTGAGTCGTAAACATGGATGAATCCGATCTGATCAATTTCGCTGCCAGCAGTGTTGTTGATCGCAACGTAAGTAGCGGCGAATCCTGGCTCAGGGCCTCCGGAACAAACGGTCCCATCTGTGCGAAGCTGTACGGGTGCCCTTATTCCGGCGACCACCGCGTCCGTCGGATACCATGCCTCGCTTACGAAGTCTGAGGCCTTTGAGGAGGGGCAGCTTGGAATTGCGAACGCCTTGGGCGTCATCAGTTGGAGCAATGGCGCGGCGACTCCAATGCATATCAATAGAGCGAGAGTTTGTCTCCTCACGGTCCACCCACGTCCGAGAACTCAGCCTCCTCTTTGCAGTGCCAGTGAACTCCTTTCACTAGACCTCGTCAATGGGGGTGTAGTTCCCGTCGAAAGAGAGTCTCACACAGAGGTCCGCTCTCCCTTCAGCGGCAGAGAGTCGAAGGAAGGGAATGGCATAGCCCCCCCGCGGCTCCGCCACGGGCGGGGCACGCGGCCCTTGGCGAGTCGAATGGGACACTTGACAGGCCGGGTATTCTCGAAGTTGAGAAGGGGGTCGCACGAGGGAGGGCGGGACGACCGTCTCCGGGGATATCCGCGCCGGGGGCAAACAACAGCCAGCGCCTGCCCGGTCCAGAGGGACCGAGATGGTCGATATCTGCGATCCCCCTCACGCCTCTGGTGCGTCCGTCTTGTGGACCGGCACCGTTCCCAGGAGGGTGGTGCCGGCTCCAGGCACGGATCGCACCTCCAGGGTCCCCCCGAGAGCGGCGAGACGGTCCGCGATTCCCTGGAGCCCGGTCCCATACGACGTACGGGCGGGATCGAACCCCCGGCCGTCGTCGGCGACCTCGAATGAAATGGCACGGTCGCCCTGGGACAAGCGAACCACGGCGCGGGACGCTTCCGCGTACTTCGCCACGTTCTGCAGGCCCTCGAGCACGCTGAAATACACGGCCGACTCCGCATCTCCCCCGTGGCGGAAGATCCCGTCTGCCTCCACCGTGACGGGGAGCGGCGCCCGGCGGGCCTGGGCCTGCAGGGCGACGGCGAGGCCCTGATCGGCGAGGAGCGGAGGGTAGATCCCCCTGGCGAGCTCTCGCAGGTTTTCCAGGGCCTCCTGCGCCTCCGCCTGTACCTGGGCCAGCACCTCATGCGCTTTCGCCTCGTTCCGCCCGACCAGCGAGTCGGCCAGTCGGGTCTTTACGGCCAGCGCTACGAGTTGCTGTTGTGCGCCATCGTGGATGTTGCGTTCGAGCTTCCTTCGTTCCTCGTCCTGGGCGGCCTGAAGGGCACAGAAACCCGTGATCAATCACGCCGCAGCCCTTGAGTACTCGTGGATGAGTCCTCCGAGCAAATCGCGGCGGCGGACAGCCCCGACACGGTACGCTGTATCCGCTCTGCCCCTTGGACCGATCGGCGTGGCCAGGCCAAGCCCCCGGTGGGGCCTCCCCCGTTGGTAGTGCTCGACGTACACGGCGAGCACGTGCTCCAGGTGTCTGCGGCCGAAGATGAGCATCCAGTCCAGGCACTCCATCCTCACCGTGCGGACCCACCGTTCAGCGAAGGCGTTGGCCTTCGGAGCCCGGTCGGCGTAGGGATCACCTCGGTCCCGCCCTATCGCAAGCCGTCGGGTGTTGGAGCGGCTCGCTTGAGGCAACGATCGCAGAGCAGCGCGTGGTATCAGCAGCGATGTTCTGTGAGCCCATGGAAGGTGAATGTGGCGTCATCCGCGTAGGTACCAACAGCCCACATGTCTGCGGACGAGGTCCCGCCTACGCCGTAAAGCGCTGCGTCGGAGGAGGGGTTTTCGGTCGCCACAGCGGACCACTGCTGCCCATTCCAGTGCTCGGCAAGGGTTGATTGCTGGCCGCCCGGACCATACGAGCCGACGGCCCAGGCGTTCGAGGCAGAGAAGTCCCGCACCGATCCCAAGACATTGAAGCTCGCCCCTCCAGGGTTCGGGCTCGGCTCGTGGCTCCAAGCCGTCCCGTCCCAGTGCATGACGAAGGTCTTCGTCGAGGTCGACGAAGCACTGACGTAGCCCACCGCCCGGGCCTCGTTGTCGCTTGCGACCGAGACATCATCGAGCTCCCCCGTCAGCGCGGTGAGCCGACGAGAGACGTCCCACGAACGCCCATTCCAATGAATGATCAGCGGATCGCCACTGACTTGGCCGACGGCCCAGACATCGCTCCCGTAGGCATCGATCCCGGTGAGGATGTAGCTCTCCGAGCGCAGGCTCGGGACGTCGTACTCGACCCATCCGGTGGTTGCCAAGTAGTGGAAGATCACACCTCGGTACCGATCGCCGGGAAAGCCGGGCAACAGGAGATAACCGGTCACCCAAATGTTGGCGGGAGCAGAAGCCGCGATCCCTGTGATTGCAACGTTGCCGGCCTGCGCCAGCGCAGTCCCGCCAATGTCCGTCCACCGAGATCCGGTCCATTGCAGGACAAGCGCGCCCGCCGTCAGCCGGGTGGCGATGTTCCCGGCCGCATAGACCACGTTGGTGGAGACGGCGTCGACACCGACGAGGAGCGTGGTGACCCCGCTTCGCGACGGCGGGGATTGGTTAACCCATTTCGTTCCATCCCAGTGTTCGGCCAGTGCCTGCCCGGCCCCCTGGGAAGTCCAGAGCCGACCGACCGCCCATGTGTCGTTCGATGCGAGGCTGCTGACGTCCAGAAGGTAGGTTTGCCAGGTCGGCGCGAAGTCCGGCGATGGCACGACGTGCCAGGAACAGCTCACGGTCGGCGACGCTGTGGCGTCGGACGTTGGCATCAGCGCAGCCGCAACAAGCAGTACGAGCGCGATTCTTGTGGGCATGCCGCCTCCCTCCGGGTCCGGCCGATCATCCGATCTGGCAGGTCCTGGGGTCAAGAGGAGATCGTCCGTAGGGGGCCGAGGTAGAACTGATTGACGGGCCGTGCCCCCGGGAGGAATCGAACCTCCGCACACGGTTAGTGGTCGATGCGCCTGGCGGCCCACGCGTGAACGAATGAAAATGGGGGGTCGGGCTCGTCTGGGCGACGTCGGGTGTTCCTTGGTGCCGTGAGCCCGTGTTTAGTGGGACGCGGGGGACTCGGGCACCCTGAACTGCCGGGCAAGAGCCCGGGAAACGTTCTCGCTGGTCACGGGCGGGCTGAGCTGTTACCAAACGAGAGTTAGCTACGGGTGCATTGTCGTGACCGGACAGCAGTGGGTGTGTGCCGTCATGTAGTTGGCCGCGAGAATCCCACTGCACCGAGGAGCAACCGCAAGGTATCGGTCCCGTGCCCTCACGGGTGGTCCCCGGGGCCACGTGGGACTACCTCGAGTACTCCGAGGGGACGAGGCCGCAGAACCCCATGAAGGCCTGGGCCGAGGCGAACCGGCGCCAGTCGCAATCCTCCGAGGCGAGGGTGAGCGCTCCCAGCTGGTCCACGCCTCGGTAGGCGACGCGGCACCGGTGGAAAGAGATCTCGGCTAGCGCACGTCAAGCGACGTACGTCAGGCGCCGCCGACGCAGAACGGACCCTCGGTGGCCTGGTTGATCGTGTCTGTTCCCCTGGGTGGCCCCAAGATCTGGTTCGAGGTATCGACCGTCACCTTGCTCCCACTGACCGTGAGCTTGAAGTGCCACAGGCGCTGAGGGGCTGGCCCGAACTTGTATTCGCCGGCTTCGTTGTACTTCGAGCCGTGGCACGGGCACTCGAACCACTGGCTCTGCACGCAGAACGGCACCCGGCAGCCAAGATGCGCGCACTTCTGGTACACGGCCATGAGCCCATCTGAAGTAAGACCCTGGTAGACAGTGTTGGCTCCCGTCCCACCGATGGCCTGGTAGTTGACGATGTAGAAGCGGCCGCCCCCCAAATAGTAGGGCTGGCGCTGGCTGGCGATCTGGGTCTTGATGGAGTCGGCGGTGTCCGTGAGCTGGATCAAGGAGCCGAACCCGCCGTTAGGTTGGGCCACAGGAAGGCCAGGGACGCCCCGCCGAACTGGGCCAGGAAGATGGCGAAGGAGGTCAGCAACCCGCGCCGGAAGAAATCCCTGCGGGACAGGACCTCCGTCGGCCTGGCGGCCGCAGGCGGACGACCGGCTACTCCCGCTCCGGCCCGGACCTCTCCGCGTCGAGCCCGGACGAAAGAGCCCAGCAGGAGCAGCATGAACACTCCGAGCAGCCCCACGACGATGGCGATGGCAAACGTAGACTGAGCGATGGCGAGTGCGTTCATGGCCCTGAAGCGCTCCCGACCCTGCCTTAAATCCCTTTAACACTGCACTTGGTAGTAGATGATCCTCCCCGCCTCTGCCGGGGCAAGTCCGCCCCTACCACCTCGGGCAGCGGGAAAATGAACGTTGTGAGGCAAGAAGGCGAACGCGTGCGAGGTCGCCTACTTCTCGTCCTTGGTCTGATCTTCACGTTCGCTCTGATGCCCGAAGCCGCAAGCGCACACTCCGTGATCGCTTTTTCAGAGCCGTCTCCAGGACAGAAGCTCGGCACCGCCCCCGGAGTCGTGGTGCTGGAGTTCACCGAGCCTTTGAACCCGAAGCTGTCCAGGGCTACCGTGATCGACCCGACCGGCCGGAGATTCACCGGGGGCCCCACGGGAAGCCTTGAGATCCGCGTTCCGCTCTCCACGAACGCCACCGGGATCTACGAGGTCGAGTGGCAGAGCGTGAGCACATTGGACGGCCACCCCTGGCGAGGGTCGTTCCAGTTCGGGGTCGGGGTCTCGCCGTCGAGCGGCTCCGAAGGAACGGTCGTCACCACCCCGAACCGGTCGGACGTTCTCATCGCGGTGGCCCGGTGGGTCGAATACCTCGGGCTGATCCTCGCGGTCGGTATGCTCCTGTTGCGTCGATTGGCGAGGGGGAAGCCCGAGCTCGACTGGGTCCGGCCCCGCCTTTGGATCCCCCTCGCCGTGGCGCTGGCCGGGGGCGTCGTCGTCGTCCTCGGCGAGGTCCACGCGGCGACCGGCTCTCTGTCCTTCCATTCACTGGCAAGCTATCTCGGCGGTGGGTTTCTGGGTGTTTCCCGCCTGGTCCGCCTGGGGTTGGAGGGCCTGGCCCTCTTCGCGGCGACCGTTGGGGCTCCGAGCCTGTGGATCTGGGCGACCGGCTCGATCGGTGCCCTGGCCGCCACCGGGCACGGAGCGGCGATCCGTCCGACCTGGTGGGGAGTCACGGCAGTCGCGGTCCACCTGCTCGCTGCCGGCCTTTGGGCCGGAGGCATCCTGGCGATGGCGACCCTTCGCCCCCCAGGGGGGTGGCGCTCGGCTGCCGGGCGACGACTGCTCATCCTGTTCTCTCCCCCCGCCCTGACCGCGTTCTTCGTGACCGTCGTGTTCGGCGCCGTCCAGGCGGCACAGGAGCTCGGAACCGTGTCCGCACTGTTCGGGTCGTCCTACGGCCGGGTGCTCGTGGCAAAAATCCTGCTGGTGGGGCTGATGCTGCCCCTCTCGCTCATCGCCTGGCGGTTGCGACGGCCCAGGCTCCGGATCGAGGGGACCATCGCCGTGCTCGTGATCGCGGCGGCGGCCCTTCTCTCGGCCTTTCCGATCCCTCCCAGCCGGCTCGTCGAGGAGGAGGCGGCCCGGAGCGCGGCTCCGGCCACGGCCGCCCTTCCGCATCGAACCGGGGCGGGGGTCGCCGACCTCACCATGGGAAGCCACGCCGGGCAGGTGCTGGTGGGCCTCACGGTGGATCCAGGGCGCCCCGGCATGAACAGCCTGGTCCTGTACCTCCTTCCCATCGAGGGCAACGCCGCGGCGGCGAAGCTTCGGGCGGAGCTCACGGTCGATGGCCGTCGGTTCCCCTGGCCACCTGCGGCAACACGTGCCGGCGAGCCCAGGCGGTCCTTCGCGGGCACGACCGCATCGAGGTGAAGGTGAACGGCCCGAAGGGAGGCACGACCGTCTTCGCCCTGCCCACGCTGCCGGCTCCCGACGGATCGGGTCTGGTGCGCCTGTTGCAGGTGAGGATGCACGAACTCAGGACCTACCGCGTGGACGAGACGCTGGCCTCCGGGCTCGCCACGATCCACTCCACCTACGCCTTCGAGGCCCCCGATCGGATGGAAGCCGACGTGGGGTCCACTTCGCGATCCATCACGATCGGCGGGACCCGGTACCTGCAAGAACATCCCAACCGCTCGTGGCAGGTGGAGAGTGGAGGCCCAGTCACGCAGGTTCCCGAGTTCATCTGGGACTTCTTCACACCGTTTCTCGATGCCCGGATCCTCGGCCACCAGACCGTGCAAGGCCGGCGAACGGCCATCGTCTCGTTCTTCGGTCGAACCGGCGACGTGCCGATCTGGTTCCGGCTGTGGGTCGGGTCCGACGGACTGGTCCGCATGGCGCAGATGCGCGCGATCGGGCACTTCATGGACCATCGCTATTTCGATTTCAACCGGCCCATCACCATCCAGCCACCCCAGACGTGAGTACCCTGGTCAGCGACCGGGCAGGAGCCGCGTGATCTCGTCCGTCAGCAAGGGATAGGTCACCGGGCCGATCTGCTGGTACCGGATTACGCCGTGGGGGTCGACGAAGAACGTCTCCGAGATGCCGTACACCCCGTACGCCAGGGCCGTCTGACTGCCGGAGTCCTGGACCACCGGCCAGTCGCCCCCAAGTTGCTGCATGAACTGCATGGCGGCGCGCTTGGAGTCCTGGTAGTCGATCCCCACGATGACGACTCCATGGTCCCGGTACCGCTCCCAGGCGGCGAGGAGGAACGGGTGCTCTTCCCGGCACGCGGTGCACCATGAGGCCCAGAAGTTCACGATGACCACGCGGCCGCGGAGATCCGAAAGCCGAATGATCCGTGAGCCATCGAGGGTGCGAAGGGAAAAGCTGGGGGCAGGTCGGTTGACGAGGGGCGAGCTGATCGCGGTGGGATCTCTGGACAGCCCGAAACCGAACAGAGCCGTCAACGGGCCCACGATGCCGATCACCGCCGCCAGGGCCAGCCACCGTCTCCGTCGCCAGCGCGGCAGCTCTGGAGTCAAGCTGGAAGGGTGGCCGGCGAGGGGCCCACCCAAGTGCCGGGTTCCGGCCGTAGCTTCCGGCCCATCGAGGTCGGCTTCGGGGTGCGCGCCTCCGTGCTGGGCATCCTCCGACCCAGGATCCTCACGGCTGGTCCCGTTCTCTTCGTTCATCGGGGCTGGCTCCTCGTGCTCATGGGAGCAGCGTCCGGACCCGGCTCATCAGCTGTGAGATGTCGATGGGCCCGCTCCACTGCGAGTACCTCTTCCCCTCGGCATCGAAGAAGACCGTAACGGGCTGGCCCACGAACCCCAGGCGGTCGCGGATGTCGCCGGTCGGGTCGAAAACGCTGGGATACGGATAACCCTCCTCCTTGATGAAGGCCTGCGCGGCCGGGCGCTGGTCGATGATGTCGACACCGAGGAACTGGACCTGGCGGCCGTACCGCTCCGCCGCCATAACCAGGTTGGGCGACTCGATCCGGCAGGGACCACACCACGACGCCCAGATGTTGACCACGACCGGCACGTGATTCCCGGCCAAATCCTTGAGAAGTGTCTGGAAGCGGCCGAAATCGAACGTCGGAAGGGCGAACCGATCCTTGGGAAGATGGGGGACGCTTACCGCACCGGCGGCGACGATGGCCGGCCCGGTGAGGGCGGACGCGCCCTCCGGGCGGGGAACATTGGTTCGACCCGCGCACGCCACGGCCATCAAGCCCAAAGCAACGGCAAGCTGCAAGCGAGCCATGGCGATAAGATGCTACGACAGGGCGTAGTCGAAAGGTGAGCCGATGAGCCCGTCCCTCGAGGGGACCTGGATGCGACGGCATGCCAAAGGTTGGTTGATCGGCACTGGCACGGTGCTCGCGGTGTTCGGCGCCCTGGTTTGGGGGCTCGGGTTGTTCCGGGCGGATACGTCTTCCCCCCAAGCCGCCGCCCCCCAGTACCTGCCCGGGAGCGTGCAGGTCTTTCGCTTCCTGGCTTCCCAGAGCAGCAACTACTGCGGCCTGCGGCCGGGCGTGCTCTCCTCCTACTCGAACAAGGGACGTCTCGAGGGAGCCTGCTGCAACCCCATGGACCTTGCCACCTATCGGGCGCAAGTGCAGCAACTCGAGCGCTACCGCGATATCTGGGTGATCCCCACGGATCCCTACAACGTCGCTGTCCCGGTGGCGAAGACCCTCCTTGGATACGACAGTTCCATCCGCCTCACGAGTCAGCAGCAAGCCGTCTACGACCAGGCCATGAAGATGACTCCCGACAAAGGGCCGTGCTGCTGCAGATGCTGGCGGTGGGACGCCGACGCAGGCCTAGCCAAGTACCTCATCACCAGCCGCCACTTTGGAGCCCGTCAGGTCGCGAGCGTCGTCTGGCTGATGAACGGCTGCGGGGGACGCCACAGCGCCGGCCTGTCGGCCACCTGATCGCATCAGGTGGGGGGCTTCACCGGAAAGATCCTGGCGAAGGCATTCGCGAAGACGCCCAGGGCGACGAACCACAGTCCCACCACCAGCAGGACGATCCCTCCCCACCGCTTCACCGTCGGCGCTCCTGCCTGAAGCCGGGCCGCCACCCCTTCTTCAGCCCACGCCACGGTGAATGCTGCAGCGAAGGCCAGGACCACGATGACTGCAGACGCGACCAGGTAGGCAGCGAAGGCGGCCCGAAAGCCTCCGGTCGTCAGCGCCTGCCCCGCCAGACCGGCCAGGATGGGACCGGCTCAGCCAAACCCGAAGATCAGGTAGCTGAATCCGAACAGACCGAACCCGGCGACGGGGTGCTCCCGCCGAAGCCTGGCCTCCGCTTCACGCATCCGCCCCGTCACCCGTTCGATCCCGTGGAACGACAGCGAGACGGCTTCGGCCTGAATGAGTCCCAGGGTCACCAGCAGAAGGCCCACAGTGATGCGGATGCCGATCCCGGCAGGGCTGGTGAAGGTCACGGACGACACCAACTCGCGCCCCCCCAGGCCGATCAGCGCCCCCAATCCGAGGACGAAGGCCACGGCGCCGACGGAGAAGGAGGATGCGAACACGAGAGCGGTCCGGGTGCGAGCGCGGCGATTGGCGCCGGCGCCGATCTGCCGCCCCAGCAGGATCAGCAACAGGGGGAACGCACACGGCGAGAAGAACGCCGCGACGCCTGCACCGGCCGCAAGCAACAGGAGCCCCACGCCGACAACGGATGGGAGGGCGAATCTCGGGTAGACGAGATAGCCGACGTACCCCGCCACACCCGCCAGGACCACCCCCACCACCAGTAGCAGGTAGCGGAATGATCCGGTACGTCGTGGGCTCTCTCCCCCGGCAAGGATGGGAAGTGGCTCCCGCCGCATGAGACCGTTGTACACCTTCCAGTCCGCTGGAAGGTCAAACTCGCTACGATGGCCTGCAACATGCGCATCGGAGAGCTGGCCCGAAAAAGCGGTCTGACAACGAAGACCATCCGGTATTACGAGCTGGCCGGGCTCCTGCCTCCGCCTCCCAGAACCCCTTCCGGATACCGGGACTACGGGGCCGGCTCATTCGCCCGGCTGGAATTCGTAAAGGCCGCTCGATCGATCGGGCTGCGCCTTGGAGAGATCCGGGAGATCATCGCGTTCGGGGAGCAAGGGCAGCCACCGTGCGAACACGTCGCGGACCTCATCCAGGCCCGGGCGGCCGACCTGTCGAAGCGGATCGCCGCGCTTGAAGGGATGCGCAAAGAACTGCTTCGACTGTCGAGACTGGCGAAGGACACCGGACCGCGGGAGCAAGAGGGCGCCGCGGTGTGCCACATCATCGAGTCGGTTCAGAGGCCGGCCTAGTGCCCACCTACGGCCTCTCCCTCGCTTCGGTTCCGGGAGGGCTGGCCCACGCCCTCAACGTCGCCGCTGGGATGACGTGGGAGATCCTGTGGGCGCTGATCATCGGGTTCTTCCTGTCGGGAGTCGTCCAGGCGGTCGTGTCGAAGCGAGAGATGACCCGGCTGCTGCCCGACGACTCCCCCCGAACGCTGGCCATCTCCTGCGGGCTGGGGGCGGCGTCCTCGTCCTGTTCCTACGCCGCGGTGGCTCTGGCCCGCTCGATCTTCCGGAAGGGGGCGAACTTCACCGCGGCCATCGCATTCGAGTTCGCCTCGACCAACCTGGTCATCGAGCTGGGCATCATCCTGGCTCTGCTGATCGGCTGGCAGTTCACCCTGGCGGAGTTCATCGGCGGTCCGTTGATGGTCGTGCTGCTGGCCCTGCTGTTCCGAGCCTTCCTATCGCCGCCGCTCCTGGAGATGGCCCGCCGACAAGCGGAGAAGGGCCTGCGCGGGTCCATGGAGGGCCACGCCGAAATGGACATGTCCGTGACCGGCGGATCCATCTGGTCTCGGATCACCTCAACGAGAGGTTTCACCGCGATCAGCCACTACTTCTGGATGGACTGGGCCGCCATCTACAAGGACATCTTCGGAGGCTTGCTGATCGCCGGCGCGCTGGCGGCCTGGGTCCCCAATCACTTCTGGCAGTCGTTCTTCCTGGTGGACCACCCCCTGTGGGCCAAGCTGTGGGGGCCGCTGATCGGGCCCCTGGTGGCCATGCTCTCCTTCGTCTGCTCCATCGGGAACGTCCCCCTGGCGGCGGTGCTGTGGAACGGGGGGATCAGCTTCGGTGGGGTGATCGCGTTCATCTTCGCCGACCTGATCGTCCTGCCGATCCTGAACATCTACCGGAAGTACTACGGGGGAAAGGTCACCCTCTTCTTGCTGGCCACGTTCTACGCCACGATGGCCGGTGCCGGGTTGATCGTGGAGCTCCTCTTCAACGCCCTGGGACTGGTGCCGTCGGGACCCCGGCACGCGAAGGTGGTGGAGGCGAGCATCCACCTCAATTACACGAGCGTCCTGAACCTGCTGTTCCTGGTCCTCGCGGTCGTGCTGCTGATGAGGTTCTTGAGGACAGGCGGCGTGCAGATGGTTCGGATGATGAACGAGCCGGTAAGCGAGGAGGGGCATGGCGCTGGAGTTGACCAGATCACGACCTACAGCTGTCCGATGCACCCCAAGGTGGAGCAACACGCTGGCGGCCGCTGCCCCATGTGTGGCATGGCGCTCCAGCCGAGATAGTCACCGCGCCTTCCATACCTCCTTCCCGGCTATCCTCTCGACCAAGGTTCCGGTCCCATGCGTACGCATCGGATACGGAGCGAACCGTCCGGCCGCCCAAGGGGCATCATTGAGACAGCTCGGAGAGCTCGAAACCAGGATCATGCATGTTCTGTGGCGGCGAGGCCGGCCGGCGACCGTGAAGGACGTGCAGGTACACCTGGCCCCCAAGCGGGAACTGGCGAAGCGGAGCTCCTCCGGCTGGCGGACGAAGCGAACGAACGGCGGCGGCCGTGACTCGCTTCGCCTTCCTCGTGGCGGCGCTGCTGACCTTCACGGCCGTACCGGCTATCGCCCGGCACGAGGCGGTCCCTCCGAAGTGGCGGCTGCGCCTCGCACTCGTGTCAGTGGTAGGCATGGCGGCCACTTCGGCGGTCTTGCTGGCTGGCATCCTGCTCCCCGAGGTCCTGGTGATCTCGAGCGTCCGTGATCTGTGGGCAACCTGCTCGGCAGCCTTTCGGGACATCTTTGCCTCGCCTTTGGCCAGATCGCCCTCGCTGGTGGCCGGGGCGGCGCTGGTGGTCCTACTCGGCCGAATGGCATGGTCGATCGTCGGGAGCCTCCGAGCCATCCGGACAGCCGCGGTCAAATGGGATACGCCGAGGTGGCGGCTCGCTGACGGGTCGCCGGTCTATGTCCTGCCGCTCGGAGATGCCGAGGCATACTCGGCGGGTCTTCTCGCTGCGCATGTGGTCGTCTCCCAGGGCCTTCTGGATGTCCTCGATGAAGAGGAACGAGAGGCAGCCCTCCGTCACGAGGAAGCACACATCCGAGGCAAACATCAGCTCCTGCTGCTTTGGGCGAGGGCCGCGGCGGCGGCCGTGCACCCACTCCCCCCTGCCCGGGCCGCGATGAGACTGGTGGAGCAAGGCGTGGAGGAGTCGGCCGATCAGTACGCGGCGACGAAGGTCGGAGATCCCGCGACCGTGGCCAGCGGTCTGGCGAAGGCGGCTCTAGCGGGACTTCGCGGTCCGGTGGGGGCGGTCCCGCTGGGCGGCCCGGACGTTCCAGCCCGGGTTCGGAGGCTCCTTGCGCCGCCCCGGGTTCCGCGCTGGTTGCCCCCCGCGTGCTTCGCGGCGACTCTCACTCTCGCCGGAATCCTTGCGCTGACGCAGCTCATCGGAGGACTGGCTCTCGTGGCCGCTCTGCACCACGTGATCCCGATCGGGATGGCTACGTACTGTCCCGTTCGTCGCTAGGTCGGGACGTTACCCAGCGCGCACTACGTTTGGGGAGGCCACACCGTCTCCACGGGTTGAGTCCGATCGCTCGGCTGGAGCCTCTCGATCTCCAGGGCGATCGCCTCCTGCCGGGCGTGAGTCTCTGCGAGCTCACGGTTCAAGTGGTCGAGCCGTTGCTTGCGGGAACTGTCGTCCGCTTGTGGTTCCGTTGAGGGCTCGTCGCTCGAACGGCTTCGGCGGCCTTGAGCGCTCATGCCTCGCATCATCAGGATCATGGACAAAGGACAGACGGCAACGAGAAGCAACGGCAGGAACCGCGACCCCACCGGGGGTGCGAAGACCACGACAGCGACCGCCACGGCACTGAGGACACCAACGATCTTCCAGTTCACACTCATGACATCGACCCCGTCCGTTGTCCCGGTGCGCGCCCCTTTGGCTGGCACCGGACCGCGATACTACAGGATGTCGTAGTCACGCACCGCGACGCCCTTAACCACCTCGGTCGTCACAGCGTCGGCCAGTGGTGCTGGGCGAACAGCCGAAGAAGCGGGGTGAAGAGCTCGAGCCACTGGCCGGTGATCATGAGAAGGCCCATCGCCACCAACAGCAGGCCGCCGGCGAGCTCGACGGCTCTTCCGTGTCGGCGAAGCCAGCCAAAGACTCCACCGGCCCGGGTATATCCGACGGCCAACAGGATGAACGGGATCCCCAGCCCCAGCGAGTAGACGAGCAGGAGCCCCGCGCCAGCCAGGACGGTCTGGGTCGCCGCAGCGGCCGTCAGGATGCCGGCGAGCACAGGCCCGATGCACGGGGTCCATCCAACGGCGAAGGCCATTCCCAGGGGAACCGCCCCGGCCGGACCCGAGCGGATCCGGCGAAGATCCATCCGAGCCTCTCGATACAGAAACGGCACCCGGACGATCCCGGCGGAAGCGAGTCCCATGAGGACGATGAAGATCCCGGCCGCGCGGATCAGTCCTTGGCGGTGGGCCAAGATGAGCGAGCCGAACAGCGAGGCACTGGCCCCGAGCAGGGTGAAGACGGTGGCGAATCCGGTGACGAACAGGACGGCCGCTCCAAGCACACGCCGCCTCACCACGACCGTCCCGATCTCGGTGCTGGCAACACCGCTCACGTAGGACACGTATCCGGGCATCAGAGGCAGGCAACACGGCGATATGAACGAAACGATGCCCCCTGCCAGGGCGAGGGCGACCGCCGCCAGCACGCTCATATCGACCTTCCGGCGAGCAGCGACTCGAGCGCATGGCCCAGGATCCCTTCGTCGACCTTTCCAAGGAACCGATAGACGATCCGGCCGTCTTTCGAGATCAAGACGGTGCTGGGGATCCCAACCACTCGATATGCATCCTCCAGTTCGCCCCGTGGATCCGAGATGCTCGGGTAGGTGATCGCGAACTCATGCTGGAAGGCCAGCGCGTCCTTCGAGTCATCCCTCTCGTCCGCACCGAGGAACTGCACTCCCCGGTCCCGGTAGGTCTCCCATGCTCGCTGCAGCTGGGGGGCCTCCTGTCGGCACGGGCCGCACCAGGAGGCCCAGAAGTTAAGGACCACGATCCTTCCGCGAAAGTCCCGGAGGTCGATCGATCGGCCTCCGTTCACCGCGGGCATGTGGAAGCCCGGAGCCGGCCGGTTCTCCGAGCGTGCCACCGGCTCGAAACCGGGAGCCCGGACGGAGGTCGGCCCGCCCGTGCTCCTATCCAGCGTCCACCATGCAGCGGCCAGAGCCACCGC
>WNGG01004221.1_pt1 | contig 16163 bp, 18 predicted proteins | sample 5400661 | NCBI WGS metagenome assembly WNGG01 (sample SAMN13153372, study PRJNA577476) | soil metagenome | isolation source: 100 cm soil or saprolite under Garry oak tree replicate 1 | place: USA:California | collected 2016-06-15 | reverse complement strand
GCGTCGAAATAGCGGCCGATCAGCGCGGGATCGCCATGAAGGGCGAAGTGCTCGAAGGCCTCGGCGAGCGACGTCTCGCAGATCTGCCGGTAGCGACGATACGGCCGCCAGTACTGCGCGATGTTGCGCTTCTCCCAATATTCCCAGAACGTCTTGACGTCGATGTCGGTGCCGTGCACGTCGCGCAGGATGCCGGCAAACGCCGCATAGGAGCCGTCGCGAACGCTGATCAGCGTCCCGAAAACATCGAACGACAATAACTTGGGGCGCAGGCGTTCCCGGTCGGCTGCGTCCATCATGCGGATGCCTGCCGGTTGTGGCATGGAAAATCCGACACTATCTTTTGGGCGGCCACGGGGCGCATCGCACGGAGAGTAACATGCCGCATAGGTTCCTCGGCGTCGCGTTGGCGGCGCTTTCGGTGCTGGCTGCGAGCGCGGCTTATGCCGCGCCGAAACATCACACGCGCCACGCTCGCCTGCCGCGTCCGCCGGCGATGGAGCGGGCGGCGCAGCCGCGTTCCAGCATGGAGCCGGCCCGCATCATCGAGGTGCGGCCGGGCGTGTTCATATCGAGCTACGGCTGCATCACCGACGAAGGCTACGGCCGCTGGACCTATTGCGGCCAGGGTCGCGGCGGGGATTAGGGCAGCCGGCCTCGAACGCGCGGAAGTACGGGCCGTTTTCGTCCGCGTCGCGCCATCATGGCTCGAAGATTGCCTTGAATAGAGCCGCAAGGCGGAAGCCCGCCTTGGCGAGCTGGGTGCGGGCGTATTGTTCGGCGAATTCCTGATACTTCGCATCGAGCGCGGTTTCCCAGGTGCATCCGCCCGTGAAGGGGACCGGCTTCGTGCTCTTGCGAATCGTCAGCCGATCGTGCGCCTCGCGGGCGAGTGGCAGGATCTCGGTTGCCCATTGCGCCGCCCAATTCTGCGGCGGGCCCACCGATTCCCATCCTGCGGGCGGAGCGGTCGCGAGCAGCTTGGCGAAATCCTGCTCCGGGCCGGCAAGGCCTGCGGTCCTCATCGCCGCGAACACCGATGGGCCATCCCAATAGAAGTGCAGGTTGAGGGCGACCGGGACCGCCGGAGCCGGTGCAACGAGATGGATCAGGTTGCCGCCCACCGTCGGCATCACGGTCGTGCCAATTCCGAATTTTGGCGGTCCTCCGCCGACCACGTTCGGATCGACGCTCGTCTCGCAGCTCTGGTCGAAATACTTCGCGCCGACGTGCAGCGGCTGATGGATATCGCCGACGAGGTGGGCGAGCAGCCACACCGCCTCCGTATCGGTCAGCTTGACGTCGGTCTTCGTGGGCGTCTTGCCGCTCAGCTGCGCGGCCGAATATCCGATCATCTGCACGACGTCGGTATCTTCCGTCCCCGCCGTGCCGGCCGCGTATTTCGTTTGCTGCAGCGGAACGTCGGTGTAGTGGTAAGTGTCGTGGTGCCGGTTGCGGCTTGCGTAGTCCTTCTCCTCATCCGACGGCGGCCGGCCGCAATAGGGCTCGTTGTTCTTCTTTGCGCAATCGGGAAACACCGCAACCTCGCGCAAGCTCCGCCGTTGGAACAGGCCATTCGGCAGTTTTGTTTCGAGGAGGTCGCTCACGCGCTTCTGCGTCGCAGGGTAATGCTGCTGGAGGACAAGATCGGCGATCGCACCGACGATGCGATGGCCCGGGTAATCCCAGGCTGCGGCAGGCACCGGCCCGATGACCGCAGCACAGAAGGCGAGAACACCCACCGAAATCTTCGTGCGCATTGCATCGCCTCCCTTATTTATGCGTGCACAATACGCGGAATGTCCGCTCTGCGCGAGGGGTAGACATTTCCCGCTCGCGCCGAAGACGAGGGGCGTCTAGGACGGAGCCCGGATCCGTGAGCCCAGGGAGGAACCGCCATGCCGGGCGAGCCAGTTCGGTGCGCCATCGAGGACGGGGTGGCGCTCGTCACCCTCAACAATCCGCCGCTCAACCTCGTCACGCTCGAGCTGACGCGTCAGCTCGATGGGCTGGCGCGACGGTTGGCCGCCGATCCGTCGGTGCGCGTCCTGGTGCTGACCGGCGCGGGATCGAGGGCCTTCTGCGCCGGCTCCGACATCAACGAGTTTCCGCGCATGATGGAAGCGGGCGTGGTGGTGCCGCAAAAACTCGCGCCCGAGAACGAGGCCTACAGCCGGATCGACGACTTCCCCAAGCCGACCATCGCGGCCCTCAAAGGGCTCGCCTTCGGCGGCGGGCTCGAGCTTGCGGTGTGCTGCGACCTGATCGTTGCCGAGAGCGGCGGGCTCGTCGCGCTGCCGGAGATCAAGCTCGGCGTCTTTCCCGGCAGCGGCGGCCCGGTGCGGGTGACGCGGCGGATCGGCGAAGGCCGCGCCAAGGAGATGATGTATTTCGGCGAGCCGGTGCCGGTCGAAACCGCGCTCGCCTGGGGCCTGGTCAATCGCGTCGTGGCGAGGGGCGAAGCCCTGGCGACGGCCCGTGCGATGGCGCGCAAGCTCGCCGCCCAGCCGGCGGTTGCGCTCGCGGCCTGCAAAGCGGCGACCGACATGGCGTTCGATCGCGCGCAAGACGCGGCGATCAAGGCCTCGCTGCCGCTGAGCGAAAAGGTGTTCACCTCGGCCGACTGCCGCGAGGGCGTGCGCGCCTTCTTCGCCAAGGAGGCCCCGCGCTTCACGCACCGCTGAAGCCGCTGCGCGTCACCCACGCCGCGTGACGGGCGACGGGCGCGACAAAACTGTCGAAAGGCGGAAAAACTCCTTGCATTGAATCGGCGCCGCGATTAGGTCGCCTCGTCCACCTTGGCATGGCCGGGACGGGCACCCGCCGCGCCCGCGCGGCAGGGACCCCGTTGTCCCGGCCATCCACGTTTTGAGGTGTTTGGGCCTCCGGCAGACGGGAGCAACCGACATGAACGCAATTGCCCGCCCGGCCGACGGCCACAAGCTGCACGCCCGGTTCGAGGGCCCGATCGTCATGATCGGCTTCGGCTCGATCGGCAAGGGCACGCTGCCGCTGATCGAGCGGCACATGGCGTTCGACCACGCGAAGTTCGTGGTCATCGCCCCCGACGACGAGGACCGTCACCTGCTCGACGAGCGGCAGATCCAGTTCATCCACAAGGGGCTCACCAAGGCGAACTATCGCGACGTGCTCACGCCCCTGCTGACGACCGGTCCGGGCCGCGGCATGATGGTGAACCTGTCGGTCGACACGTCCTCGGTCGACCTGATGGCCTTCGCCAAGGACATCGACGCCTTCTATATCGACACCGTGGTCGAGCCGTGGCCCGGCCTCTACACCAACAAAAACCTGTCGCCGTCGGCGCGCTCGAACTACGCATTGCGCGAAAGCCTGCTGGAGCTGCGCCGGCGGCGGCCGAACGGGGTGACCGCGATCAGCTGCTGCGGGGCCAATCCCGGCATGGTGTCATGGATGGTGAAGCACGCCCTGCTCGACGTTGCGCGCGATCTCGGCGTCGAGCACGCGGAGCCGCGTTCGCGCGAGGACTGGGGCCGCCTGATGCGGCACGTCGGCGTGAAGGGCGTTCACATCGCCGAGCGCGACACCCAGCGGGCGCGCGATCCCAAACCGCGCGGCACCTTCGTCAACACCTGGTCGGTCGAAGGCTTCCTGTCCGAGGGGCTGCAGCCGTCCGAGACGGGCTGGGGCACGCACGAGAAGGTGCTGCCGCGCGGCACCGGCCGTCACGACTTCGGTTGCGATGCGGCCATCTATCTCGACCGGCCCGGCGCCGCCACCCGCGTGCGCTCGTGGACGCCGACCGCGCAGGCGCAGCACGGCTGGATGATCACGCACAACGAGTCGATCTCGATCGCCGACTATTTTACGCTGCGCGAGAACGGCAAGGTCGTCTACCGGCCGACCTGCCATTACGCCTATCATCCGTGCGATGACGCCGTGCTCTCCCTGCACGAGCTGGCGGGCACGCAGTGGAAGCCGCAGGAAACCTGGCACATCCTGACCGAGCACGACATCGTCGACGGCATCGACGAACTCGGCGTGCTGCTCTACGGCCACGCCAGGAACGCCTACTGGTACGGCTCGCAGCTGTCGATCGAGGAGACGCGCAAGCTCGCGCCCTACCAGAACGCCACCGGCCTCCAGGTCACCTCGGCGGTGCTCGCCGGCATCGTGTGGATGCTGGAGAATCCCGAGTGCGGCATCGTCGAGGCCGACGAGATGGACTTTCGCCGCTGCCTCGACATCCAGCGCCCCTATCTCGGCCCGGTGATCGGTCAATACACCGACTGGACGCCGCTCGTCGGCCGCGGCGAGCTGTTCCCGGAGGATGTCGACCGCGACGATCCGTGGCAGTTCAAGAACGTGCTCGTGACCTGAGCGAGCACCAACCAATGACCTATGAGTTGTCGTCGTCCGCGAAGCCTGTCCTCGCGAAGGCGGGGAGCGGACGACCCAGTAACCATCGGCCTATGAAATAAAACTGACGTCGGCGGTTACTGGGTGCCCCGCCTCCGGGGGGCACGACGAGTCGAGTATTATCGAGCTGGTGTCATGCGCGGGACGGCGAGTTCCGCTACTATCGCGCGGCAAGCCGGCTCCGGCCCCCACCCTAACCCTCCCCCGCTTGCGGGGGAGGGAAGGGAGGGGGAAAGTACCCGCATGCTCGACCTGCTCGCCGGCGTCCGCGTCGTCAGCTTCAATCATTTCCTGCTCGGGCCGATGGGCATCCAGGCACTCGCCGATCTCGGCGCCGATGTGATCGCGGTCGAGACGCCGGACGGCGCGTGGCAGCGCCACTGGTCGAGCGGCGACATCTGGCACGACGGCCAGAGCATGCTGCATCTGTGCGCCAACCGGAACAAGCGCAGCGTCGCCCTCGATCTCAAATCGCCGCAGGGCCGCGAGATCGCGCTCAAGCTCGTGGACGGCGCCGACGTGGTCGCGGAGAATTTTCGTCCCGGCGTGATGGAGAAGCTCGGCTTCGGCTACGACGCGCTCAAGGCCCGCAAGCCGTCGCTCATCTACGCCTCGGCGACGGGATACGGTCCCGACGGCCCCTATGCCGAGCGGCCGGGCCAGGACCTGCTGGCGCAGGCGCTGTTCGGCATGATGGCGATCACCGGCCAGCGTGAGACCGGGCCGCGCCCGGTCGGCGTGTCGGCGATCGATCATCACGGCGCCGCGCTCCTCGCCCTGGGGATACTCGCCGCCCTGGTGCGGCGCGCGCGCACCGGCCAGGGCTGCCGGGTCGACGCCAGCCTGATGCAGGCGGCGCTCGATCTGCAGATGGAGTCGCTCGTCGCCTGGCTCAACGCCGCCGAGAAGCCGAGCGCCCCGCAGGCCTATCGCCACGTCGCCGGCTGGTATTACGCCGCGCCCTACGGGGTCTATCCGACCGCGGACGGGCACTTGGCCGTATCGCTCTCGCCGCTCGAGGTCGTCGGCGAGACCATCGGCGAGCCGCGGCTCGCCGCCTTCTCGGACAAGAAGGACGCGTGGACGCGGCAGGACGAGATCGGTGACATGATCGCGCAGAAGCTCAGGACCCTCCCCACGGCGGACTGGATCGCGCGCATGGAGCGCGCAGAAATCTGGCACGCGCCGGTGCAGGACTACGCCGCCATCCTTGGCGATCCGCAGGTCGCCCACATGCGCTCGCTGCTCACGGTTGGCGGCGCGGGCGCGCGCGGCGCCCCGGTGACGCTCGTCAATCACCCGGTGCGCTACGACGGCGAGGCCGCCGAGGTGCGGCTGCCGCCGCAGCCTCTGGGCGCGCAGACGCGCGAGGTTCTCGCCGAGCTGGGTTTCGGCGCCGCCGAGATCGCCGCGCTGGCGCACGACGGCGTGATAAGGCTGGGCGAGGAATAGGGGAGGCCGCCGGAATGGACGCGTTTTACGTCAAGCTCGGCGACAGCGTCAGCTTCGCCAAGACGGTCGGGGAAACCGACATCTATCTGTTCGCCGGCATCACCGGCGATTTCTCGGTCAACCACGTCAACGAGCAGTACATGGCGCAATCGAAGTACGGCCGGCGCATCGCCCACGGCGCGCTGCTGGTCGGCTACATGTCCACCTGCTCGACCATGATGATCGACAGATGCGACGGCACCGCCGGCAGCGAGACGCCGGTGTCGCTCGGCTACGACCGCGTGCGCTTCCTCGGGCCGGTGTTCATCGGCGACACCGTCTCGCTCACCTATACGATCGCTGAGGTCGATCCCGCCAAGCGCCAGTCGCGCGCCGACATCAAGGTGGTGAACCAGAACGGCGACCTTGTCGGCGTGGCGCAGCACGTGATGCGCTGGGTCAAGGACGCGTGACCATGCGGCTCAAGGACAAGGTTTGCATCATCACCGGCGGCGGCTCGGGCATCGGCCGCGCCAGCGCACTGCTGTTCGCAGGCGAAGGCGCGCGGCTCGTCATCGCCGACAAGCGCAAGCCGGCGGCCGATGCGGTTGCCGCCGAGTGCGCCGGCAAGGGCGCGCAGGCGGTCGCCGTCGCGGTCGACGTGGCGCGCTCCGCCGACGTCAAGCGCATGATCGCCGAGACCGAGACGGCGTTCGGCCGCCTCGACGTGCTCGTCAACAATGCCGGCTACGGGATCGCCGGCAGCGTGGTCGCGACCGACGAGCAGGCGTGGGACGACCTGATGGCGGTCAACGTGCGCGGCGTGTTCCTGTGCTGCAAATATGCGATTCCCGTCATGCAGCGGACCGGCGGCGGCACCATCGTCAACACCGCCTCGGTGGTCGCCGCGGTCGGCATCCGCGACCGCGCCGCCTACTGCGCCTCGAAGGGCGCCGTCGCCGCGCTCACCCGCGCCATCGCCGTCGACCACGTGGGCGACGGCATCCGCTGCAACGCCGTCGCGCCCGGCACGATCGACACGCCCTATTTCAACGACATCCTCAAGAACAGCGCCGACCCCGCCGCGGTGCGCAAGGCGCTGGCGGCGCGGCAGCTGCTCGGACGCCTCGGCACGCCGGAGGAGATCGCCGCCGCGATCCTGTTTCTCGCCGGCGACGAGAGCCGCTTCGCCACCGGCACGATCCTCACCATCGACGGCGGCATGACGGCGCAATAGGGAGGAGGCCATGGAGTTCGGATATTTCACCCTGAGCGACAACCACTATCCCGGCAGCCAACGTCCGGCGAACCAGTTCATCGCGGACATCGTCGCCGAGGCGATCCATGCCGACAAGCTCGGCATGCATTCCGCGTGGATCGGCGAGCATCATTTCAGCACGCTCGGGGTGCTGTCCTGCCCCGACCTCATCCTCGCCTACGTTGCGGCGAACACCAGGCACATCCGGCTGGCGCCGGCGGTCACGGTGCTGCCGCTGCATCATCCGATCCGGGTGGCGGAGCAATGGGCGACACTCGATCTTCTGAGCGGCGGGCGCGTGGATTTCGCCGCCGGCCGCGGCTATGACCGGCGCGAATATTTGCCGTTCAAGGCGCCGTTCGAGGACAACACCGCGCTGTTCGCCGAAGGCCTCGAAGTCGTGCATCGCCTGTGGACGGCCGGCGGCCCGATTTCGCACAAGGGCAAATACTACGCGTTCGACAACGTGGCGATCACGCCGCAGCCGATCCAACGTCCGATCCCGACCTACGTCGCGTCGTTCTCGCGGCCCTCGATCGAGCTCGCCGCGCGGCTCGGCATGGGCCTGGTGGTGGCGCCGTTCGCCGTCGCCATGGCGTTCGGCGGCCTGGCGCAGGCCGCGCGCGTCTACGAGGATGCCTGCGCGGCGGCAGGCACCAGCGCGAAGCGCAAGGTCTGCAGCTACTTCACCCATTTCGCCGACACCCCCGAGCAGGAGCGTGCGGCGCGCGAACGCCAGATCTCCTACTTCAAGGATTGCGTCGTGGCGGCGCTGCCGGGCGACCCCAAGACTGCGCCGCCGACCTACCGCTACTTCATCGGCATGGTCGAGAATCTGCTCAGGATGAAGCCGGAGGATCTGACCGAGAACTCGGTGCTGCTCGGCTCGCCCGCCCGCATCATCGACACGTTGAAGAAGGCGGAGGCCGCCGGCTTCGACGAGGTCATTCTCTACGTCAACGTCGGCCGCAAGCCGCACAACCAGGTCAAGGACGAGATGGCGCGCTTCATGGCGGACGTGGCGCCCGCCTTCGAGGGTACGCATCGCACACGCGTGGCCGCGGAATAGGTGTTGGCATCAGCCATCCGATGCGACATCCCCCTCCAGCTGCTCGTCCAGATCCACGGGCACCTCTTTGGCGGCCCGGCGTAACGCCTTCGCCAGGCCGGCCGGCAACTCGCGCATGTTTCGGCCAGCCGCGATATCCTTGCGCACCACCGCAGGAAATGTCCGAAGCGCGGGCTCGCGATACTCTTCTTCGATGATCGGGGCCATACACTCCTCGCCACGTGCGTTTGGCCAATGAGAATAGGCATCGTCCCCTAATTTGTCGAATGGCCATTGATTGAGCGGGGTATCGTGCCGGCGTCGGCGCCATCAGCCTCCGATGTTACCACTCCGCCAAATTTTCCGGGCCAACGGTCAACTTGCTGCCACGATTGCGCTTTTGTTTGCGAGGCCTTCCTGGGGAGGGACGCGATGCTAGCTCTGAGCTTGAGCGCGATTGCCGCTGTTGCCGCGGCGATGATTTTCGGCTTCCGCAACAGCCCCGCCCGCCGCCGGCCGGGATATCTCTCCGCACACTATCGTCCCGAGCGGCATTACATGCGCGGGCCGGGCCCGAAATGGCGTGAGAAGCACGTCGAGGCGCGCCGCGACCGGCGCTGAAGCCGCGGCACAGACCCGGTTTCCCGGCGATTGCCAACGGTCTCTCGTTTACGGTCTAATGTTACCGAAACGAGGGAGAGACCGATGCCAAAGATGCCGTCCGGCGTGCGCCCCGTCATCGCCGCCCTGATCGCGCTGGCCGCCGCCGGCGCCAGCCACGCGCTTGCCGCCGACCCGGTCATCAAGATCGGCGGACTTCTGCCGATCTCCGGGCCCGGCTCCTATTTCGGCGCCCAGGACAAGCAGGGCATCGAGCTGGCGCTCGAGGCGATCAACAAGTCCGGGGTCAACGGCTTCAAGTTCGAGATCCAGTACGAGGATTCGAGCTGCAGCCCGCTGCCCGCGACGCAGGCCGCCAAGCGCCTGCTCGATCAATACAAGCCCGACGTCGTGATCGGCGAGGAATGCTCGGACGCGACGCTCGCGGTCATGCCGGTCCTGGCGCAGGCCAAGGTGCCGCTGCTCAATGCCGGCTCGTCGTCCATCAAGGTGACCGAGCCCGGCAACCCGTGGACCTTCCGCATCATGCCCAACGAGGTGATGCAGGGCGTCGACATCGCCACCAACGCCTACAAACGGCTCAACGCGCGCACCGCCGTGCTGCTCTATGAGAACACCAACGCCGGCATCGGCAACGCCAAGGTGTTCGGCGATACCTTCACGTCGCTGGGCGGAAAGATCCTGGCGGACATCGGGTTCGGCCGCGACGTCAACGATTTCACCCCGATCGCCACCCGCGTGGCCGGGGTCGGCAAGGTCGACGTCATTCCGACCTATACGCTCGAGGGCCAGGGCCTCAAGATCACCCAGGCGCTGGCGCAGGCCGGCGTCACCAAGGGCGGCGGCGGCGGCGCGATCCAGCTCGGCACCATCTGGCTGCCGTTCGGCTTCGAGCAAAAGGCCGGCAAAGCCGCGCTCGGCTACATCCGCATCGTCCAGTTCGACCCGACCGACAAGCGCGACCAGGTGCGCGGTTTCATCCAGGCCTTCAAGGCGAAATACAATCAGGACCCGACCCACCTCAACGCGCATGCCTACGACCAGATCATGCTGATCGCCGACGTGGTGCGCCGCGGCGCCAAGGACGCCCAGGGCATCCACGACGGCCTGGCGGCGACCAAGAGCTTCTCCGGCGTCACCGGCAGCGTCGCCTTCGACGAGCACAATCAGAACATCAAGATGGACACCATCCATTACATGGAGACGCTCGACGACCTGTCCTGGAAGGCGCTGAGCTGGAATTGACGCGGATGCTTGTCCCGGATGCAGTGCAGCGCCATAAGCGCGTTTACGCGCGTCTTCGACGCGCTAGAGTGATGCTCTGCTGATCCGGGACCCACTTCAGTTGATCCCGGGTCTGCAGCGCACCACGCCGCAAGTCGGTGTGCTGCGCTGCGCCCGGGAAACGCCTTCCGGAGCGGAATAAGCATGCTGACCGTCGCCATCCAGCAGGGCATCAACGGCATCGTCGTCGGCAGCCTCTATGTGCTGGTCGCGCTCGGATTGACCCTGATCTACGGCGTGCTGGTGCAGATCAACTTCGCGCACGCCGACATCGTCACGCTGGGCGCGTTCGCCGCCTATTTCTTCATGCATGGGCTGGGCGGCGGGTATCTCGCGAGCATCGGGGTCGCGCTGCTGGTGGGGGCGGCGCTCGGCTTCCTCGTCAATGTCGCGGTGTTCGCGCCGCTGCGCGAGCGCGGCAACGAGCTGCTGCCGCTGATCGCCACCATCGGCGTCTCGGTGATGCTCGAGAACCTGATGCTCGCCTGGTTCGGCCCGATCCCCTATGCGTTCGAGTCGCCCTACAGCGGCGAGGTGATCCGGCTCGGCGGCACGTTCTTCACGGTGCAGAGCCTGCTCATCATCGCGATGTCGGCGGCGACGATCGGCCTGCTTTACGCCTTCATGAAGTTCACGTTTCTCGGCAAGGCGCTGCGCGCCGTCGCGCAGGACCGCGAGACCGCCGGTCTGATGGGCATCGATCCGAACCGGCTGATCATGCTCACCTTCGTGATCGCCTCCGCGCTCGCCGGCATGGGCGGGGCGATGCTCGGCCCGGTCCTGGTGCTCACCCCGTTCGCCGGCGCCTCGGTGATCGTCAAGGCGTTCGCCATCGTCATCATCGGCGGCTTCGGCAATGTCGAAGGCACGATCATCGCCGGTCTGTTGGTCGGGTTGATCGAAAGCTTCACGACGCAGATCCTCGGGCCCGGCCTGATCGACATCGTCGTCTTCGCGCTCCTCCTGCTCATGCTGGCGGTGCGGCCGACCGGCCTGATCGCCGAGCGGCGCGAAGAAAATGTCTGAAGCGCAAGCGTCCGTGCCGGCCGCCGCGCCAATGCAAGGGGGCGGCTCGTTGCGCTGGTGGGGCATTCTCGCCGCGGCCGGCGTCATCGCCGTCCTGCCGCTGGCGTTCCCCGACTCCTATTGGCGCACCAACCTCATCGTCTGCGCCATCAACGTGATGCTGGCGATCGGGCTTGACTTCGTGCTCGGCTTCGCCGGCCAGCTCAATCTCGGCCATTCGGCGTTCTACGGCATCGGCGCCTACGTCTCGACCTTGCTGATCATGCGGCTCGGGGTGCCGTTCTGGGCCGCGTTCGTGATTGGCGTCATTGCGTCCGGCGCCGCCGGCATGGCGCTTTCGCTGTTCGCCGTGCGCCTGCGCGGCCATTACCTGGCGATCGCCTCGCTCGGCTTCGCGGTCATCACCTATCAGATCCTGCTCAACTGGATCAGCCTCACCCAGGGGCCGCTCGGCATCTACGCGATCGCGCCGCCGCCTCCGCTCGCGCTGCCCGGACTGCCGGCCATCGACTTCGGCAATCTCGCCAATCTGCTCTACCTCGTCGCCGGCTTCGCGCTCCTCACCTACGTGCTGCTCGATCAGCTGGTGCGCTCGCCGGTCGGCGAGACGCTCACCGCCATCCGCGAGGATGAAATCTCGGCCGCGTCGCTTGGGATCGATTGCCGCGCCTGGAAGGTTTTCGCCTTCGGCATCGGTTCGGGCGTCGCCGGCGCCGCCGGCGGCTTCTATGCGAGCTTCGTCGGCACCCTGGTGCCGGACGCGTTCTTCATCACCGAATCCTTCACCGTGCTGGCGATGGTGATCGTCGGCGGCATGGGCACGTTGAGCGGCCCGGTCGCCGGCGCCATCCTGCTCACCATCCTGCCCGAGCTGCTGCGCGGCATCGGCGACCTGCGGCTCATCGTCTACGGCGTGACGCTCACGCTGGTGGTGCTGTTCATGCCGGGCGGCATCGCCCAGGCGGTGCGTCTTGTGCGCGCCCGGCTCGGCCGGTCCCCGCCGTGGGCGAGGGGCGGAGACCGGTGATGCACGGGCCGCCGCTTCTTCGCGCCCAAGGGCTGAGCAAGAATTTCGGCGGCGTGCGCGCCGTCCACCACATCTCCCTCGATGTGCCGGCCGGGACCGTGTTCGCCATCATCGGGCCGAACGGCGCCGGCAAGTCGACGCTGCTCAATCTGATGAGCGGCATCTATCGGCCCGACGCCGGGACCATGGCGCTCGACGGCCGCGACATCACCCATTTGTCGGCGCATCGACGCGTGCGGCGCGGCCTCGCGCGTACGTTCCAGAAAATCCGGCTGTTCAGGCAGCTCACCGTGCTCGACAACGTGGTCGCCGGTTTTCATGCGCATCACCACATTCCGCCGTGGCAATACGTGTGGCACGGCGGCGCGTTTCGCGCCGACCGGGCGCGCTGCCGCGTGGAGGCCGCGCAACTGCTCGCATTCGTCGGTCTCGATGGCCGCGCGCACGCGCTCGCCGGCGCGCTCTCCTACGGCGAGCAGCGCATGCTCGAGATCGCCCGCGCGCTCGCGACCGCGCCGCGCCTGCTCCTCATCGACGAGCCCGCGGCCGGCCTCAACGCGGCGGAGGTCGAAACCTTGCTCGACCGCATCCGCGTGCTGCGCGAGCGCGGCATCACCGTCGTCGTGGTCGAGCACAACATGGACCTGGTCATGAACGTGGCCGACCGGGTGCTGGTGATGGATTACGGCGAGCGCCTGTTCGAAGGCACGCCGGGCGAGGTCCAGGCCGAGCCCGCCGTGATCGCCGCTTATCTCGGGGCCGAGGCATGAGCGCGCTGCTCGAGGCCGAAGGCGTTGAGCTTGCTTATGGCGAGATCGCCGCCTGCCGCGACCTTGCGTTCACGGTCGACGAGGGCGAGATCGTCACCCTGATCGGCGCCAACGGCGCCGGCAAGTCGACGACCTTGCGCGCGGTGGCCGGCGCGATGCTGCCGCGGCGCGGCACCATCCGGTTTCGCGGGCGCGACGTCACCCGCGTGCCCTCGCACGAACGCGCCCGGCTCGGCATCGCGCTCGTGCCCGAAGGCCGGCGCGTGTTTCCTGCGCTCACCGCGCGCGAGAACCTCGAGCTCGGCGCATTCAAATACCGCGGCGACAAGCCGAAGGTGCGCGCGCTGCTGGACAAAATCTTCGCCATGTTCCCGCGGTTGGCCGAGCGCGCGTCGCAGCACGCCGGCACGCTGTCCGGCGGCGAGCAGCAAATGCTGGCGCTCGGCCGCGCCATGATGTCGGAGCCGCTGCTGCTCTGCCTCGACGAGCCGTCGCTTGGACTTGCGCCCATGGTGGTGCAGGACATCTTTCGCACCATCCGCGCCATCAACGCGGCGGGCACGACCGTGCTGCTGGTCGAGCAGAACGCGCGCTATGCGCTTGCGACCGCGAGCCGCGGCTATGTGCTGCAGACCGGCGCGATCATCGCCGCCGGCCCGTGCGCCGCGTTGCGCGCGGACCCGCGGGTGCGCGAAGCCTATCTCGGCCGCGGCGCCCGCACCCGCGCAGCCTTGTAACGCGCCGACCCCGGCGTTGCGATGATGCGGGCGTTGCGCCAGAGTCCCTTGAACGAAACCGGAGATGCGTCATGGACAAGATCAAGCCGCTTTATACCGCCAGCGCCACCGCGACCGGCGGCCGCAACGGCCACACCCGCACGAGCGACGGCATCGTCGCGGCCGACCTGTCGGTGCCGAAGGAGATGGGCGGGCCGGGCAAGCCGAACACCGCCACGCCCGAGCATCTGTTCGCCGCCGGCTATGCGGCCTGCTTCGGCGGCGCGCTCGACTTCGTCGGCAAGCAGCACAAGAAGGATGCCAGCAAGGCCAAGGTCACGGCCGCCGTGACGATCGGTCCGCGCGAGGGGGGCGGCTTCGGCCTGCAGGTCAAGCTGCGGGTCGAAGACGAGAGCCTGCCGCAGGCCGACCTCGCCGCGCTCGCCAAGGAGGCGCACGAGAAGATCTGCCCCTATTCGCATGCGACGCGCGGCAACGTCGATGTGGCGCTCGACATCGCCGGCGCCTGATCGCGCGCCATGCCCGTTCAAAGCCTTGCCGGCAAAGTCGCGGTGGTGACCGGCGCCGGCAACGGCATCGGCTGCGCCATCGCCCGATGCTTCGCCGAGGCGGGCGCCGCCGTCGCCTGCCTCGACCTCGACGCGGCCCATGTCAAATCCGCGGCCGAGGAGATCGGCCGGTCCGGCGGCAAGTCGCTGGCGGTGATCTGCGACGTGAGCCGCGAGCTCGACACGGTCGCGGCGGCGAAGAGCGTGCAGGACGCGTTCGGCGGCGTGCACGTGCTGGTCAACGCCGCCGCGGTCATCGACCCGAACGGCAGCGTATTGGAGCTTGCGCCCGACGACTGGGACCGCGTCTTCGCCGTCAACGTGCGCGGCGCCTATCTGATGAGCCGTGCGGTGCTGCCGATGATGATCGCGGCGGGCGGCGGCAGCATCATCCACATCGCCTCGCAGCTCGGCCGCGTGGCGGCGCCGCGGCGGGTCGCCTACTGCGCGACCAAGGGCGCGGTCATCCAGCTCGCCAAGGCCATGGCGATCGACCACGCGGGCGACAACGTCCGGGTCAATGCGCTCTCGCCCGGCGCGGTCGCCACGCGGCGTCTCGTCCACCGTTACGGCAACATGGACGAGGCGCGGCGCATCGGCGGCCCGAAGCACCTCGTCAACCGCCTCGGCGAGCCGGACGAGATCGCGCACGCCGCGCTCTTTCTCGCCAGCGACGCCGCGAGCTTCGTCACCGGCTCGGACATGCTGGTCGATGGCGGCTATACGGCGGTTTAGCGGCGGGCCACGTTGGGTTCGTTCTGCCAAACTTGGCTGCGAGCCCTGTTGGGTTCGTTCTGCCAAGTTGTCACCACCCGCCGCCTCAGGGGCGCGCGTCGGTGTCTTTGTCAGCAAGACGGGCCGCAGGCGCGCCCGCATTGATCTCCATTGATCTAGCTATTGATCTCGCATTGATTCCGTATTGATTCGGCATTGATCTCGTATTGATCTCCATTGATCGCGGGCGGGAGATTACGCCGACAACTCGCTGATTTTTCATTTTATTTCCTGATTCGCGCATCTACCAAAAATTTATATTCTCTGGGTTCCTCGACCTCCGTGTCTGCTTTGCGGCACCCGCTCGCATTTTCGATTTTCGTTTTACAGGAATTTACAGGTCCCATCCTTGCGCTCGACGGATCGCACCGCTCAGCGGGCCTGAGTTCGAACGCCGACAACCAGGGCACAAATGACAGTCGCCCGTCGCCAAAACTCCACCGACGCGCAGGAGAATATAACGCGAACCGGGTGTCAATCCCTATGTTATCAAATTTTGCGAAAGTAGTCGCCGCCGCAATCGCCGGGCGGTCAGCCCCGCCGGTCCGCGCCCGCGAGGCGCCGCAAGTGCGCCCGGCATTCCGGGGTGTCGTTCTGCCGCGCGGCGGCCTTTTCCACCACGCGCTTGATGCGCTCGGCGGCAAAGCCCTGCTGGGCGAGCGCAACGCCGCGGTCGAAAACCTCGCAGTAGCGGGCGATCCGGCCGTCGCGGAACGTGAAATGCCCGATCCCCTCGAACACGACAGGTTTTCCGTCGGCGCCCGGCATCCTCGACAGGTAGCTGAACCGGTAGCGCGCGTAGCCGGTCCGGCCGTCGCTCAGGGGATCGAAGAACTCCCAGCGGAAGTTCGCGCCGGTCGCGTGGAAGTGCGCGAGCATTCGGGCAATGGCGGCCGGTCCGGCGAAGGCGCCGTAAAACCCGTCCTCGTAGACGCCGTCCTCGGTGAATAGCGCAGCCAGGCCGGCACCGTCGTCGCCTTCGACCGCCGCCGCGAACCGCTCGAGGATTTTTGCAAAATCGATCACGGCACGCTCCTTTGCACTGTCCGCGCAGCGCACTGCGGCATCAGCTTAACGTCCGTCGCAGGCGGATCAAAGCCGGCCGGGAGCGCTCCAACCGGCTCGCGTCGCGGCCCGGCGCGTGTAGGATAGGGCAGGGCACGACCGCGCCGCCATCCTGCTGCAACCCGACCCCACCGCTATGTCATGAGCAAGCTGCCGCTCTATCTGACCGAGGCCGA
>WNGG01004217.1_pt1 | contig 16167 bp, 14 predicted proteins | sample 5400661 | NCBI WGS metagenome assembly WNGG01 (sample SAMN13153372, study PRJNA577476) | soil metagenome | isolation source: 100 cm soil or saprolite under Garry oak tree replicate 1 | place: USA:California | collected 2016-06-15 | reverse complement strand
CTGGTGTCTGATCGGGAAGCGGATGCGTTCTTTAATACGTTCGTCCAGAGCATCTCCCAGGGAACCGTCTGTGACCCGGCTCACTTGCCCAAAGGGCAGGTGCAAGGCTATGGCTTCTACGACAACATCTTTACCACCACCGATGCCCAGCACAGGCATGGAAACGTCAATCCGCGCACGCTGCTCGCCTCGAATCACACCCCGACCCTTATTCTGACCGGAGCCTGTAACTATATCAAATGGGCGGTCACCTGGCAATACAAGACGACCCTGCCCAACTCGACCTTGCTGTATTTCCCGCATGCAGGTCACGTGATCTATCTGGATCAACCGGCCCTTTACCTGGCATCCATTCGTGCTTTTCTGCTTGGAACACCTTTGCCACTGCCTCCCTGGACCACAGCTCGCCCTCCAGACACCAGGATCGGTCCTGCGGGGGAGTGAAACGCTGCTCGGACGCTCCGGACAGTGACAGCAGCGAGCCTCTCATCTCGGTGTGACGTCAAGCACCAAGGGAGCCGAGCCTGTCGTCTCTCCTTTGCTGGGCAAACAGAAACACGGGGTTTCGCAGACAGCACCCAAGATGGGATATGCCGACCTGAAGGAGTTCACGAATGAGAACCTACCACTACCGCTATCTGGTGAGGTTGTCAGAGGAGCAGCCCACGGATTGCGCAACGAGATGAGCAAGTTGTCGACCTTGAAAAAATTCTTGTGGTTGGACCTCTTTTTTGTTATGCTTAAGCTATACTTGCGCGATCTTCCTTTCCAGGCAAGACTCCTTCTCGCCAAAAGGGTCGTGAATGTCGGTTTTCATTGAGGGGCATACGATTTTTGAATGGCTGCAAGTAACAACTGAAACGAGGACATATATCGTGCAAATACTGGAAACGCAACGGCTCAAGCTGCTTCCTTTCACTCTGGAACTCAAGAAGGCAACACTGGCCGAGCGGGCCAGGCTGGCTGAGATGCTAGAGGTAGAGATTCCTGACGCCTGGCCAGGAGCCGATCTGCTGGAAGCGCTCCCCTTTTTTATCGAGGTCATGGAGAAAGACCCGGCGGGTCTTGTCTGGGATGGCATTATTATCCATAAAGCTGAGCAGATAGCTATCGGCAGCATCGGCTTCCACGGCTGACCGGACGAGGCAGGAATGGTGGAGATTGGCTACAATATTATTCCCGCGTATGAAGGGCAAGGATATGCAACCGAGATGGCGCGTCGTGTCATCGAGTGGGCTTTGCATACCCCCGGTATTCAGGTGATCACGGCTGAATGCCTTGATGACAATCTCGGCTCCATCAGAGTCCTCGAAAAAGTCGGGATGCGTCGCCTCGCACCGGAGGGCAATAAGCTCAAGTGGGAGCTACGTAGGTAGACAGGTGGTCTGAAAGTACTTGTCCGAAAGCTCACCGAGTCTCTTAGAAGAGACTTGCCCACCGATCGCGCAACAGGTGAAGGGCGGCCAAAAGCTACTTAACTGATGAGATAAAACTCGTTGCGCAACCCGTGGGAGCAGCGTCGATGGCTGGAAACGATGCTGCACACGAGCAGGACGCCAGCTAAGCACTAGCTGGTCGCACGGGTATTATTAATGAGTGATCAAAGCCAAGGTGAACCAGAGGCACCGATGGGCAGAAGGCTTCGATCCTCTCCATCAGTCGCCGCACGGTGATTCGCATCAAACAACGGTTTGTGCAAGGGAGCTTGGCGCTGGCTCTCACAGGAAGCTTCCCCCGGGAACGGTCCGAACGGCGGTGCCTGGATGGCAAGGGGGAGGCTCAACTGATTCATCTGGCCTGTAGCCAGGCTCCTGATGGGCGGCAACGCTGGACACTGGAATTGTTAGCCGACAAGATGGTGCAACTGGGCTATGTGGAGCACATCAGTCCAGAGACGGTAAGAACCACGCTCAAAAAAACGCGACTTGTGCCGTGGCTCAAAAAATCGTGGTGCTTCTCCAAGGAGGCAGACGGAGAGTTTGTCTACCACATGGAGGATGTGCTGGATGTCTATTGCCAGCCCTATGACCCAGCCGTTCCCAGGATCTGTATGGATGAGATGGGGAAGAATCTGGTCAAAGACAAGTATCCCCCCGAACGAGGCCTCGCCCGGACAAGTGGCGCGGGAAGACTACAGCTAGAAAAAGAAGGCCGCGCCAACCGGTTCATTGCCTAACCGCGGTCCTGTACATCGTCCTCTTCTGGACGCTGGGCGAGAGGGTGCGCCACCCCTGGCTCCGCACGCTGCTGTTCTGGCTCCCCGCCGTGTTCATTCCACTCCTTTTTCTCATCCCCTGGGGTTGGGGGTTCGGGGCTCTGCTGTACCTGTCCGTGTCCCTGATCGTCGCGGCGCTCTCGTCCTACGGCGGCTGCGAGGTGGTGGCGTTGCCCAGCCTCCTCTTTCGGCGACAGTGTACGGTCTACTGCCCGCTTAACGCCATCGATCTGGTCGAGCGCCGCTACACACAGAGGTAAACGGATCAGCGGTGGACTTGACAAAGAGACAAGGCGTCGGGCATAACAAGAGCAGACGAATCTTCGTTGTCTGCTATGCCAGAAGAAGGAGGGTGTTCGCAATGCCTGAGCCTGTCGGAATGGACAGCATGAGACAGTTGCTGCGAAACAAGCAAGAAAGCACTCCCGTGCAGAGAGCGCAGCCGCTCTGCTGCCTCTTCGTTGCGGATGTGTGCATGGGATTTTCCAAAGCCTGGAACCCTCATCCCTCGTTCTTTAGTGGCTGACCGACGATCCCTGGCTTCTGACCAGAAAAGGAGCCAGATCTGATCAACCATCGTGTGGCGCGCTCGCTCGAAGCTCTGCGCGCCCACTCCTGCCCGGCAAACAGTGTTTCGTTTGCCCTCAACAACTCCACCGGCACAGCGCCAGAACGCAAGCGAGAAGGATAGCATCTCTCTCGTGCCCTCCCGTTTGCGTAAGGATTGGCTGCGCAAAAAACGCGGCCCTTTTCAGGGCACGCGCCCCTCCATGTGATGACGTTCTTACTGCATCTCGCCTCGGTGCCCGTCTATGGGCTCGTATACTCATGGTCTTTTTCCGGGAGAACGTATCTATGTGGAAGAATCTTTCCCTTACATCATTTGGGCAAGGACTGGCTGGCACGGCACGCACCTGCTGGACGACCGTGAAACTGGCCTGGAAAGCCTGCCCTGTCTTGCTGGTTGGTGTGCTGGTGCTCTTTGGGGTCGAGTCAGGACTCACGCCGCTGCAGCTGGCGTTGTCGAGAGCGGTCATCGATAAGCTGGCTGCTCCCCTGGGTCACACAGCCTTGCTCGATCCCCTCGTTACTCGTGTGTCGCTGACCGCCTGGATTGTGCTCACGTTCGCTGTCGTGACGCTAGGACAGCTCATCTCACCGCTGACTGCTTTGCTCCAGAGCCAGGCCAGTGACCGCTTGAGCGGCTACATCACCGAGCAGGTGATGCAGGCCGCGAATCGCTGGCAGGGCCTGGAACGCTTTGAAGATCCGGGCTTCGCCGACGATCTGAAACGCGCGCGCGAGGCCGCCAACCGTGGCGTCGACCTGGTCTACTTCGGGGCGATCGTCGCGTTGGCGCTCCTCACGGCTCTCAGCCTGTCGATTACCCTGGCAGGGCTGAACCCACTGGTCCCCGTCTTGCTCATGCTGGCGACCCTGCCGCAGATGGCGCGTTCCTTCGCCTATGACTGGTTTATCGGAGGGCATCTCTACAATTCGACGCCCCAGACGCGCCGCCTGCAAGAGAGCCGTGAGATGCTGCTCTCGCCTGAGCCGGCCAAGGACGTGCGCCTGTACGCGCTCTTCCCATTTTTCCGCCAGCGCTACGAGACGTTCTTCGCCCGGTCCATCAGGCCTTTAGCGCAGGAGCGCCGGCGCATGATCCGTCCCATGTCGCTGGCCGGGACCCTGACGGCCAGTGCCTGCGGAGGGGTCTCCCTCTACATCATCTGGCTGGTGGCCCATGACCGGCTCAGCGTCGGCGCGCTCGCGCTCTATGGAGGGGCGGCGACACTCTTGCAGGCAGAGCTGCTGCGCTTGAGTTACTTCACCGGCCTGTTCCCCATCCACCTCGGCTTTCTGCCCAGCCTACTGCGGGTCATCGAGGCGCCTCCCGATTTGCCGCTCGTTCCCCATCCGAAGCTCGCGCCGGAGCAGATTCGCCAGGGCATCGTGTTTGAGCGCGTGAGCTTCACCTATCCTGGTCAGACCACGCCGGTCCTCTCGGATGTCTCGTTCCGCCTGGCCCCTGGGGAATGCGTGGCGCTGGTGGGCCACAATGGCGCCGGGAAGACGACAATCGTCAAGCTGCTGCTGCGGCTCTACGATCCCACGAATGGGCGTATCCTGCTCGATGGGGTAGATTTGCGGGAGTACGACCTGGGCGACCTGCGCCGCCAGATGGGTGCCATCTTCCAGGACTTCGGGCGCTACGAGCTCACGGTGGGCGAGAATATTGGCCTGGGGCGGCTCGAACTCCTGGGCAACCGCGAACTTCAGCTTGACGCGCTGGAGAAGGCGGGAGGCGCATCCCTGCTTGATAGCCTCCCAGGAGGCCCGGAGACGCTGCTGGGGCGCGAACTTGGCGACCGCGAGCTCTCCGGTGGCGAATGGCAAAAGCTGGCGCTGGCCCGCGCGTACCTGCGCGACAGCCAGGTCCTGGTGCTTGATGAGCCGACCGCCGCGCTCGACGTGCAGACCGAATATCGCCTCTACACCCGTTTTCATGACCTGACCCGGGATCGCCTGACCTTGCTGATCAGCCACCGATTCTCAACCATCCGTATGGTCGACCGCGTCCTGTACCTGGCCGATGGGCGCATCCAGGAGGAGGGGAGCCACCACGAACTTATGGACCGTAATGGGGAGTATGCGCGCCTCTATCGCCTGCAGGCCGCGCATTATCTCGACGCAGAACAGGAGGTCGATCAATGAAAAGAGCACCGCGTCAACTACTGTCTGGTATTACCAGGCAGCGCTTGCGTCCACACCTGGATAGCTTGCGCATCTATTGGAGAGGTCTGCAACTGCTGGTGGCTTCTGCCCCTTTGCCTGTGGCCGCCTGTCTTGCCCTGATCGTCCTGTTCAGCGTTGTGCCGGTGGTGCAGGTCTGGCTACTGAAATGGCTGGTTGATGTGCTCTCAACACCGCTGTCTATAGCTGGCGGACTTGTTGGGGCGCTGGATGGCGAACTGCTCATCGTGCTTGCTGTGCTCTACCTGCTCACCCTTTTGATTCCAGGAGGCCTGCAGTCCTTGTACGACAATCTGGAGGCGAGCATCAAGGAACGCGTTGTCGTCGAGGTCGACCGGCGCATCATGCAGGCCTCAGAGCGCCTGGTTGACCTGCAGCGCATCGAGGCTCCGTCCTTCCACGACCAGGTCAAGCTGATCCGGCAATCCTCATACGAGGTTCCGATGATGCTCGGGATGCTGTCGCTCGGCATTGGTACCATGCTCACCCTGGGAGGACTTCTCCTGCTGCTGGTGCAGATTCACCCTGTGCTGCCGCTGCTGTTGCTATTGGTGGGCATCCCGAACCTGCGAGCGCAACGCCGCATAGAAGCGGAGAAATACCGTTCGCTGGCCGAAAATAGCCACGTGGCCCGTGAGATGGAGTATTATACGCGCCTTGCACTCGAACCCGCCGTCGCACACGAGGTGCGCGTCTTCGGGCTCGGCGATTTCTTGCTGCAGCGCTACCGTGAGCGGCGTGAGAGGGTGATGGCGGAGGTGCAGCGCCTGCGCTTGCGCGAGTTCGTGCAGGCGCAGGCGTATTCAGGCATCACGGCCCTGGTCCTGGCCGGCGCCTTCTCCTATACTGCTCTTCAGGCCAGCGCCGGTCACCTCCAGGTTGGGGATATCGCCTTGTATCTCGGCGCGGTGGTGCAGGCGCAGAGTAAAGCGTTGACACTGGGAAACTTTTTCGCCAGCCTGCACCGTGTCCAACTGCACCTGCGCGGCCTGTTCGACTTTCTCGACGGTGCCCGGCCAGCCATTGCGCTTCAGCCAGAAGGGCAGGGCACCCGTGCGCCCGCCCGGTTCGAGGAGGGGATCGAACTGAGGGACGTCCACTTTCGCTATCCGGGCGGAAGTCGGGACAGAGAGGTGCTCCAGGGGATGAGCGCGCGACTCCCGGCGGGGAAAGTGACCGCGCTGGTCGGGGTCAACGGAGCCGGGAAGAGTACGCTGGTTAAGCTGCTGACGCGCATGTATGATCCTGTAAGCGGCCTGATCGTGCTTGACGGCGCTTCCCTGGCAAGTTACGACCTCGCCTCGCTGCGCAGTCGTATGGCGGTGGTGTACCAGGATTTCGCGCACTTTGCCCTCACGCTGCACGAGAATATCGCGGTTGGGGACATCGAGAGCGGTCCTGATTTCCAACGCGTCGAGCAGGCGGCACACCGGTCGGGCGCAGACCAGGTCGCCGCCAAACTGCCGCAGGGCTACGCCACCGAACTGAGGCGGCGCTTTGAGGGCGGCGTGGAACTCTCCGGGGGCGAATGGCAGAAAGTCGCGCTGGCCCGCAGCTTCTTGCGCGATGCTGCCTTAGTCATCCTGGATGAACCAGCCTCAGCACTGGACGCCGAGGCCGAATACCAGCTTTTTCAGCATTTCCGCGAACTCATCGCCGGGAAAACAGCGCTGCTGATCAGCCACCGCCTCTCGACGGTGAGGATGGCCGACCAGATCCTGGTGCTGGATGGTGGCCGCATCGTCGAAGCAGGCAGCCACGCCGACCTCATGGTCAAGGGAGGTCATTACGCCTCCCTCTATGAGATGCAGGGCGGTCGCTACCGCTAGGCTCTCAGCCGATTTCTTGACAGGGGGCGCGCGTAATGTGATACTGTGCTTGCATCCCTTGGGATAAGCAATACAGCTTACGATTGAAGGAACACCTATGTTCGCTCATGGTAGCGTAATCTAACCTCTTTGCTGGTTCTGGCTGACAGATAGCAGTGCTGTCAGCAGTGAGCCACCTTCCCGAACGCCAGCCTCCCCTGGTGTCCTTTGTCGTTCCCATCTCCCCCGCGCACCTCCTCGCTTTCCAGGTGAAGAACCTGGTCCTCATCCTGGCGTCGTACTACCCCTATTTTCTGCGAGGAGTTGCTTTATGGAACACGTATCATCTTCAAAGAGCCGACCACCTGAGACCGGCCTGGTGGAACTACATCACGAACTGATGCAGGCCTGGGGCCTCGATTTCCATCACGTGCGAGCCCTGGTGTGCCAGCTCACGAGCGGCCACTGGTACTCGATCAGCGAGTTGATCGCCCAGACTCTCCTGTCTCACTGGAACGTTACCCATCTCTTAGAGCGGCTCAATCCCTGGCTGGAGCACGATCAAGACCGCGTACGTATTCGCGTCGCCTTCCAGGACCTTTTCCGCGCCGCCTTCGACTGCTCGTGCCTCTCGAGCGAGTGCATTCTCACCCTCTATGAGATAGCCGCGCAAGCGGGTGAAGAGGCCTTGCAAGCCGAAGCTGTTCTTGCGTCAGTGAAGCGCGTCGTGAACGATCTCCCCATCCGCCCGATCAGACACCTGGATCATGTCTCGGCCACACCGCTCACCTGCCTGAAGCGGGCGCTCTTCCTGGCAAAGAATTATGATCTTGGCGGAGCGACCATCCTCTTGCTCGGCGACCATGATCTGACCTCCCTTGCCCTGGCCCAGGTCGTGCCTGGCGTCGCCATCACGGTTCTGGATAGCGACGAGCGCATTCTGGACTACATCGAGACGGTTTCGGCTCAACACGGTTGGACGATCCGCACGTTGTTCGCCGACCTGCGCGTTGCGCTTCCGCGGAGTATAGAGGCCTCCTGCGACCTGGTGTTTACTGATCCTCCCTACACTACGGAGGGCATGCGGCTCTTTCTGGCGCGTGGGCTGGAAAGCCTCAAGCCCACCAGCTCGGCACGCTTGCTGTTTTGTTATGGATTCAGCGAACGCCATCCCGGACTCGGCTTGAAAGTGCAATCCGTCCTGCATGACCTGCACCTGGTGATGGAGGCGATTTTGCCGCATTTTAACCGCTACCGTGGCGCAGAGGCGATCGCGAGCAGCGCGGCGCTCTACATCTGCCGCCCCACGCGCAGAAGCCTGCCTGCCGCCTATTCCCTTAAGATTGATCCGCGCATCTATACGCAGGGCAAGAGCGCCGAGGAAACCACGATGACGGCTTTACCACAAGGCGTCGTAGACACGGTGAAACGCCTCCTGGCCACCCAGACACCTGCGCGCGTGCTCCTGGTGGGAGACAGCTGGCCCACGGGCCTGGCGAGTACCATGGAAACTGTTTCACTCAGGGGCTATCTGCGTACTCTGTCTACTCGCCAGCAAAGTACGCGCTCGCCTTATGTGGGCGCGGTTGCAGTGAACCTCTTCCCATACTATCATGCCTCTCTCGTGCGTGTGCTCCTGCTCTCTGCCGCCAAACAGCTCCTCATCGCTGTGGCAGACCATGTCGCGGACAGCATCCTCAACGCGAACAAGGATGATCCGCTGCGAACGCTCATCGACAGCAGCTATCAGATAATAGCTAGAGAGAGGGGCAACTCAAAACAACCAGGAGTGATCCTGTTGCAGCGAAGAGGTCAGCAGGATGCTGATGCGGTCAAGTATCTCTTACGCTTTCTCATCGACCACCCGCAGGCCAGACTTGTCAACGCGTGGCGGGAAGCCCTGATCGCGTGGGAAACTGATCAGAGCCGTCGTCTCTCAAAGAACCGGGCCCGGCAGGTCATTGAGCGGCAGCAACTCAGCATGATTCATGCGCACAGTTATCTCTCGGAACTTCCACTGAGCGACTTGAGAACGCTGGTCAGAGCCGTCGAGCAGACCCTCGCGGCGCTCGATCAAGGAAGCCAGGAGGAAGAGCCAGAATAGCAGCGGTGCTGGAGCTACTCTCTAGTTTACTCATGCCTATTCGAGCAATCGTTTTGGGAAAAGGTACCGGGGACGTTTTTGCTGGAATGCAAAGGCGTCTCCAGCACCTCCTATGCCGGTGCAGCACCAGTATAGTGCCGCACCAGTTCTGGCAATTCTGCTAAACTCGCAATGCACCACATTCCATCCACGGACTCACGCTCGGCATTGACGAGCACCGTCATGGCACCGAGGTCCCTGGCCCAGGCGAGGACGCGAGGGCTGTCATCGACGATCAAGGCCTCGCCTGGTGCGATCTGGGCGTCAGCAAAGAGGCGCTCGTAGTAGGTGGGCGTCACTTTGAGTATCTGTAGCAGGTCAGAGCCGTACAGCCGCCCAAAGTACTCGCGCACGCCCATGGCTTGCAGGTAGCCGTGCAGGCTGAGTGAGGATGCGCCGGAGGCGGTGTGCAGGGTGTAGCCCTGGCCGTGCAGCTCACCAATGGCCTCGATCGCGCCGGGAAAGGCGCTCTGCACACGACAGGTGATGGAGGTTTCGGCCTGGCAGGCCAGCTCGATGCATGCTGCTTCCGGTGGAGCTGCCACGCCGACAAGCTGGCACATGCCGCTCACCCAATCACGCCAGTAGGTTCGCTCAAAGCTGGCATAATCCTGCACAGCAGCCTGCACACATCTGCGCCAGGACTCTGGCTCGAAGATGCTGGCGATGCAGATGCGGTTGGCCTCGGCCCAGGCGCTCGACTCGCCCCCCAGCCGGGACGCGAAAAAGTCGCCCGCCAGACGCTGATACTGGGGACCACGCAGACGAGTGTCGTTCATGACGCCGCCATCGTCCAACAGAATAACTGGTTTCGCTCTCATGCTGGCTTCCCTTTCAGAGGGAGTGTTCTGCTACCCCGGATCAGGGTACCATAGAGCTGCCTACGCTTTCAAGCAGCGTTGGCTTCCTTGCCCAGCTTTCTCCTCCTCATCTGGCTTTTCAAGCCTTTGCACACCGTCTCTACGGCTTACGGACTTCGATGAGGCGCTGCACGCCGACCGCTGTGAAGCCTCCTTCAGCCTTCAGGTGTTGGTGGAGTCTGTAGAGACGTTCGCGATAGCGATTGACCTCGAAGTCGATGATGACCCAGGGCACCACTTTCAGGAAGTACACGACTGCCCCAATGTCGCGATAGGTGGTCCTCACCTGCCGCTCGATCTTCTCCACCACGAGGAAGCCTGTCTCGTCGAGGGTCGTATCGATGTCCCAGGCAGAATCCGGTTGGGTCCACTCTGGCGGTGTCCCCTCCAGGAGTTCAACGAGACCCGGGCCGTCCTTCTGGGTTCCCCCCTGCAAGGTAAGGAGCGTCCCTCCCGGCTTGAGGACGCGGGACACTTCCCGTGGACAAAAGGAGATCGAACGAGCGAGCACCAGGTCAAAGGTGTCATCTGCAAAGGGGAGGCGTCGGTGGGGCCACTGTCCCTGTGGCTGCGGGCCACGCGTATCCGAACAGGCGGGATCGGTCCAGATGACCTGGACTCCAAGAGGAGTCAGCCGTCTGGAGGCCTCTGTGACATTGGGAGGATAGGCTTCCGTGGCCACTGCCACCTTGGGGAACGGAGCGAAACGTGAGAGGACCTCACCGCCTCCCGTGCCCAGGTCGAGCACCGCGTGCGCCTGGGCGAGACGTTCCCATGCCCGCCCTTCATAGTCCCTGTCAATGTCACCACGCGGGTCCGGGGTGTGCATCTGGCGGCCTTCCAGCCACGAAAAATCCCATCCTGAGAAAGGAGCCTGGAGGGCTTCACTGATCAAGCGCTCAAATTCGTCGTCGGTCTCGATTTTGCGAGCGCTCGCCTGTTTGATCACCAGGACGGGTACGCCGTTACGAAGAGGATACGAGAGCGGGCAGTTCCGGCAGTCGAGCCGTTCGCTGCCCTCTGGGCCGGATTGCAACTTCCCCGAACATTGAGGACAGATGAGCAGATCGCTCTGGATTGGATTCATATGCTATTTCTTCTCCTTGCCTGAACGTCACTGCCTCTGTCTCTGTACAAGCGCAGAGACAGCAACTGAGGGGAATACACACGTGTTTAGCGTGAGCAGCCAACAACCACATCGGCCAACCAGTATTCCGCTCATCGCACAGGCAGGCAAGCGAAGAAAGAAAGGGAAGAGGAGTCGATCAGCGAAGATCCCGGAGGGGGTCAGATGTGGCGTGGCCTCTGTTTTTCTGTTGTGTTCTCATAGGTCACCTCCTTATCATCTCGCCAGTTACTGGCGCACATTGACGAGCCTCCAAGTCCAATTCTATCATCTGGTGTGTCTGGCGACAAGTACACTCGGTAACCTTTCCACCCATTTTTGGCACCTCTCTAGTAGGAGATTTGTTTTCTTACAGTGAGATGCGACAAGTCATTGAACCGCACCAGTTGCCACCTCGCCTGAGCGACACGCCACTCGGTCAGCGAGGTGTAGCCGGGATCGAGATGCGCTCCGGTCCCAGGCCGTGGAATGTCAAAGAGGACCAGCACGGAAGCCACGATGAACCCGGCGTGGGTCACGGCGACCACCGTCTGCCCGGCAAACCGCCTGGCGAGGCGTTCAAGAGTAGCACGTACCCGCTGGGCGAACTCCACCCAGCTTTCGGCACCTGGAGCAAACGGGCGGGTTGGGGAGGTGAGAAGGTTGAATGCTCCATAGGTGGCGCGGTACGCCTCCCATGAGAGGCCATCGGCCGCGCCCGGATGCAATTCGCAGAGGTCGCAGTCATCCTCGATGGGGCCAGCGGGCAGGACTCTGGCAAGTACCTCGGCTGTCTGGCGGGCACGCAGGACTGGACTGCACAACAGCACCTGGCAGTCGCTCACTTCGTGAGTCACCACCAACCGATGCGCCAACAATTTTGCCTGCTTGAGTCCCTGCTCCGAGAGCCCTCGACAACTATGCCGTCCCGCGATGACATCGCGCAGTGCATGATCGGATTCCCCATGACGTATCAGGATCAGTCGCACCTTGCTTAAGGCTCCCGCATAGTGCGCTGCGCCTTGAGGCTGGTCAGCATGAGATCCAGGCCGAAGAGGAACTGGGCGTCCATATCGCAGTCTGTGAGCACGCACGCGACTTCCACCAGGCGCGCTGGCGTCTCCCGCGGGAGACGGCGCATGAGCTGGGTAAGTCGCCCGATATCGGTCAGCTCCGGCGTTCCATGCTCAGGCGTCAGGGGCGAGAGCGCGGACAACTCCACCATCGCATATCCCATCGCGTAGGAGGACACCGTGCAGAGGATCTCCATGGCACGTTTCTGTTCGAAGCCGGCTTGTTGTAACTGCTCCAGGGCGACGTCGCACAACCGGAGCAGGGCGAGCGACAAACTCTGGTTCTTGCACAGGAGCGCATAGGCGTGGGGGTGGACATGGGCCAGAGCGCGCAGCGAGGTCGCAAACGAGCGGAGCAGGGCTTCCCAGCCGACCCTGCTCTCAGGCAGCTTCACCTCCGACCATAGTACGTCTGCCACGCCATCCAGCAAAGCATCTTTGTTCTCGAAATGACGATAAATGGACATTGGATCAACACCCAGCTCCTGGGCGAGTTTGCGCATGGTAAACGCCTCCAACCCCTGCTCGTCGATCAACTGCAAGCCGGTTTGGAGAATGCGCTCGCGGGTGAGTGGGCGGCGCGCTATCAGCGCGGGTGTGTGCTGTCCCTCTCTGGTCCCGAAAACCTCGGGACTCGTCTCTCTGCTCTCGGTCATAACTGCTCTCGTTGCTCCTCTTCGCGAAACCACCGGATAAGCCAAGCTTCCTCTTGACAAATCTACAATCCTAATCTACACTGTAGATTAATCTACAACGTAGACATGTATCATTAGCATCTATTGTAGCACATCGTTGCTGAAGACGAAAGGAGGAGCCATGTTTCCGACGATGAAAGGTGATGGCCTGGGTACCGCACGACAGCTTGACCGCGAGCCTGCGCGCGGGCCGTTGGCCTTTGAATTAACCAACTTGAGCAAGGTCTACCGCCGGGGCAAGGGTACAGCGGTGCGCGCTGTTGATGATCTCAGCCTGTCTGTGCCAGTCGGCCAGGTGGTGGGATTGCTTGGACCGAACGGCGCGGGGAAAACCACAACGATCAAGATGATGTGCGGGCTGGTCACGCCGACCAGCGGGCGCGTGCATCTGAATGGCTACGATATAGCCAGAGAGCGTCCTCTGGCCGTATGGCAGGTTGGGGCGGTGCTTGAGGGAGCGCGCAATGTCTACTGGTCGCTCTCCGCCTGGCAGAACCTGCTCTACTTTGGACGCCTCAAGGGATTGCCACGCAAGTTGATTGTCCCGCGCGCCCAGTCTCTGTTGCGGTCGCTCGATCTCTGGAAGCAGAGGCACCAGGCCGTGGGCGGCTACTCGCGCGGGATGCAGCAGAAAGTCGCTATCGCCGCGGCACTGATCACCGACCCGCCTATTCTGCTGCTGGACGAGCCAACCATCGGGTTGGATGTGCAGACGGCGCGCACCGTCAAAGACTGGATCGAGCAGCTTGCGCACGAGGAAGGCAAGACTATTGTTCTCACCACCCATCAACTTGCCCTGGCCCAGGAACTCTGTGATCGCATCGCGATCATCCACCAGGGGCGACTGCTGACCGACCTGCCGGTGCGCGAATTGCTCGCTCGTTTCCGCCAGGAGACCTATGAGATCCGGCTGAGTGGCCCACTCGCTTCTTCCACCTTCCCGTGGCTCGACGGCTTTTCAGTGACGTCAGAGGATGGGGAAAGCCTGATACGCGGGCCGATCTCTGACCAGGAGCAGCTCTACGACCTGCTCGCCCAGGTGCGTGCGCAGCATCTGCCACTGGTGGCAGTCGAGCCGGTCGAACCGACCCTGGAAGACGTGTTTGTCCAGATCCTCAAGGAGGGGGAATGAGATGTCAACCACCACCGCTTTCCGTTCACAGCCTCCACACACAGGCGAGCAGGGGGCAGCAGGAAAACCTGGTCCCTGGGTCGTGGCGGCAACCCGCGCGATGCTGAACGAGACCCAGAAGAGCCTGTGGCTGCTGTGGGGCCGTCGCATCGTCGTGCTGCTGGAAATCCTCTCCTTTATCGCTTTCTACCCGTTCCTGCAGTTCGTTATAGGCAACGGCACGATCCAGCGCGCGCTGGTGCTGCCTACGCTGCTGCCTTTCCTGGCCGTTCCGCTGCTCTACCTCGCCATCCTCAAGCTGGTGAGCGATCTGCTGGAAGAGGTTAACAGTGGCACGTTCGAGCAGATGCACCTTAGCCCGTTCTCCCCAGCAGCTCTGCTGGTAGGCCGACTGCTGGCTGTCTTCCTCGAAGGGGCGCTGATCGCCGTCGTCATTGGCATGGGGATGAGCTGGCTGCTGGGCATCAGCATCCCCTTGCGACCGGCAGGCTTGCTGCCTGCGGCCCTGACGCTGATCGATATTGCCGGCTTTGCCCTGCTGCTTGGCGGCCTGGCCCTGGCGCTCCCGCAAATCGGCGCCATCGCGCATCTGTTCAGTGGGCTGATCTTGCTGCTGAACGGGGCCTTTTTCCCCCTGGAATGGTTTCCTGGTTGGGTGCAAACGCTGGCCCGACTCCTGCCCACCACGCTCGGCGTTCAGGCCATGCGCCAGGTGGTGCTGCAAGGGCAGTCGCTTGGATCAGTGTGGGCCGATGGCACGCTGCCGTGGCTCATCATCCACGCAGCCCTGCTAGCAGTCCTGGGCTGGCTGGTGTTCCTGCTCAACGATCGACGGGCGAGACGGCTGGGGACGTTGCGGTAAGACACATACGCTCTCATCTCGCGCTGGCTCACACGAAGCCGGCGCGAAACCAAAGGAGGATATCATGCAGGTAGAAAGACTCATACAGACGCCCCCATCCGAGGCATTGCCTCCAACGGGTGAAGCGAAGCGAGGGATACGGACCTTCGCCACCGCTATCGGCAACGAGGTTTCCAAGGGCCTGATCGATCTCTGGCGGGGCAAGATCGCTTCGTTCCTGGAATTGATCCTGTTCGGGTTGTTTTTCCTGGCGATCACGTTTGCCGTGGGACGGGGGGCGTTCCACCGGGAGCAAGTGATGCCGCTCTTGCTCGGCTTCGTCGGCTACATCTTCTTCCACATGCAAACCAACCGGCTGTTCTGGGGACTGCTCGGCGAGATGCAGAGCGGCACGCTCGAACAGATGTATCTCAGCCCGCTGCCGTCCTGGCTGCTCACCATCGGGCTGCAGGTCGCGTCTATCGTCGAGGCTGCCATCAGCGCGCTCCTGCTGTCCCTGTTCATTGATCTGGTCGTGCAGGTCCCGCTCCCGCTGCACTGGGCAGCGCTGCTTCCCCTGGTTCTGCTGGTGCTGAGCAGCGCGGGCTATTCCTTGATCCTGGGCGGGCTGACGCTGCTCTTCAAGCGCCTGGAGGTTCTCAAGGAGCTGTTCCAGCTCGTCGTGCTGATCTTCGGCGGCGTGCTGGTCCCCCTGGATCGCATGCCTGGCTGGATGGCGACGATTGCACGCTTCCTCCCGCTCACGCCGGGGGTCGATATCCTGCGCAAGACGCTGCTCGACGGGAGTTCGTTGGGGACGCTGGCTGGTGATGGCACGCTGCTGTGGCTGGTGGGCAACGCGGCAGTCTACCTGGTGCTGGGAATCGTGATCTTTCGTTGGTGCGAGCGTATCGCCAAGCGGCGGGGCACGCTGGGCCAGTATTGATGGTCCGCCTGGCCTGCATAGGCACTCATGGAGCAGTTGCATATGGGGCTTCAAAAGGGTACAATGGGAAAGGTGGGAAAGAACAGATGTTTGAACATACTTAGTATGCTTGATGCTTGAAAAGAGGTGACATGGTGCAGGCAGATCCTCAGGACCCCGTTACCCATCTCCATGCCTACCAGGACGCCATCAATCGTGGCGATGCCGACGCGACAGCGGCCCTGTTCCTTGATGTGGCACGTATAGAAGAGGAGGGCGTCCGGTATCCGAGCGTGCGGGCTGTCCTCGACTACCTGGTCGGGGAGCGCGCGCACATCGATCTCAGCGACTTCCATATGCGGGGCCAGCAGGTGACCTGCATCTATCACGAGGTCAGCGAGCTGGATCGCGTCGTCGGGTATCCAGGTTCGCGGCGGCAGGCGGACTTCACCTTCAGCCAGAACCACATCGCAACCCTGGTCATCCACCGCCTCGACCCACAAGAGCGCCAGGACGCTCAGCGCCTCATCACCCCCTTTTTCACCTGGATCAAGACCACCCATCCGGCGGAATGGGCCAGGATGAGCCAGCTTTCCTATGAGAGTGGTGCGACCCT
>WNGG01004216.1_pt1 | contig 16168 bp, 24 predicted proteins | sample 5400661 | NCBI WGS metagenome assembly WNGG01 (sample SAMN13153372, study PRJNA577476) | soil metagenome | isolation source: 100 cm soil or saprolite under Garry oak tree replicate 1 | place: USA:California | collected 2016-06-15 | reverse complement strand
ACTGCTGAAATGCCAACGGTCCGTAACGCATATTCCGCATCGGTAAACTACTAGCGGTTGCTGGCCGGTAGGCTTGATGGGCACTTTCATCATAGCGCTTAGCGCGGCCCAGCGTGTGGGGAAACCGCGTTTACCGCATCTATTCTCCCGGCTCACCGGTAGCGGTCTTTTCACCGATGTCGGTCGCGTGGGCAACGACTGCCTTAGCAGCAACCCTGGTGCGAATCTCGACAGCCGCGATCTCCGCGAGCCCCACCAAGCCGCCCGCGACGAGCCCGGCTGCCAGGTTGATTCTCATGACATCCCACTTACTCAACATGCTCTCCCCTTTTTATCTCGAACCGCTAATGTAGTTAAAAAGATTGTTCGCTTCCTCCCGTTATGTTTCCTTGGCGATTATTTCCGCGTTAACTGACGCATCAATAGTTGCGTCACCGACAAACGACAGCAAGCACGCCCCTCTCGGGAGCGGCAGTACGAATGGGGGAGAGTCATCTCCTGCATTGCCAATAGTTTTATTAATCAAGTCCTGACTGTTGAACAATGTAGATGGCTGAGGACTCAGCTTGACCGTAATGTTTGCCGGGCCGCCTCCCGACAAATGGACACGCAGGTACACTTCCCCGGCGAACATTGAACACAACCGGCTAACGGTAGTGCCATGCGGTACCGCCAGATTACTTACCCCGCCCAATACCAGCGACGCTGTTGCCGCATTAGCGTTAGTAAATCCTGGAATAACCGGGGCGTTACCTCCCGAGTCCCAGCGCCAATCATCCCGGTCAACTTCACGGGAAGTCCCTACAATTTGCATAAATGACAAAACAGCATCTACGCTGTCAACGTTATGGCACTGCGCCCTCATAAACTGGCCCCTCAATGGTCCCCGCCCATGCACCACAGCAGACCCATTAGGATCATTAACAGTTCCCATAGGCACACGCCAGGTAACAGTATCCACAGGGGTCTGGAACGCCGGAGCCTCATCAAAATCGTAAAACTGCAAGGTGACAGCGCAGAATGGCAGGGTAGACCCGGCGCCAGCGGTAAGCCCAAACGTGATCTCGTAAGACAGCCTGTCGGCGATGCCCAAGCCGCCCAGTGGGCTTGGGTTAACCGGCGGAATAGTAACAAATTTACCGGCTGTCAAAACCTGGGGGTTGGTGATCGTCCACGTAAATGACGTGATCCCCGTGCTGCCTGTGCTGTCGGTGGCGGTGACAGTGACGGTTCCGGTGCCGACCACGGTAGGTGAGCCGGAAATGGTTCCGCTGCTCGCGCTGATCACCAGCCCGGTTGGGAGTCCCGACGCGCCCCAGTTGAACGACGTGAGCAGCGGGTTGGAATCAATGGCCGCCATGGGCAGGTTAACAACCGCACCCAACTGGGTGCTCTGATCACCCGGGGCGGTAATTGTAATCACATTAGTAACAACCGGGGACACAATCCAAGAAAATCCGGTTTGACCGTTAGCCCCAGTTCCGTCGGTAGCGGTCACAGTAACATTGAACGTGCCCTGTACCGTGACGGTTCCCGTAATCAGTCCGCTGTTACTGATTACCAGCCCGGTAGGCAACCCGGTAGCACTGAATATAAGCGTCTGTGACGAGTCAGAGTCGGTAGCTGTGATTTGCAGGTTAACAACGTCGTTAACGTTGTTGGTCTTGTTCCCCGGATTAGCTACTGTAACTGTATTGCCTGCGCCAATAGTGGTTAGCGTGTCCCACATGTTCTGGTATTCGATAACCCGGGCATCCGTGTTACTCAGCAGCGGAGAGGTTAGGTCACCGATACCGGTTGCGGAACATTGCCCTTCATACCGGATGATGAAACAGCCTTTTTTGCCTGCTATCTGCCGGGTCTGGAAAAACTGTGTGATGTAATTGGTGTAACCGGTGTGGTTATCTCCTATCCTGCTGCCCCATTCGCCCAGCCCAAACGCATTACTATGCGAGTCGGCTATAGCTGCCATGGCATCAAGAGTGATGCCCCGGCTCCAAGGGGCATAATAGAAGTCGCAAACAAGCGCGCTGAAAAACACCCCGGGAGCGGCGTACCCGGCATTGGCGAATGCGGTAGCGGTAGCTACTCCTGCACCCATTCCGATGTCCTGTATTAGCGGCAGGCCCGAGGCGTTGACCACTGGCCCGAAAATGGCCATCTGCGCCTGGTACTGCGCCGATCCAACATTACCAAAATGGGTGTTACCTTCTGGTTCTTGCCACAGGGTAATACCGCAGTTACTGCTGTTGAACCCCATAGCTTTGATGCCGGTGAGAAAGTTCGCCAGCGCGTTCTGGTCTGCCGTGGTCCCCCCAGACAATGGCGGTGTCAGCGCGAACAAAACATATGTGCCGTAAGTAACATATTTGGCGATGTTGTTTCTGGACAGACTGTAATCCCCCACAGTTGTCCAGAACTTTTTGGTGACAGTAAGGTGTCCTGCCACGCTTCGGTTGACGGCGGCGATGAACCGGTTATCCCCCTGATCTTGTGACAGGCCAGCGTCATAACAGGATTCGCTCGGGTTAGTGCCACAAGGACCGGTGCCGAATGCGAGGTTAGGGACTGTGGTTCCCACGCGTATCTGTGACGTGACAGGGATAACAGCCGAATGCAAGGTCAGGGATGCAACCGCCCAGTTAGCCGACACGATGGTAGCTGACGTGTCGAACGGTGCAGCCGACGTAACTGGCAGCGCCGCGACACTGGCGAACTGGGCAGCGCCGTTACGTGTGCTGTTAGTAAATGTGGCCCCGGCGAACAGGCCCGTCCATACGGGGGCTCCCCCAGCGCCTGCATTAACAATCCCGCCCAGGGCTAGCTCGTTAGCTTGTGAGCCTGCCGCAACACTCTGAAGCGGACTGGTGGACGTGCCGAACGTGCCTGCTGGTGACTGGTCAACCGGCCCGCTAACCGTTACCCCGGCACACCCAACAGCCTGGAGTGTCTTGGCGCCGCCAGTTCCGGTGAACGTGGCAGTAATCGTATCCACACCACCCGTAAGCGCTATGGCGTTAGGTGCGGTGAACCATTGCCCGTTAACGTTCGTCCCGTCAGTGACGAGACTGGCCGTGTAAACGTTGCCTTTGGAGTCGGTAACCCCTCCGATGTTAGTAACAGCCGTGTTAGTAGTGATGAAAACAGCGATGCAATCCCCGGTCGCAACCGAGGGTGTACCGGGCAATCCGGCACCCACAGTAACAACTAGGGTATTTGTTCCGCTGGGTTCGTTACCTACTGCGGCGAGGTAGGGGGTTCCGATAGTCATAGGTTATAGATCACTTCCGCGCCGGCAACCACGGGAACGCCTTGCGCGAATATTTGCTGAGCGATAGCAGCGGCCAGCGGGGCGATAACTTCAGCTATTTGTGCCGGTGCGGCGGCCCAGTTCGTACCTCCCGGGAGAATGATCACGTCTGTTTGTACCCCGGGGCTGGTGCACGCCCACCATTGTTGTGCAGAGGTAACCGCGATAGCACCCAGCCCCGGGATTGGGAACGCGTTGCTAGCTCCAGGGGATATGGAGTTGTCGGTGGATACCCAGACCGTATTGAACTCGTCCTGGTTGGTGATCAGGTACGAGGCAGGCTGGGATGAACGCTGAATAACCGGTGTCGCTACCGCTCCGTCAAGGGTGAACGTTACCGGCTGGCTTCCTACGGGGCTGGCAGGGGTGGTCATTCGCCCTGGTCACGCTCCACACACAATGTAACGTTAAGGGCGGTAACCCCATCTCCGGCAATCCACAGTGCAGAATGGGCCCTGATTTCCCAGCGAAAATCGCCGGGCTGAAGTTTTCCGCCTTGCCCGTTGGACACTTGCCCTAGTTGCCCCACTAGCACGAATCCGCCCGGAACCACGAGTGGAGTGAGTGAAAGCTGAGCGGTGTAAATAGCCCCGGCGGTACCGGCGAGAATCGACCGGATAGACAGAGCAGTAGCGTTACCGGCCGGAATGTAAATCTGTGCGGGGACTTGCGGGTACCGGCCGATTGCTCCATCGTTGGATGAAGTGAACCCGGCACCTAGCCCCGGTCCCTTCAGGATGAAGTTGTCAACGTCACCTGCTCCGGGGGTTCCGTCGAGTTCAACCGCCCAGTTGACGGTGTACCAGCCCGGTGCGAGTGACGCTATCGCTACGTTGGCAATTGCGACGTTAGCCCCGGGGCTAGTGACGGAACCTTCAGCTTGTACCGGCGTGCCTACGGTTCCCCGGACTTGGATATATGCCCGGCGCCGTTTCAGGTCTGCTGGTAGTAGTGGCTGGGGTTGTGTTTCTCCTGCGACTCCTAGAAATGTGAGAGTCTGCCATGCGGAGAATACTGGGGTGAACTCAGCAGCCGCACGGATCGCAGCCAAATCGGTATCGGTAAGTTTAATCGTTACCGGTTCGATTTGAGTAGGGTTAATATTATCATTATCCGTGGTTGTCATATCAGCCCCAGCTTAGCCGCCGAGAACGTCCCCTTAGCCGTGTTCTTCACTGGCGAGATAACCGTGTTCACCGCCTGGGGGAACTGTGCCTTGAGCCCCACATACAACAGGATGAACCCAGCGATAACCTCACCTACCCGTACCCAAGTCTGTGATTCAGTGAGCCGGTGCGCCAGGTCCCCCAGCACATTCAGCGGATTACTAACCGGGCTCGTCAGCGGGTTAGCCGACGCAGCAGTCCCGTTAAGGGAATCCGCCTTAGCTTGTGCCGCTGCTCGTGTCGTGTAAGGTCCCGCCACCGTTCCAGCCGGTTTACTGGCAGCCTCTTTAACCGTGAATAGGGCAGGAGGCCCCACAACACGGTTAATAATCACCCCCACGGTTCCCTGAGGGATCACCCACCATTTCTGGACACCCCCCGGCCCGAGTACAGGAAATTGCCCTCCGGGGGTCGTCACTGCGTCATCTCTTGCTGCATCGAGTAATCCTCCAGAGCGAACCCTTCCATCTCCGGGGCCAGGGAAGTTTCCGCGTGACCGGCCATCTTGCCAGTGTCCGGGTTGACCTCGTTCGCGTGAGCCACGAGATAAGACATGGCTATGGTGACCATTCCGCCGATCAGAAACACGTTCCAGTCCCGGGTAATCAGGGAAATGAACCCGTTCACGCCGACACAGTAAATGGTGGCCTGCTTGCGTACCGTTTCGATGTCGGCGTTCTTGGGCCGTGCCGTGCGAATGTCCGCGATACCGGGAATCATCCGGTCGAAAATGAGAAGGTCCACGGCGCCGATGCCGATACCGACACCCACGGATTGTGACGGGTTAAGAATCGAGTTAAGTCGGGGCATGTTTACCTCTTCGTGTGAACGGTGATCGTTGCCGGGGTTGCGTGGGATGCGGCCGGTTCCGCAAGCACGGTTACGTGGGCACTACTGGGATGTCCGGCCGGGTTGATGCTGCGAATACGCGCTGAGGTAGCCCCCAGCATTTGAACGGTTCCCTTGTCGGAACTGACCTGGTAACTAGTCGCTCCCGATGACGCAGACCAGGAAATATCAACTCCCGTTGTTCCGCCCTTACTCACCTTGAGACCGGTTACCGGGTTCTTGGCGTTACCTCCTCCTCCGCTGCCACCGACATGCACAGCGGGCGGGTAACCGCTGGGGGAAGGCACGGGAGGCTCACCCTGGAATGCCAGGGCAACGGAGATAAGGTCCGCCTGGTCCTGGGTAACGGTTTGGCCGGTAAGGTATTTACCCAGTGCAGCCGAAATAGTTAGCGGGTTGTATCCCTGTTGCGACAGGGACATTTCCACTGCGGCGGCCCACTGCCCATTAGTGGTAATGGGCTGTGGCGGCGGCGGCCCGCCGTAACCGTATTGCCCTCCACCGCCACTCCCGAGTCCGCCTTGCCCGTACCCGAAGATCGGGGAGACGCCATAACCGTATTGCCCGTACCCATACCCGGCAGCGGCCGGGGGTGCCTGCTTCTTTTTCCAGTAAACGTAAACTCCTACCCCCAGGGCCAGGGCACCGCCGATAATCCATGCCTTTTTCGGCGACCCTTTCAGCGGGTTAACTCCAGCCGGTTCAGGCATTAGTAACTCACATCCTCGGGAGTGTAACCGTAATCGCCCTCGCTGCTACCGGTCGATTCGGCTGGCCCGTAATAAGGTTCGGGAGGCGGTGTCCGCTGGATAGGAAGAGTAGGCTGGTATTCATTTGTGAGCATGTCCGCTTCACGGCCCACACCTGCCCGCCGCCACCACCACGGGCGCAGGATCAGGTCCTGCTGGTATGGGAACATGTCTTGCAGCCGTTCCCCCTCAGACCACGGCCGGACTTTCATGCCCGTGAGGCGGGTCATAATGTTAAATCGGGGGTCATCGGTACCCCGGGCCACCGCTGCGTCATTATTCCGGCCTGCTGCGGGATTGACCTGCTGCATGGAAGTCTGGCGCGTGTACTGGGCGTCTGACGAGACCTCAGCATCATTAACCGAGCCGTGCAGCTTGTTATCCCAGCCTTCTGTAACTGTTTCCGTAGGGTACGCTGTGGGATCGTGGGCGGCTTTCAGCATCCCGGTCTGGTGAACGGACCGGAACCAGTTACCGCTAGGACCATTGGGCCGGGCCTGCCACGATGGCGGCGGGAACTCCCCAGCCGATCCCCGGGTTACCTCGGGCCGGTCGGTCCACGGGGGCACGCCGATCATGAAGTCATCATCGAGACCTGGTGGCAGGTCTTCCATGGTGTACCCGTAAAACTCCTGGGGGAGCAGGGACTCGGGAACTTCCCGGTATTCGCTGCCCTCTGGGTTCCGCCCGGTCATCCTCAGGGGAGGCCCGGAACCGGGGACACCGTAAAGACCGCTGACACCGGTACCCCATTTCTTGGCACCAGAGTAATCTGCTGCGTTAGCATTAATGCTAGCCCAGTTACCACTAACAGGAGCGGCCATTTAGTTCCGCCTAATCATCTGAGAAGCCCGTACCAGAACAGTCCGCCCGCTACGCTGTAAAAGGCGATGAATTGCCCTCGCTTTTCCGGGGACTGTTCCCAGTCCATAAAGGACGGAGACAAGCCCAGCAGCACGAATCCGGCTAGTGCTGCTATTTTCCGGCTACCCGACAGGTTCACGGTTAGCCCTTGATAGCGGTACCCAGAACGCCCTGAGTAGCTGAACCAGCGCCCTTGGCTGCGGTAGCGATACCGCCACCATGCAATCCGATAGAGGTAACGAGACCAATAACAACGACCCCTGAGACCAGGGCTTTAAAAACGTCCACCATTCTCCCTAGTGCCGTGGCAAGTTAGACGCGAACTCGTCTATTGCCGATTTACCGTTAGACCTCATAGACGCTGCCGCTATGAACACCATGACACCCAGCGTTGTCCCCGCGTTCGGGGATGCCATTCCGATAACCCCTACCGCCCCAGCGCCGAGGAGGGTTGCGATTGGTACCCGCCAGTTGACCTGATCGGTTTGCAGCCACTCATTCCCGAACGTCAAAGTACCAGCGGCCAGGACGAACGCAGGACCATAGTTGTTAGCCATGTCAGTACCAATGCGGGGAACGTGACTGCCAGGCGGAATACGCCCGGGACGGGGAACCGTAAACGGAATGAATGTAACCCATCCCCCAAATGATCTGATACACGGGGTCACCAGAGTTAGCCCTGCGAGCTTGCTCCACAGTCAACCCATATTGTGCCCCGTATTCGTTGGTCCCGTTAGATGCAGCGGTTCCGGACCCCCCGTGACCTAGCGCTTGGGGTATCCCGAATGCCCCAGACGTACTGTTACGGGCCTCAGGGTTCCAGCCTGATTCCCCGCCCCATAGTGCGATGAGGGGGATTAGCTCACCCAGCCCCCACCCATAATGGGAAAGGAAGCCCCGGGCTATCTGCTGGTTACTTTTACCGCTGATCTGGCCGATAGGCGGACTGCCAGGGAAAATGCCCGCCGAGTAACCGTAGGCGCCACTGGAAAACTGCATTTCCGTGATGCCCTGTGTTTGCGATACTTTTTTAGGGTCTTTGCCCTGGATAATGCTTTTCAGGACTTGTGACCATGATTTACCCGTCAGCCCGGACCACAGGAATATCGCCCCACCGCCGATCATAAACAGCGGGGCTACTTTAACCTGTGGTCCGGGCACCGGGTCTCCCTAGTTCTCCCCTATTAGAACTGGGGGAGCTTGTTGACGACTGGCAGCTTGCTGATCTGTGGCGCCAGTACGTACCCGATAGCCATGCCAATGGCCAGGGTCATGAGATGCTTGCGTCCCATCTATTCCACGTCCTCATCGAGCAGTTCGTTCCAGCCCCCATTGTCGGAACCTTGAAACTCCTGGTCTGCGGAGTAATGTTCCCGGTACCCGTCCGGGTGCTGGACGTAAACTTCCAGTCCTCGGGGGTAATTGTCCTTGACGTGTTTCCGGGCAATGCCCTTGTCCTCTGTGGTGAACACCACAGGGTCATTGCCTTCGGGGGTTACCCGGCGAACCCGGTACTTGCTGGAAGGCTTCACCTTGCGCGGAGTGACCTCTGCGTCGGACGCTGGTTCTTTGGTGACTGGCATGGGTTACTGCCCTCCGGTGAGTGCTGCGGTGTCCTGCCGGTTAGCCTGCCCGCCACCCGGGGCCACGTAGTTGACAATGGTGTAGAGGTTTCCCGCCACACCCATGGCACCGTTGAAAATGAAGTTGGAACCGGGGGACGTAACCAGATACGATCGGCGGGTTTCCCCGCCAATAGCGCGCTTGAAAAAGTCCTTGTTCCAGTTCAGGGAATACACGCCGTTTTCCTTACCGGCGATGGAACCGGCTCCCCGGACATCCATGGTGGCGGCAGGATAGTCGTACTCGCGGGCCATGATGTCCTGCCAGACAGCTTTGTTGAGTTGCGAAACGATGAAGTTCGCTTCGAACTTGATACCGATAACTGGGTCCGGCCAGTTCGTCTCACCGCCGGACCGGGCGCCCGTGTTGTCCCGGTACAGGAACAGGTACTCACGCCACGGGTAACCGAGACCCGTGATGAGTTGCTGGTTGATGGTACCGGCCGCCGAAATGGGAACTGATCCCTGCGTCCAGTACTGCGTAGTACCCGACGCTGGCGGCTTCCCGGCGATTTCCCGGCCCTGCTTGTCCGTCTTCTTGGGTTCCCAGTAGAACCTCTGCACTCCACGGATACGGACGGACCCTGAAGTTGGGACGTTCGTCGCAAACACGTTCGCGTAAGAGTTAAGCGTAATCTTAACCGTTAGCGCTGCAGTGTTATTAACGGAAGCTACCGGTCCGATCGGATCACGGTTAACGATCTCCAGCGGGATACGCAGCAAGAACTGAAGTGTACTCGCAGTAGACAGTGCCACAGAATATGTGGCGTTCGTGCCCGGGTCGTCGTAATTGATGTATCCGCCGAACTTGTTCGCCAAGTACCAGGTGTAACCGTCGAACGGCCCGAAGATCGCTTCGTTGTTCACGTCGTCAAGCTCGACGTTTGAAAACAGAATCCACGGAGCGTCCGCCGTCAGGGTAGGCGTGCCAGCCGACGTGAACGAACCAGTAACCAGGAACACAAGTTCCGCAAGCCAGCCGGTAGCTTGCAGCGTCCACGGCAGAAACGACTGCCCCGTGATTGAAGTGCTGGTCTGATCGTAGTCCCCGCCTTCATAAACGGTCTGGGTTCCGATCAGGAACGAACGCGGCCGGGCCGGGGCCTTACCAGCACCGCCGCCCTTAGCCGGGCCCCGGGCCTGCCCTGGCGGTGCAGCAGTCCGGTACCTGAGCCCTTCCCTGGCTTCTCCACTCCAGCGGAGACGATAAGCGTGACCTCTCATTAACGCCCTTCGTGCCATGCGATACGCTGGGATTAGGTATCGACTATATACATCAGCCCGTCATTCCGGGTGATGTAAAGGCACTGAGAAATAGTCCGCCCATCAGGGACCTTCTCACGCCTCAGGTTACGCGAATAATGTTCGATTTCGTCAGGATCTGCGCACCCAATATCCTTATAACGCTCCCGGTTAGACCCTACCGGATCATAGAAAATAAACACATGCTCCGGGGCGCCATACGTATGATACGTCAGATACGAACCTCGCTGCGCTTCCTGCCACACAGCATTATCCGGGCCACCGCGCATAAGGGGAGCCTCGATATCGCCTTTGAGCTTCAGGTCAACTTGCGTTTGATGCGCCTCATTAATGTGCGTGATCGTCTTACGTTTCGTCGTCGCGTAGTTCTGGTGAATAGCCTTCTGATACTCAGAACGAAGTTTCGCGTTCTCTTCAGCAGCCGACGTACCAGCACGAGAAAGGGGAATGATAATGTAACCGTGATAACCGCGTTTCCGGTCAAGCAGTTGACGGCCCGGGGAAGGAACCTCAGAAACGACACGCAGGTTACAGGACTTGGCGGCAGCCAGGACCACCCTGTCACGGCCCTTGACCTTCCCATGCAATGACATGACCTGCAAATCGCGACTGCATACGTCCGACAGGTGCTCGTAAAACAGCCGGGATTTGCCTCGCCCCGTCGGCCCGAACCCGGAAACATGCTGGCCCGGCTGGTAGAGTTTCTTGAACTCTTTACGATGATCCTTGCGGGAAACTGTTTCCAGATCGGCCATTAGTTCAACCGGCCCCGTGCGACATCGGACTGCTTAGTTGTCATCACGGCGTGCCGGTCAGGGTTCGCGTGCATGAGGTTCGCGTCCCGTGCCTCCCGGCAGAAATCCAGGTAAACCCCAGCGTCAAACGGGGTGATCCCGCCCATGCAGCCGATCAGTGCGAAATACGCTGTCCGGGTTTCGTCAGTGAACCGCTTTGCTTCCGCCAAGGATTCGAACAACTCACCTCTGCCGGTACCATCGGACAGGGCAAATGCCATCCAGCAGTGCCGGATAGCGATAGGGTCGTTAAACACGAACCGAGCGTTGATTTGGTCTGCGATCCGCTTCCCGGCCTCTTCCAGTTCCCGGGTTAGCTTACGGGGCATCGCTATTACTCCCGAACGTGATTCCGTATGACTTGTGCAGGGCCTTACGAATGTCTGGGTTACTCATCACGTTATGCACTAGTAGTTCTGGTGCGACTGTGGACGCCCGGAACATTCCCAGGGGGAGCTTGATGCGGAATGGGACACGCAATGTGCGCTTTGTGCCGGGGATGCGAACCTCTGCCCGGGGCTGGGCCGCCCGTTCTGCCTTGCGTTCGGCACGGGACATGCGGGCCTTAGCGGGAATTGCCTTGATCTGCTCTTCATGGTTGCGGAACAATTGCCCGATGAAAGGCATTGCCACGAATGCAAACGTGACCCATGGGGAATCCGGGGCTGTCACCAGGTCAATGACCCTGGCTACATTAGGGTCAGAGTCGGCTAGTACCCCGGCCCTGGCAGCGAACTCGGGACCGTAGGTGAGGATTGCGGCGGCGTCGGGCAGGCCCGTAGGGGTAAGCCGGTAACGCAGCACTTCCTTGAGAACCGAGAGTATTTTGGTTTCGTACTGTTTGGCGTTAGCCGACGTGGCTGGTTTCAGGAGCTTCGCGTAATCGGGGGCTTCCAGGATCACCGACCATTGCGGGACATTGGCGGACTCGGATGCCGGGGCGGCCGGGTCTGTTTTCTCGTATGAGATCATCGTTACCCCTCTTAAGGGCCCCGCTCCCCGCGCCGATCTCGGGGCAGCGCGTCAGGGAGCGGGGCCGGTCCGGCACGTACCACCGTTACCAGTCTAACGGTTGTATGTACCAACTGACCATAGGGGAGTAGACTGGTCTACATGGCCGCTAAGCACCTCATCAAGGGAAGGGGGGAGGTTATCTGGCGTTACTACCGCCGTGGGTTCACCGAGCGGTACATAGCCGAGAAGCTTGGCGTCAGCAAAACCACTGTCCATTATTGGATAGCCAAGAAACAGCACGAACTGAGAAGGGTCACGGGTAAATGACAAATCCTCCGGCACAAACCACCACCACCACCATTCAGCCTGCCGACCGCATGGAACAATTCCACGAATTCATGAGAATGCGAGCCGCGACCGAGGCAGCGAACAGGCCCGGGTCGCTGGCAGGTGAAATCTCCGCACGGAACATGGATGCCATTTTCGCCGCCGCCGAGAAGGACGGCGGTACTGATGATGATATCTGGAACGCCGGTTCCGGAGGTGCTATTCAAGGACGGTCATGTGTGCCTGATGAGGGCGGCGCCGGGCTCGAAATCGAAATCAGGGACTACCGGCCCGACACGTCCACTCGGACATTCGAGGATGATGACGGCAATGACCGGTCCAAGGGGTACTACATCACTGCCGACTGTGTGTGTCTCGGCGGCCCGAAGGATTTGCTGCGCAGGCTCGGTCTTGGGGTGGGAGACGAGTTCGCTTTGCAGACCGGGGCCGATGACGTTATTTTCCGTCTCCGCGCATTCGAACTCCGCGAACGCTTCCCCGTTCGCGGAGTTCTCGTGGGCATCAAGACGGGCAAGGACAACAAGGTGCTGAAACTGCGGCCCATGCCTGCCAGGACCGTGCAGGGCTGATCGCAACCGGCACAACGGATGTAGATGCCCCGACAACGGGGACTGTTCTCACGCCTCACCGGGGCCCTGGGCAAGGTCTTCACAGGGCTTGGTGACTTCTTTGAGAGGAAAGCGGAGCCGGAACCTCCGGCTCCGCCTCCTCCACCCTCACCGCCAGCACCGCCGCCGACTGGGCTGACACGGGAATCCCGCATATGGCGGGATGTCGCTAAAGGTAATGACCGGTACGATTCCGGGCAAATGTCGGAATGGTTTGAAATGTACCGGAATGCGGTTGACCCGTTGCAGCTAGATGATGACGAGTTTGATCAGTTCTGGGAAGAGTTCTTGAGAGCGTATTACCTGACTACCGGGGAGCGCGGGCACATTAAACGGGACCGTTTCCACCGAGACCTGGGGGTTCAGGCGCGTGACTGGGAAATGGACTGGGAAGAATGGCGCCAGTTGAAACGCGGAACCCCTTGAGACTGGTGATGGTTCCCCGTGAGTCGATACGCCGGGACCGGACCGGGAACGAACGCAGGAGGGCGGCCCGGCCCGGTAACCGGCATAAGAAAGTTGTTAATAAGGATCGCCCGTTTATCTTTTGGGACGGTGAGGGGCCGCGTGATGCTGGATACGCTCTTCTGGGTAATAGCCTGGGTTACGAGATTTGTAATCCTTATCTCACTACTGCTAGCTGCCTTGACCTGTTTCTTGATTGCGCTGCTGATAATCCTACTAGTATCCATGTGGGTTACGGGTTTAATTACGATGTTTCTATGATTGTGCATGACCTGCCGTGGCGATGCTTGAATGCCCTGAAAGTTTATAACCGTACGGTGTGGCGAGATTACGAGTTGGAACATATCCCGGGGAAATGGTTCAGGGTGAGGAGAGACGACGTTGCGGTGCAAGTGTTTGATATTTTCTCGTTTTTCCAGTGTTCCTATGTCACGGCATTGCAGGAGCATGGGATTGGTGAGCTAGATGACATACGGGCCATTGCGGCGGATAAGGCGAGGAGAGATCAATTTGTGTGGGCAGAAATCGACCAGATCAAAAAATACTGGCGGTTGGAGCTTAAGTATGGGCCGGTGCTGGCTGAGACGCTGCGGGAGTCGTTTTTGGGCGCGGGGTATGACCTGCGTTCCTGGCATGGCCCGGGGGCTCTGGCCCGTGCGGCTCTGGGCAGGCACTCTGTGTATAAGGCCATGGCGCCCAGTCCTGTAGAGGTGCAGATAGCGGCCCGGTACGCATTCGCTGGGGGCCGGTTCGAAATGTTCCGGGGCGGGCACATTCAAGGAAAGGTTTATAATGCAGATATTCGTTCGGCATACCCGGGATATGCACGAAATCTACCTAATCTTGTTCGGGGACAATGGCGGCGAACCAGGGACTTTCAGCCCGGACGGTTTGGAGTTTACCGTATCGAGTATGATTCTAAAGACCGTGACCCCCTCAGAGTCCATCCCCTCTTCAGGCGAGACAAGAACGGTACAGTGTGCTGGCCAAATCACGTTCAAGGGTGGTACTGGTCCCCTGAAGCAGAGACCGTCGCCGGAAGGGATGACGCCACTATTCTAGAAGGGTGGGTGTTTGACGAAGATGACGAAAAAGACCGGCCGTTCGCGTGGATCGAAGAATACTACCGGCGGCGAGCACTCCTCAAACGACAGGGAAACCCCCTCCAGCTCACCTATAAACTCATCCTCAATTCCGTATATGGTCAGTTGGCTCAGCGTTCGGGATGGGACCGGAAAAAAAGAGAAGCTCCCCGTTCTCATCAGCTTGAATGGGCAGGATATATCACTAGTGCTTGCCGCGCCAGCGTATACCGAACCGCTAAGAAATGTGGTGATAAACTCACCTCAATTGACACAGATGGGGTACATGCTATGGCTCCTGTCGAAGTTCAGGCCGCACCCGAATTGGGGGGTTGGGAGCTAAGCGAATATGATGATGGGATTTTCTGGCAGTCGGGCATCTATTCACTGAAGACCGGTGACGGTTGGGTCAAGGGGAAGACAAGAGGAATTCCCAAGGGTGCGTACCAGGCTGAAGATCTGATAGAATGTATGCGCCGGAATGAGCCGTTGCGGTTGAACGTGAACACGTTCATCGGGTACGGGCTAGCGCTGAACGGCCAAAGAAATAATATTAATACCTGGGTTAAGGAACCACAAGAAATAATCTTCGGCGGAAGAGGAAAGAGGTACCACAATGTCCCGTACTACTGCGAACGGGGAAAATGCCCAGGAGACGGTATACATCACTTCATCCCACAACCGGACTTTGGAGGAGACTTCCAGAGTTACCCTCATTATCTACCATGGCTGGGAAACGATCCGGCACTGGCAGCAGTCAAGAATCTTGTGGGGGACTACGAAGCCTACGGGCAAAACGAACTAGACGAGGATACATGGTGGGAAAGAAACAATGATTGACGTAATAATCCCAGCCCGGAATGAAGCAGACACTATCGGGCCAATCGTCGCAGCATTCGCGAAAGCGGACTACATTAACCAGGTTATCGTTGTAGCTAACGGGCCTAATCCAGTACCAACTGGTATGGCGGCAACCTGGGAAGGGGCAGTCGTTCGGACAGACAACACAATCAATGGTAAGGGGGAAGCCATTGAGTTGGGGCTCCAGTGGGTGGAAACGGAAAACGTTATTCTATGCGACGGGGACCTGAAAGGGCTCACCCCGGACCATATACGCCAGTTCGCCCATGAAGAGCCCCAGCAAGTCATAGGGGTGCCGGACTGGCCCGGAAGATCACCCGTGCCATGGCGGGTACGCATGGATGCGTTCGCCCAAATGAGCGGACAGCGCTGCCTGCCGGCGAAGATAGTCCGGTCGATACCATTGCACGGGTACACAGTGGAAGTACTCCTTAACCGGGCAGCCGAGCAGGCCGAAATCACAACCATCTACAAACCACTGAAGGGAGTAACGGGAAAAGTTCGAGACAACCGGGTACGAATGGCGGAACTTAGAAGGGACTGGGAATGGCTAGCCAAGAACTGGTAATCTGAAAGGGACGAAAATGAGTGATGTAAAGATCTGTAACCGGCATGGCGGAATGTTCGGCGCAAAGGAAAGGGGCTCGGCACTTCTGACCGGTACCATTTACCGCGACCCAGTAAGGGACGGGCTAGACGAAGAACACGTCAAGTGGGATATCTGCGCTAACTGCGTAGTGGAAATGCAGCGGACAAGTCGGGTGGATTATCCGGCAATAACACGAATAGAGAACGACCTAGGAATGGAGGAGTAATGTATCACGCGAGCATTATCGAGGCGGACGGAAGCGAATACGTGGTCCATTCCAAGGACCCTATGCGGGTTATCGACTACCTGGCCTGGTATATTCAGGAGAACCGGAGCGTCGAAGTTCACACCAATCAAACGAATGACGGAGAGGTAAGTCATGAGCTTTCTTAGTAACCCGGGTTTCTGGACGGGGCTAGTCGCAGTCGTCGCAGCGGTCACCGCACTGGTAAGGGTAATTAAAGTGCACGGTACCGTTAAAGATATCAATAACACTGTGCAAAAGCATACGGAGAGTGTGCATACCATTCCTGATCACGCGCACACGGCGGCGGGGACGGTGCTGCCACGATAGGAATGGCTGAGAGAATGGCCGCCGCTTGGTTAATACCAAGAGGCGGCCATTCTTATTGGGAAAGTTAAAG
>WNGG01004215.1_pt1 | contig 16171 bp, 10 predicted proteins | sample 5400661 | NCBI WGS metagenome assembly WNGG01 (sample SAMN13153372, study PRJNA577476) | soil metagenome | isolation source: 100 cm soil or saprolite under Garry oak tree replicate 1 | place: USA:California | collected 2016-06-15 | reverse complement strand
AAAGCTGCCGGCTTACCGCTCGCATTGCTGAACTACACGGTGAACATCGAGACGGCGAACGGGCGCGCCCGCGCCGCGCCGGTCACGCTCGACCGCATTGCAATGGGCGAACTTGAGGAACGTTCGGTGGAGGCTCTGGTGGTACAGCCCGGGCAGCTGCGCACAAGCTTGCTCGGCATGAGCTTTCTCAACCGGTTGCAAAGCTGGCAGGTCAGCGGCGACCGGCTGATGCTCAAAGGCTATCGGTAAACGCGTTGTAGCTCGGGATCTCGCGGCGCGATATCCAGGATCGAACTTCGCTCGCGCTACTCAGAACAAGCTGACGACAAAGCGCAGCGATATGAGCAACAGATAGCTCGCGAAGGTGATTTCGAGCGTGCGTCGCGACATTTTGTGGGCGAGCCGAGCGCCGTAAGGCGCGGTCAAGCTCGACAAGGGCGCCACCACCGCCAAGCCGATCAGCGACACAAAACCCAGTGAGAGCGGCGGCAGCAGCGCCTCATGCGGCAATCCGGCGGCGATATAGCCGAGCGTGCCGACGATCGTGATCGGCACACCCAATCCGGCGGAAGTGGCGACGGCGTTATGGATCGGCTTGCCGTAAAGCGTCAAAACGATGTTGGACAGCGAGCCGCCGCTCACGCCCATCAATGACCCGGCAAGGCCGATGCCGAAACCGTAGACGCTCATCAGCGCGGTGCCGGGCAACTCGTCACCGAGGTTCCAGCGATCTCCGGCAAACAGAAATTTGATCGCGATGACGGCTGCGATGATGACGAATGCGATCTTGAACACGCCTGCCGGTGCGAAGGACGCGATCACGGCGCCGCAGACGACGCCAAGCACTGCGGGCGCCGCCCACAGCCGGATCACCTGCGGAATGACCAGGCCCTTTTCGCGATGGGCGAGATAAGAGCGGATTGTCGTCGGCACGATGATGGCGATCGAAGTGCCAACGCAAAGCTGCATCCGCACCTCTTCCGGCACACCAAGCAGCCGAAAGACTTCGTACAGTACCGGCACGATCACGGCACCGCCGCCGATACCGAACAATCCGGCGAGCAACCCGGTGATGACACCGGCAATGACGATGGCAAGAGCGAGCCAGAGCAGCTCGTTTAATGGAACGCCGAGCAACATCTTACTTTCATGTTTTGCGCGCGCTGGACGCGGCTCACACCGCTCCGCTACGCCGCGATGCGACCGCTATCCACAACCGTATCCGAAACGAGATCGAGCGCTGCAGTCAGTAGCTCCGCGCCAGCTCGCGGCGCGCCCGCAGCACTCGCAAGCTGGCGGCGGAACGCCCGCGCGCCAGGAACGCCCTGGAACAAGCCGTGTAGATGCCGCGTGATGGCGTGCAGTCGGGTGCCGCCTGCAAGCTCGCGCTCGATATAGGGTACCAGCGCCGCTGCGGCCGCCCGTGCGGATGTGAACGGCGGATCATCATCAAACAGCAAGGCATCGACGGCAAGCAGCCGCCACGGTTCCTGATAGGCCGCGCGCCCCATCATCACGCCGTCCACCCGATCGAGATGCGCAAGGGCCTGCTCGATGCTGCCGACGCCGCCGTTGAGCACGATCGTCAGACGCGGATGCGCCGCTTTGAGGCGATAGACGCGATCGTAATTGAGCGGCGGGACTTCGCGGTTCTCTTTCGGCGACAACCCTTTGAGCCAGGCTTTTCTGGCATGCACGATCAACGCGGCAGCGCCGGCATGTTCGATCGCCTCGGCAAAGATTGCCAGCGCATGTTCCGGATCTTGTTCGTCAATGCCGATGCGGCATTTGACGGTGACGGGAATTGCTGCAGCGGCCTTCATAGTGCCGACGCACTCGCCCACCAGGCCCGGCTCGGCCATCAGGCAGGCGCCGAAGCGGCCCCCCTGCACCCGGTCGGACGGGCAACCGACATTGAGGTTGATTTCGTCGAAGCCCGAATCTGCCGCGATGCGCGCGCACTGCGCTAGCGCGCGTGGATCGGCGCCGCCGACCTGCAGCGCCAACGGATGCTCGGCAGGGTCGTGGCACAGCAGCCTGGTACGATCGCCATGCAGCACCGCGCCGGTCGTGAGCATTTCCGTGTAGAGCAAGGCGCGGCGCGTCAACAGCCGATGGAAGAACCGGCAGTGCCGGTCCGTCCATTCCATCATCGGCGCGACACAAAATCTGTGGGACAGACTGTGTCGCGTTATTTTCGTATTTTCAGTCACTTGCTGCCATCGTCATCGCGGTGCCAGCGGAATAGCTTGGTTCTGCCCTGTTAGGAGTGGCGTAATACGCCGCACCGTGACGCGACGGTTCGCCCTTTCCGGACCTCGGGTCGGAACCTTCAAATACTGATCGCCGTAACCTTGTGTCGTAAGATTCTCGGCGGGTACCCCGAACTGCTGACTGAGCACCAAAGCCACCGATTCCGCGCGGCGATCCGATAGCGACAGGTTGTCAATCTCGGAGCCTACCGCATCGGTGTGACCCTCCACCAAAAAAACCTCGCTCGGATTGGCGGCAATGGCACGGTTCATGCCGTCAGCGATCACCGCCAATTGGTCGATCTGGTCAGGGATAACCTCCCAAGAGCCAGTGTCGAATGTCACCGTATTGAGGTCCACGCTCGGCATGCGCTCGCGTAACGGAAAACTGTATCGAATTTCGTCGAGCGTATAAGGTCGCTGAATGTAATCCACCGGCGCGGCCCACAGCGCGTAGTAAATGTCATCAGGCTGCGCATATTCGGCGTCAACAATGTAGTGCTCGCGCGGGATGCGGATCACCGGCGGTGGCAGATCGACGAAATATCCGAAGGGCACAGGTGGCCCGCTATAGCGATTATCGATGATAATGATCTCGCGCCCGTCCGGCAGCCGTCGGTAGCGGCGCAAGAGACGGCCGCTCTCGTCGTTCACCGTGTAGATGCGTGAGCCATCCGGTCGCTCGAACACTGTTACCGTATCGGCGCCCCGTCGTTCGATGCGCACGTCTTGTGCCTGCCATCGGAAGCGATCGGCGTCGTTGTGACGGATGATGGCGCGTCCACCTTCTTCGACAATAACGCGTCCCGGTTCCTCGATCAGGACACGGTTGCCCTCACGCACCTCGCGGCGGGCGCCGCGCACGTCGTCGAGCCGGCGCGCATTATCCTGTGCCGGAGGCGGCACGAAGGCGCGCTGCGCCTGTGCCGCAGGCGACCCAGGCGGCGGTGCTGGCGGTTGCAGCGCAGATGGGGCAATGGCGGGCTGTCCAAGTGGCTGCTGTGGCGAAATCGGACGAGGTGGTTGCCCGGTGGGACCGCCGGCGCCACGTTGACCTTGCTGCTGCGCGCCGGGCGGAGGCTGCGGAACTCCAAGGGGCTGTCCACCCTGTGAGGGCGGCTGGACTTGCTGCTGTATCGGCGGCGGCTGCACCTGACGCTGCTGTGGTGGTGGCGGTGGCGGCGGCTGCACCTCGCGCTGCTGTGGCGGCGGCTGCACCTGACGCTGCTGCGGCGGAGGCGGTGGCTGCACCTCGCGCTGCTGTGGCGGAGGTGGCGGCGGCTGCACCTGACGCTGCTGTGGTGGCGGAGCCGACGGTTGGCCCGGCCGCTCTGGCTTTTTCTCTTTCTCGTGATCACTCTGCGGCGCTTGCGCTACCACGAGCACGCCATCGATCGGAGCGGCGTACACCGATCCAATCGCTAGAGCCGAGAGGATCGTTCCGGCCAGAAGCCGCTCTTTTGTGTGCGACATGAGTTTCCGATTTGGCTTGTGGAGTAAGGAAGCAAGAGATTTCAGCTTAGACCGATGAAAATGTCCCAACTGCGGCACGCATTAAGGCCAGAGTTGTGCCAAATCAAGTCACGCTTGCGGAACTTGATATAAGCATGCTGATGCGCGCCGGCAGGCCCGATTTATCTCATCATCAAGTTGGTTTTAGTAGCACGCTGACGGATGCGTGATGCGAGGAAATCGACGAACGCACGCGTCTTGAGTGGCAGACGGCCGCGTCCGAGATGAACCAAACTGACCGGCAGCGGGTCGGGTTCATATTTGGCGAGCACTATCTTCAACTTGCGCTCGGCCACTGCTTTCGCGCCCTGATAGGAGAGAACCCGTGTTAGACCGACGCCGGCGATAGCGGCATCGATCGCCGCCTCAGCCGTATTGACGGAAAGTCGCGAACGGATCGGCACCGAGCGTTCGATCCGGGAACCCGGCGAAGTAAATCTCCATGCCGCCGAAGACATCAAGCTATCGAAGGTAATACAGGCCAGCGTCGAAAGATCGTCTGGCACTTTGGGCGTTCCGTAGCCTGCGAGATAACCGGGACTGGCACACACGACGCGGCGCACCGAGGCGACGCGTGTTGCCATCATGCTGCTGTCTCGAAGCGCGCCAATGCGTACCGCGAGATCAACATGATCGTCGATCAGGTGCACGTTGCGGTCCGAGAGTACAAGGCGCACGTCGATCTCGGGGTAGCTGGCGAGAAATTCATTGATCGCCGGCAACACATGCAAACGACCGAAGACGATGGGCGCGGTAACGACGAGGTCGCCGCGCGGCGAAAGGTATTCGCCTGACGCCGCACGCTCGGCATCGCCTATTTGTTCGAGAATAAGTTTGCATGCCGGCAAATAAGCCGCGCCAGCCTCTGTCAATGCAAGCTTTCGCGTCGAGCGGATGAAAAGCCGCGTTTTCAGGTGTGTTTCCAGCTCCGACAACTTGCGACTAACCGTGGGCAGCGGGATTCCAAGCTTGCGGCCCGCGGCCGAAAGGCTGCCGGCGTCGGCTACCGCGACCAGTACTGCCATGGCATTGAGCCGGTCCATTTGATTATTCCATATATTGGTAGAATGTCTTTTGCTTGTAGAGGATTATTCTGAAGCACGAAAGTAGCTATTTCCGGATCGCAAATTGGCAAGCCACCCCAACCGAAGGAGATCTTTCGATGGCCCGCCTCGCCACCCCAGCCCGCGATAATGCCCCTGCCGATTCCCGGCCGTTACTCGACGGCGTATTCAAGAAATTCGGCGTCATTCCCAATCTTTTTCGCGTCTGCGCGCTCAGTCCTGCCGCGCTTACCGGTCTGCTTTCTCTGAACGAAGCGAATTCACGAATGCTCGATGCGAAGACACGCACCCGCATCGCGATCGCGGTCGCGCAGGTCAACGGCTGCGATTACTGCCTCTCGGCACACACCTACATTGGCACCAACCTGGCGAAAATTTCGTCGGAGGATGCGGCGCTTAATCGCAAGGGCGACTCGACCGACGCGAAAGCGGGCGCGGCCGTCCGTTTTGCGGCGAAGGTAGCCGAGCGGCGCGGCCAAGTAGGCGATGACCATATCCGGGCGGTGAAGGCGGCAGGCTACAGCGAGGCACAAATCGTCGAGATCGTAAGCCTCGTGGCCGAAAACGTGATGACCAACTTCCTTAACAACGTTGCCCAGACCGATATCGATTTTCCTGCTCTGCAAACTTCGCAAGCGGCTTAGGCACGGGCCGACGGTCACGCGCCGCCGGCCTCGCTCTTTAGGCCAAGAAGAGATCATCATGGCTCCTGATTTTCTCGACATCGCCACAACACCGAGCGTCCAAGCCGCACGGGCCGCAAATGGCGGCGCGGCATTGTGGAGAAAGACCAAGTTTCGCAGGGAAAGTGACCGCTTCACGGCGGCTGAGAAGGAATTAATCGCCACGCGTGACAGCTTTTACATGGCGACCGTTTCGGAAAGCGGCTGGCCCTATGTCCAGCATCGTGGCGGGCCAGTCGGTTTTCTGCACGTTATCGATGACACGACCCTGGCTTTTGCGGACTTCCGCGGTAATCGGCAATACATCAGCCTCGGCAACGTCACCGCGAATGGCCGCGTGGCGTTGCTCATCATGGATTATCCAAACCGTCGCCGGCTCAAAATCTATGCACGGATCGAGGTGAAGGATTTAAACGCCAATCCTGAACTCGCCAAGACGCTGACCTTGCCAGGCTATCGCGCCAAACCCGAGCGTGCTTTCCTGCTGCATGTTGAAGCGTTCGACTGGAATTGCCCCCAGCACATTACGCCGCGCTTTACCCAACAGGAAATTGAGACAGCGCTTTCGCCAGTTCGAACGCAAATCGCGCAGCTTGAAGCTGAAAACAAGATGTTGCGAGAGAAGCTCGCGATCATCAAAGGAGAAGGGAATGCCGAGCGCTAGACGTCCGCCGTTTCCGCCTTTCTCGCTTGAAACTGCGGCCCAAAAGGTGCGTCTCGCCGAAGACGCCTGGAACAGCCGTGATCCCGAACGCGTCTCGCAGGCCTATACCGTTGACAGCCAGTGGCGTAATCGCGCCGAGTTCTTGAATGGCCGTTCGGAAATTGTAAGTTTCCTCACGCGCAAATGGAACCGTGAGCTTGATTACCGTCTCATCAAGGAATTGTGGACGTTTTTGGAAAACAAGATCGCCGTGCGCTTTGCCTATGAATGGCACGATGACAGCGGCCACTGGTTCCGCAGCTACGGCAACGAGAACTGGAAATTCGACGAGCACGGCCTGATGCGCCGACGCATAGCCAGCATCAACGATGTGCCGATTGCCGAGGGCGAACGCAGATTCCATTGGCCGCTCGGACGGCGTCCGGACGATCATTCAGGGTTAAGTGCGCTCGGATTGTAAAGCCGCGCAGGAAGCGACACGCCGGTCCTATCCTCATTGACGCTCTGACGCTGCCCCGCTAACCCCTCGATATCGGGGCAGCCCATGAACGAGAAGGAAAAAGTCGCGCTCGGATCGATTGCCGCGTCGGCCGGTTTGACCGCGGCCAAGGCCATTATCGGCCTCACTACCGGTTCGCTCGCCATCCTCTCCGAGGCCGGACACTCGCTGCTCGACCTTTCGGCAACCGTGCTGACCTATTTCGCCGTACGGATTTCCGGCAAGCCGGCCGATGCCGAACATCAGTATGGCCACGGCAAGGTCGAGAGCGTCACCGCGCTGGCCGAGACCGCCCTGTTGTTTCTGCTGACCGCAATCGTGATGTTCGAGGCCGTGCAGCGGCTCATCGGCACGCACGTGCAGGCGGTCGACGCCACGGTCGCGGCTTTCGCGGTCATTATCGGCTCGATCGCGATCGACTTTTTCCGGGCGCGCACCCTCAAGCGCGTCGCTCAAGCGACCGCAAGCGAAGCGCTGGAAGCCGATGCGCTGCATTTTCGATCCGACATGTGGTCGTCGATCGCGGTACTGATTGGCTTATGCGGGGTGGCGCTCGGTCAGGCCTGGGCCGATGCCGCGGCCGCCATCGTTGTCGCCGTCTTTATCTGCATTGCCGGCTATCGTCTCGGCCGCCGCACAATCGACACGCTGACCGACACTGCGCCGGCGGGCGTGAGCGAGCACATCGCCGCAATCGCGCGCCAAGTCCCAGGGGTTGTTGCGGTGGAACGGGTGCGGGTGCGCCCGGCCGGGGCAGTGCTGTTCGTTGAGCTTGGCGTGAGCATCAGCCGCACGCTGCCGCTCGACCGCGTCACTATGATCAAACAGCAACTGACCGACGCCATCCGCGGCGACTTGCCCGCGGCCGAGCTCACCATAACGACGGAGCCGAAGGCGCTCGATGACGAGACAGTACGCGAGCGCGTCATGGTGATCGCACGCGATCTCGGCCTCGCTATTCATCACGTTGCAGTTCAGACCATAGCCGGCCGCTTATCGGTGTCGGTCGACCTGGAAGTTGACGGCGTGCTGCCGCTTGCCGCCGCGCATGACGTCGCAAGCCGGCTCGAGGAAGCGATCCGGCACGAACTCGGACCGGAGGTCGAAGTCGAAACCCATATCGAGCCGCTGCCGGCTGACCTGCTGGCCGGCCGCGATGCGGAGCCCGCACGGATCGCCGAAGTTCGCGAGCGTCTATCGTCACTAGCAGTGGAGCTTCCGGCGCTCGGCGAGGTGCACGACGTGCGGGTGAGGGAAACCACCGCCGGCGAAATCGTCAACTTTCATTGCCATGTCGATCCGGCGCTTTCAGTGAGCGCAGTGCATGACATGGTAGATGCTCTTGAACGGCGACTGCGTCGTCAATTGCCGACGATCCAGCGCGTCATCGGGCATGCCGAGCCGCGGCGCTAAGAATCGCCGAACGTCCGCTTCCGCTTTCCATTGACGGGCAAACGCTCTAGACCAGCGGCGCTATGCGCACCGAAGAACCAAGGCCCATCCGCCTCGAGGATTATCGCCCGCCCGATTGGCTTATCGAGACAGTCGAACTCGACGTGGCGCTGCACCCGACGGCCACCAGAGTTCGTGCCAAGCTTCACGTCAGGCCAAACGGCTCCGGCGCGCCGGCGCCGCTCGTCCTCGACGGCGACGAACTGACGCTTCATTCAATTCGCCTCGATGGCAAGCCGCTGCCGGCGGAGAGCTTTGTCGCCACGCCGGATCGGCTGACCATTGCGCAAGCGCCGCATCGGCCGTTTGAGCTTGAAATCGAAACGGTGCTCGACCCGACCAACAACACCAAGCTGATGGGGCTCTATCGCGCCGGTCCGACCTATTGCACGCAATGCGAAGCCGAGGGCTTTCGCCGCATCACCTACTTCCTCGATCGGCCCGACGTCATGGCGGTCTATACGACGCGGATCGAAGGCGACAAGAAAGAGGCTGGCGTACTTCTGTCCAACGGCAATCTCGTTGCGCAGGGTGACCTGCCCGGCACCTCGCGGCATTTCGCCATTTGGCACGATCCGTTTCCGAAGCCGTCATATCTGTTCGCGCTGGTCGGCGGAAATCTCGGCTGCGTCAAGGACACCTTCACCACAATGTCGAGACGCAACGTCAGCCTTGCGATCTATGTCGAGCCGGGCAAGGAGGACCGTTGTCACTACGCAATGGACAGCCTCAAACGCGCCATGCGCTGGGATGAGGTGACGTTCGGGCGCGAATACGATCTTGATATTTTCATGATCGTCGCCGTCTCGGCGTTCAACATGGGAGCGATGGAGAACAAAGGACTCAACATTTTCAACGATAAATTCGTTCTCGCCTCCCCTGTCACCGCAACCGACGGCGACTATGCCAGCATCGAAGCGGTGATCGCCCATGAATACTTCCACAATTGGACCGGCGATCGCATCACTTGCCGCGATTGGTTTCAGCTCTGCTTGAAGGAGGGGCTCACCGTTTTTCGCGACCAGGAATTCACCGCCGATCAGCGATCGCGGGCGGTCGAACGAATCAGCGATGTACGTGGGCTGCGCGCGCATCAATTCGTCGAGGATGCCGGTCCGCTCGCCCACCCGGTGCGGCCGACGCTCTATCACGAGATCAACAATTTTTACACCGCCACCGTCTACGAAAAAGGCGCCGAAGTCGTGCGGATGATCAAGACATTGCTCGGTGAAGCGATGTTCTGCGCCGGCATGGACCTATACTTCGCGCGCCATGACGGCCAAGCGGCGACCGTCGAGCAATTCGTGCAGTGCTTCGCCGATGTGAGCGGGCGTGACATGCGTCAGTTCATGCGCTGGTATTCGCAAGCCGGCACGCCTGAGATCAAAATAGAGCCGCATTACGACCCTGCTGCCTGTAACTTCCGCCTCGATATAGCGCAGAACATTCCACCGACGCCCGGCCAGCCCAACAAGGAGCCGATGCTTATTCCGCTCGTGCTCGGCCTGGTCAGCCGCAGCGGCGCGGATCTGCCGCTTATGCTGGAAGGGAAGCCGCTCACGCGCGGAGTAATCGAGCTCACCGAGCCGCGCCAATCATTTGTCTTCACCAATGTTGTGGAGCGTCCGGTGCTTTCGCTCAACCGCGGCTTCTCGGCTCCGGTCAAGCTGACGATGCCGATCGACCCCGAGCATCTGCGCTTTCTTGCTGCTCACGATTGCGACCCGTTCAATAGATGGCGGGCGATCCAAACCTTGGCGATGACGCTGCTGAAGAACAACGTCGCTGCAATACGCTCTGGTGACGGCCCGCGTGCGGACGAGGGACTGATGGATTCGCTCGGGACAACTCTCAACGACCCCGCGCTCGAACCCGCTTTCATCGCACTGACGCTGTCGCCACCAAGCGAAGCGGATATCGCACGCGAAATCGGCCATGACGTCGATCCGGATGCGGTCTTCGCCGCGCGGCGAAAATTGCGCGCGGCGATCGGCGCGCGCCATGGCGGGCTGCTTGCTGCAACTTACGAGCGGATGATTACCCCCGGCGCTTACCGGCCGGACGCGCAAAGCACTGGCAGGCGCGCGCTTAAGAATGCCTGCCTTGATCTTTTGGCGATGACGGAAGCCGATGCCGCGATTGCCCGCGCTTTCGCGCAGCACCGCAATGCCGACAATATGACCGACCGTATCGCGGCGCTTGAAACGCTCGCGGCCCATGACCGGCCGGAACGCGCCGCCGCATTTGAGGATTTCTACACACGCTACGCCGACGACCCACTGGTGATCGATAAATGGTTTTCGCTTCAGGCCACCATCCCAGAGCCGGCGACGCTTGATCGGATCCGCGCCTTGACCCGCCATCCCGCCTTCTCCGCCGCCAATCCCAACCGTATACGCGCGCTGATCGGTGCCTTTGCTCTAGCTAACCACACCCAATTCAACCGGAGCGATGGTGCCGGCTACAATTTCGTCGCCGAGTTCGTGCTTGAGCTCGATCCGAAGAACCCACAAGTCGCCGCGCGCCTGATGAGCGCGTTCCGCTCCTGGCGCACTTTGGAGGCGCAACGCCACGGCCACGCCGAGGCGATGTTACGCCGCATCGCGGCAAAACCCGCGCTGTCACGCGATGTCCACGACATTGTCGCGCGCACGCTCGCCGAGAATTAAAAGCGATTCAGCCCTTTGATTTGACTCTGTTTTGAGTCGTCAACATGTGCGGCAACAGAAATCAAAGCGCGGTAACGCTCCGGCAGCAGCTTTTCGCGGCGCAAAAAGCTTTGGACATTTCTTAAAAAAATATTGACTCAGGACTCTCGACAAATCAGCGCGCATCGATTCTATTGATGATGATTCGGAGAGAGCGGCACAATCTCCGAACGCGGGTAGAGGCAATAATCCGAGCGGGGGCAGGCGATGGCGCGCGCCGATGCGGCGAGTGCGTCTCTACGATCCGATTCGATCAAAGGGTTGGCGGAATCAATCGCCAATCCGGCCTATCGGCGCCTGCTGAGCGCCGAACCGCTCCTGCGCCGCGCCGTTCCGGTTCTCATCATCGCCTTCATGGTGACGGTATGCATCGGCGCCGCCGTTGAGGTTCTCGAACATCGACGGCAAGCGGTATTCGACGCCAAGCAACGCATTGCAGCGGTGGCCGATCACTTCGCCACGCTTTTTGAGCGTCGGAGCCGCGATGGCCGCTCGCATTGGCCGCGTACCTCCGATGCACTCGCGGAGGCATTGCCTGACTGGGCGGCGGGCGCCAAGCAGCGCGTCCTCGTAAGCGAGGCCGACGGCAACATCGTCGCGGCCTTGCCCAATGCTCCACCGACAGTGGGACGTTCGCTTCTCGAAGTACTCGGTCCCCTGCAGCCGCTCACGACGTTCGGCGCCGAAGCCGGTACTCGCGAGATTGTGCTGGGCAACGGCGAACCCGCTTTCGCGGCAGTTCGAGCGTTGAGGAATCCGACCGGGCTGTTGACCGTTATTCAGGCGCGGGACGACGCGCTCACAAACTGGCGCTCCATTACGGCTCTGACGGTCACGTTGTCGGCAACGACCGGCTTTGTGGTCCTGATACTCGGCTTCGCATTCCACTGGCAGGCGACGCGGGCACGTGAAGCCGATCTGATCAACGACACCGTCCGTAGTCGGGTCGACACGGCGCTCAACCGCGGACGCTGCGGGCTTTGGGATTGGGATCTCGCTCGCGGCCGCGTTTTCTGGACGCACTCGATGTACGACATGCTGGGCTTGCCGCAGAAAGACGAGCTGCTCAGCTTCGGCGAGGTCGACGCCCTCGTCCACAAGGATGACATCGATCTTTATGAACTCGCGAGTCAGCTCGCTGACGGCAAGCTGCAATCAATCGACCACGCGTTTCGTATGCGCCATGCCGAAGGCAGATGGCTGTGGCTGCGGGTCCGCTGCGAGCTGACGCGGCAAGACGGCGAACTCGGCCCACACCTAATCGGCATCGCCGTCGACATCACCGAGCAGAAAAATCTGGTTGAACGCACCGTGGCCGCCGATTTGCGCCTGCGCGACGCCATCGAGACCATACCGGAAGCCTTCGTGCTGTGGGATGCGGAAAACCGGCTTGTGCTCTGCAATTCCAACTTCCAGGAGCTGCATCAGCTGCCGGACGAAGCGGTGGTGGCGGGAACGTCCTATGAGACGATCGTGGCCACCGGCAGAAAGCCGCTGATCCGCGCCACTGTGGCCCATGACAGCGAGCCGCGCGGTGCGCGCACTTTCGAGGCTCAACTCGAGGATGGCCGCTGGATGCATATCAGCGAACGCCGCACCAAAGACGGCGGCTATGTCTCGGTCGGAACGGACATCACCAAGATCAAACAGCACGAGCAAAAACTAATCGAAGGCGAAAAACGCCGAATTGCCACCATTATCGATTTGCGCAAATCTCAGCAAGCGCTCGAACAGCAAACTGGCGAACTGGCGGACCTTGCCGAAAAATATGCCGAAGAAAAAACCAGAGCCGAAGAAGCCAATCAGGCCAAATCGAAGTTCCTGGCCAATATGAGCCACGAACTGCGCACCCCCTTAAACGCCATCATCGGCTTTTCCGAGATCATGGAGTCGGGAATGTTCGGCCCGCTCGGCGCCGAGAAATATATCGAATATTCACGGGACATCCGCGAAAGCGGCGAGTATTTGCTCGACGTCATCAACGACATCCTCGACATGTCCAAGATCGAAGCCGGCGGAATTCGGCTTGCCCCGGAAGCGGTGGAGCTTGACTCGCTTCTGGCCGATTGCATCCGCGTGGTATCGACCCGCGCCGGCGAAAAAAACCTCAGGCTCGACGCGCAGGTTGAGCCCGGAATCCAGCTCAAAGCCGATCGCCGCGCCTTAAAGCAGATCGCGCTCAATCTTCTTTCCAACGCGGTAAAATTCACGCCCGACGGCGGCGCGGTGAGCGTGCGGGGCCGGGTGCGCGGTGGGATCGTAACTATCGCTATCAGCGACAATGGAATCGGCATACCGCCGCAGGCGCTGCATAAACTCGGCCGCCCGTTCGAACAGGTCGAGAGTCAATTGACCAAGCGCCACCAGGGCTCTGGCCTTGGCCTCGCTATCGCGAAATCACTGATAGAACTCCATGGCGGCGCAATGCGTATCCGTTCGCAGCTTGGCCGAGGCACGATGGTCCTGGTGCGGCTGCCAGCCGGGACCACAGCATCGGTTCGGATCCACGGCATCGAAGCCGCCGCTTAGTGAATTTCGATCGCTCATCATGGCGGCCCGCCCAGAATTCTAACAAAACACGCACGCACCGCGCGCTGAGTTTCTGCGAGATGGGCAGCGAGCGTTGGAAAATCCGGCAGGTCGGCGGCGCGCGCCAATAATCCCAATATGCCAGGGTTCGCGGTCTGCGGATCGAAACGCGAAGGCAGACACAGCCGGAGAATTTGCGTGAGATCATGAAATAGCTGGACTGCCGGCCGCAGCACCGCAGCGTCCTCGGGCGCGAGAACGCCGAGCCGCGCGGCCTTTTCCAACGTGCGCGCGGTCGAGGTATCCAGGATCTCAGGAAGTGCCGCCGCATGCACCAACTGCAGATACTGGGCAATGAATTCAATATCGATCAGCCCACCGGCGGCATATTTGAGGTCCCATGGGTCGGCGTCGCCCTTCTCTTTGGCGATGGCGCCGCGCATGTCGACGACGTCGCCGGCGGTCGCAGCCACATCTCTTTGCTGGCAAAGAACCTCGCGAATGACCGCCTCGACCTTCGCACCAAAATCCGGCGATCCGGACACGACACGCGCTCGTGTGAGCGCCATGTGTTCCCACGTCCAAGCTTCGTGCTGTTGGTAGCTTTTGAAGCCCTCGATTTGGGTGGCGACCGGACCAGACCGGCCCGATGGACGTAACCGCATATCCACCGGATAAAGCACGCCGTAATTGGTCTGAACGGTCAGCGCGCTGATCATGCGCTGGGTCAAACGCGCGAAGTATTGGCCGCCATAGAGCGGACGTTTGCCATCCGAATGCGGATGCCCCGGATCGAAGTCGTAGACGACGATAAGATCGAGGTCCGAACTCGCGGTCATCTCCCGCGCCCCAAGGCGGCCGAGAGCAAGCACCGCGCTCTGCCCACCGCTCATACCGCCATGCGTCGCGGTGAAATCGGCTTCCACCCACCGATACACCTCACCGAGCAGAACGTCGGCGAGCCAGGCAAACGTCTCGCCCGCCTGCTCGGCAGACAACGATCCGGAAATGATGCGCGCGCCGATGAGGAACATATGTTCCTGGCCAAACAGCCGAATGGCATCAAGCATCGATTCGAAGCCGTGAACCTCCTGAAGCGTCCGCTTAAGGTTCACCCGCAAGCCTGCTTCGTCGGCCAGCGCACCGAAGAAGCCCGGATCGACCAGCGGATCGATAAAATGCGGATGATGCGCCAGGATATCGGCGAGCCGTGGCGCCGCGCTAATGATGAGAGCGATGAAGCGGATCAATTCCGGATTTTGCCGCAGCAGAGAGAAAAAGCGGCCACCCGCGCGCAACCCGGCTAAAAACCGGTCGAATGCCGCAAAACTCGCATCGGGATTTTCGCCGCGCGAAAATTGATCGAGCATAACCGGTACAAGGTCAAGGAGATTAGCCCGGGCCTGCTCGCCACGGAGCGCGCGATAAAGCCCGTTCTGCCAATTTCGCACCGCCTCAAACACCACCGTTGGCTGGCGAAAACCTAATTGCGTCAGCCGCTCGAACAATTCGGCGCGCCCGTCGCTATCGTCGAACAAAAGCTTCTGCTGCTGCGCGAGCAAGTCGGGAGTGCGCTCGAATAGCTTGACGTAGTGGCGTTCGACATTACGCAAATGTAAGACCAACACATCGGCAAAATCGTCACGCGATCGGAATCCGAGAAAGCGGGCAAAAACATTGAGCGCGTCGATTGTCCCCGGCAGCATGTGCGTCTGCTCGTCGGCCATCATTTGCAGGCGATGCTCGACGCGACGCAAAAAAGCGTAGGCGGCCGCAAGTTCATCGTGGGCAGCCGTATCGATCCAGCCGTCGCTGGCGAGCGCGAACAGCGTCGCAATGGTGCCGCGATCCCGTAAATCGGGGTGCCGCCCACCCGCGATCAACTGCTGTGTCTGTACAAAAAATTCGATTTCGCGAATGCCGCCGCGCCCAAGCTTTATGTTGTGACCCTCAATGGCGATCTCGCCGTGACCGCGATAGGCATGAATCTGACGTTTCATGTCATGCACATGCGCAATCGCGGCATAATCGAGATATTTTCGCCAGATGAACGGCGATAAGTCGCGAAGGAATCGCTCGCCAGCCGCGTTATCGCCGGCGCAGACACGCGCTTTGATCAGAGCCGCGCGTTCCCAGTTTTGGCCGCGGCTCTCGTAATAGTGGAGCGCAGCCGCGGTCGAGATCGCGATTTGCGTGGAGGATGGATCGGGCCGCAGCCTCAGATCGACGCGGAAGACGTAACCCTCGGGCGTGCGCGCCTGCAGGATTTTGACCAAGTCGCGTGACAGACCAATAAAAAACGGTGCGGGCTCGACATCGCGGCCGAGCTTGGCTGCGCTGGCATCGAAAAATACCATGAGATCAATATCGCTGGAGAAATTGAGCTCGCCGGCCCCCATCTTGCCCATCGCCAGCACGATGTATCCCGAGCTGCTTTGCGGATTTTTTCGAACAGGGGCCTTCAGCTTTCTGTGCTTTACCGCTTCGCGGATCAGATGATTGACAGCGAGGTCGACCGCCGTATCGGCGACGCGGGTGAGTGCGCCGGTAATGAACGCCAGTTCCCAAACGCCTGCAATGTCGGCGAGTGCGATCAGGAGCGCGGCTTCTGCCTTCATGTCGCGGAGAATCCGCATCAGCTCGGCCTGCGACCGCGCGGAGGCACCGGCTATGTGCGTTTTTTCAAGGAGTGCAGCCAGCGTCCGATTGGGGTCGGCAAGAAGCAAACGGGTCAGGCGCGCCGGATCCGCGTCAATTGCATCCCATAGATACGGCGCCGCTTCGGCGATTCCGCCGAGAAGCTGCGCC